>ERZ772979.817-NODE-817-length-20151-cov-9.883410_pt1 | contig 20151 bp, 18 predicted proteins | sample MGYA00511130_ERZ772979 | MGnify/ENA primary metagenome ERZ772979 (study PRJEB29015, sample SAMEA2738103) | human oral metagenome | biome: human oral; feature: human-associated habitat; material: saliva | place: China | collected 2186 ... | reverse complement strand
TACTCCTCGCCGTATTTTCCAGAGCGAGTAGCCTCTGCCAAGTCAGCGTCAAAGACCAGGAGGTCGTCGTGCTCTTTACCAAGCTCGACCAGGGCTTTTCCATAAGCTTCTCTGGTGGCAATCTTCTGTACGTCTGCCATGTTATGCCACCTCTCCCTCAAGCTCTTTCATAGCCTGCTCGTATTGCTCCTGGTTTGGAGCTTTGCCGTGCCAACCTACCTGGTTCTCCATGAAGGAGACACCCTTGCCCTTTACGGTGTGGGCGATGATGACGGTTGGTTGGCCCTTAACAGTCCGAGCCTCAGCAAATGCAGCAGCAAGCTGTTCAAAGTCGTGTCCATCAGCCACCTCAATGACGTGGAATTTGAACGCCTTGAACTTCTCGCCAATTGGCTGTGGTGTATTGATCTGTTCAAGGGTGCCGTCAAGCTGCAGATTATTGTTGTCAACAATAAGCGTAAGATTATCAAGCTGGTGGTTGCCGGCAAACATAGCAGCCTCCCAGACCTGGCCCTCTTCGATTTCGCCGTCGCCCAAGAGTGCGTAAACGCGGTAGTCCTTGTTGAACTTCTTGCCGGCCAGCGCCATGCCAACAGCAGTAGAAACACCCTGGCCCAGGGAGCCGGTGCTCATGTCAACTCCGGGAGTATCGTTCATGTTTGGGTGACCCTGAAGGCGCGAATTGAGCGCGCGGAAAGTTTTGAGCTCCTCCTTGGGGAAGAAACCGCGCTCGGCCAAAACGCCGTAGAGCGCAGGAGTAACGTGACCCTTTGAGAGCACAAAACGGTCTCTGCAGGGGCAGTTGGGCTTGGTGGGGTCTACGTGCATCTCCTTGAAGTAGAGATACGTCAGGATTTCTGTTGCAGAAAGCGAGCCACCGGGATGGCCGGATTTAGCCGTAAAGACCTGCGTGAGGATGCTTTTGCGCACCTCACGAGCAACCTGTTTAAGGTCGACGTCCATGTAATTTCCTTTCACGTATTGCGTGCGAGAAACGCAGTAGGTCGGCGCCACGCGCGAGCCGGAGCTGCGCGCGAAAACCGCATGCAAAAACCGCGCTTACAGACCGAACTTCTCGGTAAGCTTTTCCTTCATTTCATCCTTATCAAGGATGTTGGAGAGAACGATCTTCTCGTCTTCTGGAATGCCGGCGATAAAATCCTCAAGGTCGCGAGCAACAACAAAGAGATCAGCTGCGCCAGGAGTAACGTCGGAAACGGTTGAGTGCTCAACCTCGACGCCGCTCACGCCCAGCTCGTTCAGGACGTCCTGGATCTGCATCTCAACCATAAGGCTGGAGCCAAGTCCACTTCCGCAACAGCAAAGGATCTTCTGGATAGCCATAAAAGCCCCTTTCAATTCACCACGTGTGATCTGTGGGTTTACGTGGGTTAAAAAGTCGGACCCCATCCAAGGACGAAGCCCGACCTAGATACTTAGATTCTACTCGCATTTTGTGCAGCTTCTTTGATGTTTAGCCGCAAATCTGCGAACGGATTTTCTACTCGGCCTTCTTCTCCTCAGCCTTCTTAGGAGCAACAAGGTTGAAGAGGATTGGCAGGCAGAAGCAGACAACGCAGATGCCGGTAAGAATTGCACCCTGGACATTCAGAGCAACGTTACCAAAGATCAGAGCCATGATGGAGAAGTCGGCATCGGAGAAGGTAGCGGAGGTGAAGCCCATGAGAGTAAAGACTGGCATGCACAGTGCAGGCAAGAAGGTAATGAGCAGGCCGTGGACAAAAGAGCCAGCGATGCAGCCCTTGATGCCGCCCTCTGCGTTACCAAAGACACCTGCGGTTGCGCCGCAGAAGAAGTGAGGAACAACGCCTGGGAGGATCAGAGCAATGGCTGCGATCTGTGCGTTAATGACACCTAGGATAAGCAGACCCAGGATGCCGCCAACGAAGGAGCTCAGGAAGCCGATGATAACGGCGTTTGGAGCATAGGTGAATGCGATTGGGCAGTCGATTGCAGGCTTTGCACCAGGGACAAGCTTCTGAGCAATACCCTTGAATGCAGGAACAATCTCGCCAATGATCAGACGGACACCGGACAGAATGATGTAAACGCCACCAGCGAAGGAAAGACCGCGGGTAAATGCCCAGACAATCCAGTTAGTGGTGGTCTCGGTACCAATGTTCAGCAGGTCGCCGAGGTGCTGAAGGCCAGCATATTGTGGGTTAGAAGCAAACTCTGCAGCGGTAGTTCCTGCAGGTACCAGGGTTAGAAGGCCACGGCTGACGGCAACGCCGGTGATAACCAAGAACATGACGATCATGGTCAGACCAATGGAAACGGTGTTGTCGCGCAGGAAGATGAGGCGCTTGGAGAACTTGATATTCTCGGTGCTATTCTCGCGATCGGAAGCAAAGAGCTTACCGACCATACCAGCAAGCCAGTAACCAGCGCCGCCGAAGTGGCCAAGTGCAACGGAATCGCTGCCAGTAACCTTGCGCATGGTTGGCTGGCAGTATGCAGGAGACAGAACCATGATCAGAGCAAGCAGGCATGCGCCGGAGATGTAGAGCATCCAACCGGAAAGGCCGCCGACGTGCAGGATGATGGCGAGCATAGCTGCCATGTAGAGAGTGTGGTGGCCGGTGAGGAAGATGTAGTTAAAGCGAGAAAAACGTGCGAGGACAATGTTCAGGACCATGCCGATGCACATAATGATTGCGGTTGCTTGACCAAACTCGCCAAGCGCCAGCGAGACGACGGCCTCGTTGTTTGGGACGACACCCTGCATGTCAAAGGCAAAGTTGAAGATCTCGCCAAAGGCAAGAAGGGAGCCAGTTTGCAAGAAACCTGCACCTGCAGAAAGAACGAGGAAGCCAACGATGGTCTTGAGAGTGCCTCTGATGAGATCCTCAATTGGCTTTCCCTGAAGCGCCAAACCTAGCAGGGCGACAAGACCAACTAGGATGGCTGGTGTTGATAACACGTTTACAAAAAACTCAACAACAGGCATACAAAACCCCTTTCAACAAAACGCGATACAACAAATTGACACAACAAACTGACACAACAAACTGACAAAACAAACTGACACAACAAACTGACACAACAAACTGCGACGTCCATGTGATCCTGCGACACAACAGTACGAACTCGAACGCACGCGGTCCTGCAACGCAACGAAACGAGCTCAGTGCTTTTAACTGATTGTAATCCATTTGTGTTTATTTTGTGCAAAATTATTTATGTTTTGCTGAGGTTAAACGTTCACAATGTTCATTTGATTGCAAAATGAAGCTCAAAACAGTGAGGAAGTGTTCTCATGGAGCTGTCTTGTAGACTTTTGAGGAACGGTTGACGCAAGGTCCGGGCGATTATGTGTCCGCCAAACCAAAAACGTATAAACAGCCTTGGATATGCACGAAAACTAATCAAGAAATTGATATGACGGAAAGCAGTGTCTGATTTGGGTAAAAAATCCGTTTAGTTGGAAATTTATTTTCTAGTTCGGCGTTTTGGCACTTGCGTTTTCCCAGTTGGGTTTTCTCATAAAAGTTTCAGTCAAAATGGACCGAGAGTTTATACTGGTAGATGACCTGCATGGAATGCATGCGTTTTTGTATATTCCAACTAAACGCATTTTTTACCACTTTGACTGTCAAAACGCTTATTTCACGACAAAAAATGACGATAGTTCACTGATTATCAGGAAAAATGGTCGGGTTGACTGGATTTGAACCAGCGACCTCTCGGTCCCGAACCGAGCGCTCTACCAAGCTGAGCCACAACCCGTTATGTTTTACCTCGTCCGATGGGATAAATCCATCAAACATTTGCCGCTCTATGTTACCACTACAACTTGCAGGTAGTGGAGAAGCCTCGCCAACCTTTTGCTTGAGCTGCGGCTGCAATTGCGTCGGCAGCATCCTGTGATTCGCAAAGCGCAAAAGAGCTGCTACCTGAGCCGGAAACCTGAGCGCCAAGAACTCCAAGCTGCACCTTTAGCCACTCCTCTACCTCAGCCACCTGTGGTTTTAGCGATTTTGCTGCAGGGGCAAGGTTGTTGAAGAGGAAGCTTGCTGCCTGCTGAATGAATTGCTTACTTGCATCGTGATCAGAGGTAGCACCAGAATTGCCTGCGTCACACAAAAGTGCGGACAGATTCTCGTAGGACTCCGATGCAATTGGTGACGCATCAAACTGGTCGTATGCCTCTTTGGTAACGACACCTGTTTCTGCTGGTAAAACAATGGCAAGAGGAGCGTCAACAATAGATGTATAGGTTTCTACCAGCGTATCTCCTGCGCCCAGCATAAGCGATGGTCGTGGGTCTAAGAAGAACGCAACGTCTGCGCCCACAGCCTTGGCTACCTCAACTACCAGTGGATCCAGCGGGTCAACGCCCCAACGCTGGGCAAGCAAATAGAGTGTCGCGGCAGCGTCAGCGGACGATCCACCCAGACCGGCCTTCTCGGGAATGTGAACTTGCACGTCAATGGAAACATCTGGGGAAATGCCCAGCTTATTGGCGAGAAGAACCGCGGCCTTCCAGGTTGTTGTACGCTCGGGCAACACGCAGAGCTGCGGCTCATGCGTAACCGTAAGCTCCGGCGCGTCATCGACAACAACTGTGTCGTACAGCGCAACGGGAACCATGAGTGAATCTACTTTATGGTATCCTCGCTGGTCTTTCTGAGTGTGAATGCCCAGGTGAAGGTTGACCTTGCAAGGAATCTGAATGATTTGGCGTCCAAAATTGGACAACGAGGCAGCCATGAGTGTGAGCCTAGTCGAAGTAATGCGTGCGCTTCTGAACTACTCTTCAAACTCGAAGTCAAACAAACGCTCACCGGTCTCAAAATCAAAAAGCTCAACAGTGCCGGTCAGAACATCAACGTACTGGTAGGACTGACGGGCAGTGCGACCGCGACGCTCACCAACCTCAACGATGAAAAGAGATGGATGGGCCATAACCAGGGTACCTGTGCGCTCAACAATACGAGAACGTCCCATGTTAGCCTTGACCTTGAGTTTTTGGCCCTGAAGAGAGCTGAGCTTCTCGTGAATCTCGTCTACACGATTAACTGGTGGAATCTCGTTTTCCATCAATCCTCCAAGTCAATCAGTACGTTTGCGGTGCGACACGTTGTGGAGTGTCGGAGATATGTACCGGTCGACAAACAATAGTCAGAATTTCCGAAACTCCACTATACGAGGTAGAAAATAAAATCTCAAGGTTTTACGACAAATGTCACGGGAACAACATCAGTCGATTGGTCAGGTTTGCGTCAAGATCGCGAGAAGATCGCGTCAGGTTCGCGTCAGATTTGCATCAGGTTGGCATCGGACTTGCAACGACAGCGCGTCAGAACCCCAACAAATTTATGACAAATAGGGGTCCTCTGATAAAATTAGTAACTAACTTCAAAACACAAGGAGGCCCAATGACTGAGACTCTGGGATATGCCATCAGTAAGACCTGGTATATCGTGCTTATTTTTGTTGCTCTTGCTATCGGAATCGCATTCCTTTCCAAAAAGAAATCATCTAAAGCTCTTGTTGCTTTATCAGCGCTTTGCCTGGTATTTAGCGTAGGGTCGTTCGCATTTGGTGGATTGACTGTTTCTGAAGCACAGTCCAAAGGCGCTTCATCTGAACAGCTCAATTCCATGAACCTTATCGAGCTTGTCCAGGCTAACCAAGCCGCACCAGCTCAGACCTCTGTTAATGACGTCAACGAGCTCTACAACAAGATGGTTTATGTCTATCAGTACGGCTCGCCTATCGCGCAGTCGCTCGCGAGCGACAATCCCTTTGTTCATCATGATCTACCTTGGGTAGCAGCGACTCTTCCTGAACTGAAGAAGCTGCTCGACAAAAACGAAGTAGTCTACGTGTCAACAAACAGTCAGATTTTCAAACAGTTGCACATTAACCCTGGTGAAAACGCCGTCGAGCCTTTTATATTCTTTGTTACTTCGGTCAATCCAGCCGGTAGAGTTTTCCCACTTTCAACTGGTGATATGTCTCGTGTTGGCAAAAAAGATGGCGATAAAATCACGATTGGTGACAATCTTGAGTTTACGCTTCGCACGGTTCATACCAATAACGGCGACTATGTGCTTGGCCTTAACTACCAGGTCCTTTTTGCTCTCAGTCGTTACTTCAAGGACTATTAATATTTTTCGGAGCGTCACTAAACGTGCACATACAACGCTTACATATCATAAACTGCAAGAAAAAAACTCCCATTCACATGAATGGGAGTTTTGTTTTTTTTCTCGGCAGATGCTTTTCGAGGCTTTTTGGAGACTTTAAGAAGCTTTGGGTCAACCAGACTTTACTTAACTGGGCAAAGCGAGAGGGCGGCCTCGTCAGCAATAACGGTGCAGTTAGTATGAAGCTGCAGGATAGAGGCTGGGCACTGAGGCGAAACGTTGCCGTAGCACATGTCGTAAACAGCCTTAGCCTTGTCCTCGCCGCTAGCCACAATCAGAATGCTGCGCGCGAACATGATGGTCTGCGTGCCCATGGTGTAAGCCTGACGAGGGACGTCCTCCATGCGCTCAAACAAGCGGCTGTTTGCCTGAATGGTGCTCTCGGTGAGGTCAACGCAGTGCGTACCCTTGGAAAAATGGTCGTCAGGCTCGTTGAAGCCAATGTGACCGTTGTGACCAATACCAAGAAGCTGCAGGTCAGGATAGCCAGCCTTAGCAACAAGCCTATCGTACTCGGCGCAAGCTGCCTCGACGTCAGGATTAGAGCCATCGGGCACATGAGTGTTCTCAAGATCAATATTTACCAGGTCAAAGAGGTTTTTGCGCATGAAATAGTGATAGCTCTGAGGATCGTCGTGAGAAAGACCGCGGTACTCGTCAAGGTTATACGTAGAAACCTGCGAGAAGTCCAGGTCTCCCCTCTTGCACCAATCAGCGAGCTGAGCATAGGTACCAATTGGCGTTGAACCAGTTGCCAGACCAAGAACGCAATTTGGCTTCAGAATGATTTGTGCAGAAATAACATTTGCAGCTTTTCTGCTCATGTCCTCGTAATCGCGGGTGCGAACAATCCTCATGTCTACCTCCAAGACAGAAGTCACAGTTACATTTAGTTTAACATTTGAAGCAAGCAAAAAAGTAACCGGTCGGCGAGAAGAACAAATATCTCGCTGACCGGTTTTGACCTGTTATATGGCGTGTTTCTGTCGCGTTCCTGACGCGAATCTGACGCGAATCTGACGTGAAACCTACGCCGTGCCTATCCCAGAATCTGCTCGGAAAGATTCTGCAGAGCGTGGAAACGGTGAGATATAGCGTTCTTCTCGTCAGGCTCAAGCTCTGCCATGGTTTTACCCGGAGCATCCTCTGGCCAGAAGAGTGGGTCGTAGCCAAAGCCGTTGTGACCCTTTGGCTCGTGGCCAATAACGCCCTCGCAGTCGCCCTCTCCTACCAGCACAGATCCGTCTCTATAAACCAAAGCAACGGTGGAGTGGAAGCGAGCAGTACGGTCCTCGTCAGCAACGTCGGCAAGCTCTGCCAGCAGTTTCTGATTGTTTGCAGCATCATTGCCATGCTCGCCAGCATAACGAGCAGAATAAATTCCAGGAGCTCCGTCCAGAGCGTCAACGCAAATACCGGAGTCGTCTGCAATGGCCGCCACACAATCTACCTCGTCAAGAGCAGCCATTGCCTTGATTAGAGCGTTATCGCGGAACGTCTGACCGTTCTCCTCTGGATCAGGGAAATCGCCCAGCTGGCCCAAAGCCACAAAGCTCATACCAGGCATTACTTTGGAAAGAATAGCCTCAATCTCAACAAGTTTGTGAGCGTTGCCCGTTGCAACAACCACAGTTGTATTTGGATCAAAGGTCACAGCGTTAGAACCCTGATTTTCACTGTTTTGACTCATGGTTACTCCCTAAATCCAGTCACTTGATTCTGCAGGTCAACAAGGTGAGCGATGCCAGCCTGACCAAGATCGAGCAGCTGATTGAGTTGCTCGCGATCAAACGGACCGCCCTCGCCTGTTCCTTGTACTTCAATTATCTGTCCAGTTTCTGTTCCCACAAGGTTCATGTCAATGTCCGCATGAGAATCCTCGGGATAGTCAAGGTCCAGCAGCGGCTGACCGTTTACGTAACCCATAGAAATCGCAGCTACCTGACCTGTAAGAGGAAGTCTGGGCAAGAGGTCCTTCTCGACAAGTGAATAGAGTGCGTCGTGTAATGCCACCCAAGCGCCGGTAATGCTGGCAGTTCTGGTGCCGCCATCTGCCTGAAGAACGTCACAGTCCAGCGTAATGGTGTACTCGCCCAGGTGGTTGAGGTCAACAACGGAGCGCAGCGAGCGGCCGATCAGGCGCTCAATCTCCATGGAGCGACCCTTGCGGTTGGCGCGCTCTCGCTTGGTGCGGCGGTTAGTCGACGCAGGTAGCATGGCATATTCGGCCGTGACCCAACCCGCGCGAGAACTGCGTCGCCACGCGGGAACGCCTTCCTCGACGGTAGCGGTGCACAGGACGCGCGTATCGCCAAACGTGACCAAGCACGATCCGTCAGCGTTCTTCATAACGTTGCGCTCGAGGGTGACGGGGCGCATCTGGTCCCACGCGCGGTCGAACGAACGCGCGACCTGCGCGGCAGCGTCGACCTGCGTGTCGGCTCCAGCCTGCGCGGGTTTCTCGCCAGAAAACGCGCTTTCTAACTGGTTATTCATTGCACTCCTAAGAAAAAACGCGACACCCGAGGGCGCCGCGTGAGTTTTCCATGGTGGGCGATGAGAGATTTGAACTCCCGGCCTTGTGCGTGTAAAGCACCTGCGCTAGCCGCTGCGCCAATCGCCCGTGACTGTAGAAGTTTATCACAGCTTCCACAATTCTTAAACAGCAATTATGAATTCACAGGTTTCATTTGTTCAACTTCAGCACGGACCGCCACGCCATCTAGCTGAGCGAGTGGTGTTGACGTCTGTTTTGCCAGAGCACATGCCGTGCCCATAGCATCTCCCATATCAGTGACTGTTGGGATAATGCGAACACTTGCCTGCATCAAAAACGTCGTAGAGATGCAACGTCCAATAACGCCCAGGTTATTGATGTGTTTGGTGACCATCGACCGGAATGGAATCTCGTAATAGTCACCCTGCTCGTAGGTGTTTTTGTGGAAGAGTCCACCCTTATTGGAGTGAACGTCAATGTACCAATCGCCGCGAACAAGACCGTCGTCAAATCGAGCCTGGTTGACGTAATCTTCCTCGGTAAGCATTGTCTGACCTTCAACACGCCAGCTCTCACGGACACCCAACAGCGAAGCTTGCTCCATAAGGTAGCTTTGTTCAAATCCAGGCATCATACGCTGTAAGAACGTTACCAGTCGACGAATGCGCGCATGCGCCTCAACTGTTGCATTAGAACGCGCCGCTCCCGAGGTGTTTGTACGCATGCTTGCAATATGTGGACAGTTCAGCGCCATGCAACCTGGTTTTCCAGGAAGCGAGAAAATCTGGTAATAGCGCAAGTCCTCTTCTTCAAGAATACCTGCTTCAATTCCCTCGCGAAACTTTGGCTCCAGCTTAAAATTCTTACCCGCTACCATCGCGGACTCAAAGAAATATCCTTCAACCAATGGCGAGAAGTGATCATCAAGTGAGAGCACGTACTCCCTATAGCGCTCAACATCAATTCCGCCCATAGTAAAACGCAGGCTGCAGACCTGATTTATGCCGTCCTCATCACCAGCTGCAACTGGAACACCAGCGGCTCGGGATAAAACCGCGTCGCCCGATGCGTCAATCCATGTTTGAGCAGCTACTGCGATTAAACCTTCTGTTGAGGCGAGAATAACATGTGTGATGGTTTTCTCGTCACCGGCATCAGATAGAACCGCAGCTACAAGAGACGTGTCATAGAGGATTTGTCCACCTTTAGTGGTATAGAGCTGCTCATACACTTCTCCCAAACGCTCAGGGGCAAACCAGATCATGGTAGTGTAATCGTCGCGCGTAGCGTCACCTGAAGCCAAGAGCTGCTGCTCGATGGTAGAAAGAACTGGCAAATGGCGGACATATGACGGCATCATAGGGCACACAAGCGCTCGTGTAGCAGAGCCTCCAAGCAGATTTGACTTGTCCACAATAAGTGTAGAAAGACCCTCGTTGACGCAACGAATTCCACAGGCAGAGCCAGAGACGCCGCCGCCAATAATAACTACATCAAAACTTCCAACAACAGGAATCTGTAGGTTGTTCCAGGTAATCTCTTTATGATTCATTGTTTCCTCCTGTGCCAGAAACGTTATGTAGCAATTCGTAGTAAGTATTGGTAAACGCATGTGCTGCAATTTCAGATAGTGCGTGAATGCCTGTTTTTCCCAGCTTACAAGGACCAATAGTAATAAGCGGAACGGTGTATTCTTTGCTGGTTAATCCAAGTCGCGTCGTCTCCAAGACATGAAAAAACTCATGCATCAGAATGAGGTTTTGAGCTTCATGCGGCTCAAGTTGATTTTGTTTTGCCCACAACGCGCATGACTGCTCATAGAGTGTGATTTCTTTTGTACCAGAAACATAATCGCTGAAATATCGCTGATTTCCATACACACAATCCATATCTTTTTTGATAATTGTCATGCCTGCATCTTTGCAGATTTTAAAGAAATCACTTTGACCGTTTGACTCCTCAAACACCATATGTGCAGCACGTTCACCTTTTGACCAAGCCAAATCAATCACGCACTCTTTATCCTCTTCAGGAATTCGAGCAGCAAAGCGATCCCACGAGAGCTCTTTACGTGCAAGCTCACGAGTTGGAAACGGAAACCTCGAAGCAGGGCCAGCATTAGACTCTACTTCAAGGTTCGCCGATTTTCTCGCCAAAGTGTGATCTGCGTTCTGCATGTGAGTTTAATCGCCTAAACGAAGTGTAGCAGCGATGATAACAGGCTCGTCAGACGGATAGCCGCCCAACTCCACTGCTGCAAGGCTCAAAATCTGCTCAAGAGAAGTCATTCCAGACAGATCGATGATGCGCTTGCCAACTACCACATAGACGTTTGGCAGATTGGCTCCACCGTCGTTATAAACAGTCAAGTCCTCTACCAGGGCTGTTACTCCCTTGCGCCAAGAACTAATGGTCTCTTGGAGTACGTTAGCATTAGGACGCTGAAGTCTAATAACACCCTCGGAATCAATAAGACGAAGAGCTGTGCGTTTCTTGGTGAGAAGACCAAAGAGCTTCTTTTCTGTAGTTGTTGCAGTGTAAGCAAAGAGCTCAGAAGAGTGAGCAACCTCGGAAACATTTTCTGCACCCTCGCCAAGGTTCTCTACTACAAGTTTTTTAAGCTCGTCTGCGCTCAAGCGCGTAGCATTAACGTCTTTACTGCGCAGCTCAGTGGCACCAACAGCAATCGCGCGGACAACATGACGCTGGGTATCAACCTCAACAGTAACTTCAACAGTTCCAGGAGCTGCTCCCATCTTAATAGCACGAGCTTCTGCTTCACGCCTAACGCTGACAATGTCATCGTCGGTTGGGTTGGTAACACTGCGCTCAACCATGTCTCGGACCATAGCAAGAGCAACGCCAATAGTTGAGATAACAGGAGCATTCTTAGCAATACGGAACGTATGACCCATGGTCTTTGCCAAGTGTGGCACTACCGTAGAAGCTCCGCCGCCTCCGCCAACGTAAACGGTTGTGCGAGGGTCCATGCCGTAGTCTTTCATAAGCTGTTCTGCTACAGCACCGTTCTTCTTTGCGGCAAAAGCAAGGACCTGAGCTGCTGCATCTTCAACACTCATGCCCATATTCTCTGCAAGAGGAGCCCACGCCGCACGAGCAGCTTCAACAGAGCCGTATGCATAATCCCCCTCAGGAACAAAGCCTGCAAGGTTTGCAGCGCCAGCCATGGTCAAACAAACGCGAAGTCCACCATCGCACTCAATAGCTGCGTACTCAGGATCTCCATCCATAGGACGAACAGCAACCAGGCGTGGATTAACAATCTTTTCTGCGTCGGTGTATACCTCGTAATCCAAGTTAGCAATGTGAGCAGAACGAGGTCCCACGTCAACGGCCTTGCCATCAGAAATCTGCACCATAGAACCGCCACCAATACCAACGGTTCTCACATCTAGTGACGAGAGGTACGTCTTGTGGCCACCAACTTCTGCGTATTTGACCATAACCTTGCCGTCTTTAACGCAAGAAATATCGGTAGAAGTGCCACCAACCTCAAAGAACAGGCCATCGGTAAGCTTCTCATACATCAAAGCACCAGCTACACCAGCTGCAGGACCAGAAAGAATGGTTAGGATTGGACGATGACGGACCTCATCAACAGTCATAACACCGCCGTCGCAGCGCATAACCATAAGTGGTGACTCAATGCCTGCCTCGCGAATACTCTTGTCAGTCATGTTTGCAGCTTCAAGCATCTTTGGCATGATGGAAGCGTTAACAACTGCTGTACGAGTACGAATAGCCAGGCCGTAAAGCTTAGAAATGTCATTTGTAGCCGTAGCAGGAACTTCTCTATCAGAGCACTCTGCAATAACAGCATTCTCGTTAGTTGGATCGTCTACACTAAATGCCTCGGCGGCAACATAAGAAGTTGAACCATCTGAGAAAAGCTGCTCGATTGCGCTCTTAATGCCAGCTTCAACATCAGAAGAGGTATCTACAAAAGCATTTTTGGTACGCAGGAATTTACCGGCAGCAAGTTCAATATCGCCAACATTGGTGTCACTCTTGCTCTTGGCTCCCTGAAGACCACTACCAAGCGTTACGATACCAACCTGTGCAACATCGCCCTCAAGCAGGGCATTTGTTGCTTGGGTAGTACCGTGAGCAATAAAGACAACATCTTCAGGCTTAATGTTGTGCTGCTCCATAACACCATGAAGCACCTGCACAATACCTGCTGCAACACCTGCTTCAGCGGTATGCGTAGTAGGTGTTTTAACCGTGCCGATAATTTCGTACGTATCATTGTCGATGGCAACAGCATCAGTAAATGTTCCGCCAACGTCGATTCCAATACGAACTTTCACGTTTCCTCCTTGATTTACAGCAATCCATCAGCTGCAAAGATAAAACGAGGCGAGAAGACCACAACAAGAGGGTCTTCTCGCCCCAAGGTCAGAACTTAGAAGTACAGAACACCAGACAGAATTACACCAAAGATGGAAACTGCCCAGAGGTAAGGAAGCATCTTACGAGTAACGGTGTTGACGTCAACCTCGCAGAAGTTTGCAGTCCAAACGTTCTGAGTATTGGTTGGGTCACCACCTGCCTGGATGCGCTCTGCAGCGAGGAATGCGCCCATAACAGCAAGAGGATTCAGGGTGTTCAGGCCAATGATAAGAGCTGCGATGCCAGAACCAAGACCAAACATGTTCATAGGTCCACGATACAGAGCCAATGGCGAGAGGACCGCAAAGAAGACGATGTATGCAATAAGGTTCTGTGGCATGATGCCAAGCAGGAATGGGTTAAGAACTGCCTTAACCGTTGGGTTGGTAACTGCAAGGTAAAGGATACCAATGCCAACCATCAGGATAATTGCAGGACCAGCGTCGGTTACGCCGTCATAGCAAGTCTTTGCAAGAAGGTTCATTGCCTTGCTAAAGCTCTTGGAGGTAAACAGCAGGCACCACAGAATACCAACGGTAAATGCTGGAGTAACAGGAACCTTCAAGAAAGCAACAAGCACAATAGGAATGAGTGGAGTAAGCATTGCAAGACCACCAGCAACACCGGTGAGCTGCTTGGAGTTGCTCTGCTCAGCAACTGGAGCGCTGAAGGCAAACTTAATGCCATTACGCTTGAACTCAACAACAATCATAATCAAAGTTGCAATACCAGTTGCAACAGCAAGATAAACCTCAAAGCCCTGAACCTGAGCAATGTCTAGGTTGAAAAGCTTTGCGAAGGTTGTCCAGTTGGCAATATTGAGTGCCAGACCAGTGGTAAATGACATCAAGAAGATACATGCTGCACTAGCTGCGGGAACACCAACAGAAATCAAAATTGGCAGGACGATTGAGCCAACCATGATGATGGATCCCAAGCCAGAAAGTGTAGTAAAGAGGACAGCTACTGCAATAGACATAATCAAGGTGATTACCAGGGGCTTATCGCCACCAAGCTCTGCACTTTTCTTGATAATTGTCTCGGTAACACCAGTCTTGTTCATAAGCTGACCCAACCATGCGCCAAAAATAACAGCCATGATTGCGGCGCCCATGCGGACGGTGCCAGCCTCAAATACTGATGTCAGCCAGCCAATTTCTTTTCCGTCGCCGTCTTTTCCAAACATTGGAACGCCTGCGATGACACAAATCAAAATGGCCATCAGTGGCAGGGCAAGCAGAGTTGGAATCTTCTTAGTCATCATCAATGCAGCTACAGCCACAAAGACCAAGAGGATCAAAATACCCTGAACCATGTTTCCTCCTTAGGAACACATTGTTTGATAGCAAGTGCAGCTATCTTTCCTTCAAACAACCTACACGTACTTCTATAGATGCCTCAGCACCATGTTGACGACTTTGATGAGCAGACAAAGTCGAGAAACACCTTTGTTCCAGCGCGGCACATAGCGTACTACTTCCCTACATCTACCTTGCTGGCTTCTTACGCAAGCCTTGCTGGTTTCCTGCACATAACCTGCGTAAGTCTTACCGATTTACTACGTAGAACTTGCTGGACGCCAACCAGAAACAAGCACCCGTTTCCAAAGCTGGACAGTTTCTGGACAAAGACAAGCAAACCTTAGAGCAGAAACAGCATCTATTAATAAGTTTGTTGAAGTCATTCTTGTTACGATTAGTTTTGGAAATGCTTCAAACTGAGCAAATTTTTGCGCCAAAAAGGCAGGAGTAGACAACGCCTTATTTAGCGTATCTTCCTTAATCAAAGAAGTAGAGATATCTTCTTCGGGCACAGATACAACCACAGCATCAAGAGAAAATAGACTCTGAACCGTGCTGATAAGGTTCATTAACTTATCAAGTTGCAGGCCGTCTACGCTCACAAGTTGCTGAGTAATGTCTGCGTTTAATCCTTCTTTCATAGGAAGAGGGGTGTTATTGCTGACAACTTGAGCTACAACTCGAGTTCCAAATGAGAGATGCAAGTATGAAGAAACATCCTCAATGTTGTTTGAGCTTTCTACTTGAGAAAGAGCAAAGTCACTCTGCTCAAATTGCTTCACCACTACCCTGAAGGAACTCTCTAACGCTTGTACCAGGGAAATTGTTGCCGAATCATGACCCGTTGAATACATGACGGAAAGCTCTGATTCAAGTACATCGCCCTCAAGCAGAACTCCAATTCCCTTAAGAATTGAGCCGTCAACAATAAACCTTGTAAGAGCAGTTTTAATACTTTCAAGTAGAGTTTCTCCCGAAGGAGCCTCTTCTGACAGCGTGGTACGAGCGTACTCGTTAAGAGCCATGTCAACGAGCACAAGTTCCTGACTCTGGCGAGAAACCCGAACAAGTCCCAAGAGACCAAACTCTGGAGCAAGTTGCAGAAGCGTCTTTGATCTACCAGCGGTTACTACGCGCTCTGAGCTTTCTTCAACCATTTTTGACTGAAGCAAATCTTGAACAATAGTAGTAACGGTACTAGGAGAAAGAGATAATTCACGAGCCAATTCAACACGAGACAGAGCGTTTTTCTCGCACAATGCTTTAATAACGGCACGTTTATTGGAATAGGCAATATCTTTAGTGCTGACAATTGACATACGTGTCCCCTCCTCTCCATTTCTGTCTGTACTACCTTATTTCAACTCTCGAAATAAGTCCATCAAACTTGGAAAGGAACGGGGCTAACGGTATGAAATTATCGCCAAATGGTCATGCTGAACAATTTGGTAAACGGCGCCAAGCCCTTACGCCAGCTCTTCCAGAATTCGACGCATTTCTTTCTGGACGCCCTGCTCGGTGTTGGGTGCAATGACCTTGGAGGCAATTGTTTTGAGCGCGTAGCGAGCGTTGTCCATAACGTATGCAGTGCCCGCATAACGCAGCATAGCGTAATCGTTCATAGAATCGCCAAACACGGCAATCTCGTCGCGAGAAATGCCATAGTACCTGCGAATCTGCTCAAGTCCTGTAGCCTTGTTCACACCACGAGGCACCACGTCAATCCAGGTCTCTCCAGAAGGCATAAACGAAAGTCTATCGCCCATCTCGCGCTCAAGAATCATAGCCATATCCATGGAGCGAGCCCTTGAATCGCAGCAAATAGCAGCCTTGATGATGCTAACGTCAGGTGAAGGCGGATCAAACACGCGCTCGGCGTTTGGTAGGTCTTTATCCAACTCACGCACAAACGAACTCTGATCGTCCAGCAGATACGTATGCGTGCGGTCATAAACAACCAGGTGAATGCAGTCAAACTCGGATGTCAACTCAAACAGCTTACGAATAGAAGCTGACGAGAAAACCTCGCGGTCGATGACCTCGTTCTCTACATAGACCTGCGTGCCAAGAGAGGCCACGTAGTCAATCTTATCCGCGACCGGCTCAAACAGCCAACGCAGCGTATCGTAACGACGACCTGAGCTTGCCACAAAGTGAACGCCGCGCTTGTACAGCTCTTCGATGAGCTCAAATGTCTCTGGCGGAACCTCGGAATTCTGGTCCAGTAGCGTACCGTCCATGTCCGATGCAATGAGTCTAATCATGCTAGTTCTCCATCATAAAACGGGGAGTCTCCCCTGCTTTTGTTGCGCGTACCAGCTCAAGCAAGGCATGCGCAACGCCGTCATCTGCAGATGCACCTACGTGGTGCTTTGCTACCTGCTTGACCTCTGGAATTGCATTTGCCACCGCCACCGAGTGCGGAACTTTACTTAAAATCTCGACGTCATTCTCGCCATCTCCAAAAACAAGCACCTCTTCTGGAGAAATGCCCGTTCTTTCCAGGAGCGTTTCAAAGCCGGTCAGCTTGGACACACCCTTGGGCAGCACGTCAAACCACTGAGGGACCACCGACATGGTGTACACGTCTGGACAAGCTGCGGCCACCTTTTGGCGACAGCGCTCCATGTCCTCCTCCGTGCCTGGGCACGCAATTGTTGCGGCAACAAAATCGACGTCGTCCGGGACTTGATCAACAATGCCCGAGACAAACACCAGTTTGCGCTCGTAATCGGCGAGAATGTCTTTGTCCAGCGGACCGACAACATATGCCGGGTTAAAGAGATTAGTCTTCTCTGGATAGCAGACCAAGAACATGTTCTTCTCGTCAGCAAGAGCATCTGCGACACCCTGCAACGTTTTGTGATCGAAGATAGAGAGCGAGATAGTCTTGCCCTTGTACAGCACGCGCTTGCCGGTAGACATAACTCCTGTCTGCATACATGCCTCATCGAGGCTGAAAAGACGCATCAGCTCAACGTAATCTCGGCCGGTACAAGGGCCAAAAGCGATGTCTGTTTCTTCCAGGAGCGTGTGAATAGCTTTGCGCGTGAAGTCCGACACGCGTCTGTTCCCAAAGGGTACCAGCGTATTGTCCATATCAGATAAAACAAGCTTAATCACAAACGTCCCCCGTTACTGCATGCTGCACAGCTGGGCAAACGCAACGCGCGTCGCAGTCCAAGCGGACGCAGCCCTACGCCAAAGCAGCTCCAAGCTGGCAAGCTCTACGCTGGCACGCTCTACGCTGGCACGCTCTACGCTGGCACGCTCTACGCTGACACGAGCTAAGCCGACACAAGCTAAGTCGCAGCATTGTACTTCTATCTAGTTGAACTATGTGCCAAGACATCAAAGCGATCAATCTTGAGCAACACTTGGTCTAATCCAATCATACCCGAGAGACGCACCTTTGACGCATTCGAAGTCAAAATTAGAAGATCTCTAAACCCGGAGCCCCGACGGCCACCAACCCACTCCATGCGCTTAATGTCCTGGTAGTTGATGGAAATTTCAGAGCCTACAAAGGGCACTACAACCATCTCGTCATCAAAAAGCGAGACCTTATAACGACTCAAGATGTACCACGCCATAAACATGACAACCGAGAAGGACGCAAAAAACGCCATAACAATGTCTGGGTTTGGCGTAAATACATTAACGTAGCAAAGCCAGCCGAGAATAACTGCGATTGCACTGACAAATGCCATGTCAATAATGAGCGAACGTGTAAGCGCGGCAGGAGTCACGTAGGTATCGTGATGGCTGTGGCGACGCTCGGAAATTCCAACGTTTCCCGAGTGCTCTAAAAACGCAGCTATGACGGGTGCCGCAACGACAACAATTCCAAAAAACACTGCGAGCATTGCGACCTCCCTTACTCCGTGAAAAAAAGAACAATAACCCTTCATAATTATGCTACGCTCCCGCACACCATTTTGTTGACAAGGGTGAACGGGAGCGTAGACGGTAGAAATCTAGCTATGAATGGCAAAGCTGCACGTCAAACGGTCGCGCGCGATGCAACGGCGCAGGTCGCGGGCAGTGCGAGCGCGGCACGGCGGCGCGGCTCGTGTGCGATGCGGGTGCGACGGCGCAAGCGCGGGCGATGCGGGCTCGGAGCGCGCGGGCGCTAGCCGCGAGCGGCAAACTTAGCGACGAGCTTCTCCAGAAGGTCAACAGTGACTTCAAGGCTTGGCACGGGGATAAACTCACGCACGGAGTGAGCGTTATATCCGCCGGTAGCAATGTTAGGACATGGCAGGCCGCGGAAGGTGAGTTGAGCGCCATCGGTGCCGCCACGAGCGGCAACAGGCATGGGCTCAATACCAACCTCACGATTTGCCTCAAGCGCATAATCAATCAGGAACTCGTAGCCCTCGAACTTCTCGGCCATGTTGCGATACTCCTGGTGAATCTCAACGCGGACGGTATTCTCGCCATATCGCTTGTTCAAGAACGCGGCGATATCCTGCAGGACCTGCTGGCGGTTGGCAAAGATCTGGGCGTCGTGGTCGCGGACGATGTAGCTAAGCTTGACCTCGGACGCGGAGCCCTCGATGGCGATTGGGTGGTAGAAGCCCTCGTAGCCCTCGGTGTGTTCAGGACGCTCGAAGGCCGGGACCATCTGCTGGAACTCGGAAGCAACGGTAATTGCGTTGATCATGACGTCCTTGGCGCTACCGGGGTGAACCATGACGCCCTTGAAGTAGACGTCGGCGTGGGCGGCGTTGAAGCACTCGTAGTTGAACTCGCCGAGAGCCTCGCCGTCGACGGTGTAGCCGTAAGCTGCGCCGAGTTTGTCCAGGTCAAGCAAGCTTGCTCCGTGACCGATCTCCTCGTCGGGGACAAACGCAATCTTGAGCGTAGGATGCGCGAGCTCGGGGTTGTCGCCCAGGCGCTTGAGCAGCGCACAGATCTCAGCCACACCGGCCTTATCGTCAGCGGAAAGCAGCGTGGAGCCGTCGGAGCAAATGATGTCCATGCCCACAAAATCCTTGAGGTCAGGGACCTGCTCCTGGGTGGTTGCGATGGTCTTGCCGTTAACGACGCCGGCCACCAGGTCACCGCCCTCGTAGTGGACGACGTGCGGCTTGATGCCCGAGGCAGGCGCGTCGATGACGGAGTCCAGGTGCGAGCAGAGCATCAGCGCGGGAGCCGACTCGGCGCCCTTAGATGCGGCGAAGGTGCCGGTTACGTAGGCGTGCTCGTCAACGGTGACGTCGGTGCAACCCAGCGCCTTGAGCTCTTCGCCCAGGTAGCGAGCCATCTCGTGCTGAGCAGGCGTGGAAGGGGTGACGGTGTCGTTGTCGGGGTTGGACTGGGAGTCAACCTGCACGTAGCGCATGAAGCGCTCGGCGACATCGGGGAGCTGGTGAGTTGCGGTTTCAGACATGGGCATCCTTTCTGGATTGGGCAAGACCGGCGGGGCTGCGTCGCGGCCTGTGCGGCTAGCACGGGCGGTGCGAGCAGCGCGGGCGGTGCGGGCAACGCGGGCTGCGCAGGTAGTGCGGGTGCAGGTCGCATGGGTGGTGCGGGTCGCGCGGGCAGTGCGGGTAGCGCGGGCAGCGCGGGTCACAGTCGTCGGCCTTGGATGTTGTATGCATTTACTGTACCGCAACTCAAAACGAATTAAACCTACCTGCACGAACTTTGCGCGCGCATGCCATAATAATTGCAAGAAATACGAAAGGCGGAGCGCTATGACAAACGACTTTTGGACGCCACAATTTCATCTCTTCCCACCTCAGGGTTGGATGAATGA
>ERZ772979.815-NODE-815-length-20162-cov-3.946735_pt1 | contig 20162 bp, 20 predicted proteins | sample MGYA00511130_ERZ772979 | MGnify/ENA primary metagenome ERZ772979 (study PRJEB29015, sample SAMEA2738103) | human oral metagenome | biome: human oral; feature: human-associated habitat; material: saliva | place: China | collected 2186 ... | reverse complement strand
GAGTACCGCAAAGACAACGAAGATAGAGGCCAGTACGGCTAGGACGATCCGCACAGCATTGATGTTGCCTAGAATGGTCTCAACGTCTGTGGAACCATAATTGGCAGCTTCTACCTTGGCTAGCTTACGAATATCTTGGGCTACCTTATCTAGGTTTTCACCCTTATCCACTGAGACTACATAAACGTTATTGAGGGGGTTCTTATCCCCTTCGATGACATCGAAGTCAGAGGTGATCGTCTTCTTGTAGTGCTCTAGTTCCTCATCCTTGCTGCGATAGACCACATCCGTGACATGCTCCAGGCCTTGGATTTGCGTCTTGAGTGTGGCTTCTTCTTCTTCTGTCGCAATGCGGTCAATCAGCACCCGTACTTGGAAGGTCTGTTCGATATTTCGCGTCGCTTCATTAATGTTAGTCCAAATCAGCACGAAGCTCCCAATCATAATCAAGGTTAAGGTCATGGTGAAGATGGACACCAAGGTCATGAGCCCGTTACGGAAGAGGTTACGGAAACCGTCGCGAATATGACGGAAGAAACTTCTAATGGCTCTCATGGTAATCCCCCTTCCGGTCATCGCGGACAATCCGGCCACCTTCTAGTACCACTACCCGGTGTTGGAAGTGGTCCACCAGGGTATCGTTATGGGTCCCCATCAAAATGGTGGTTCCCCGGCGATGAATGGATTCTAGGACACGATGAATGCCCATAGCTGTCTCAGGGTCCAAGTTACCAGTTGGCTCATCCGCAATCAAAATAGCTGGCCGGTTGGCAATAGCCCGAGCAATGGCCACCCGTTGTTGTTCCCCACCTGATAATGTAGCAGCATCTTGATTTTTACGTTCTTCTAAAATTGGGAATCTCTCAAAGATTGCTTTCATATCTTTTTGGATTTCCTCTTTATCATTTCTTAAAAAAGCTCCTAAATCTAGGTTTTCTTTTACTGAAAGTCCTCTAAATACGTGACGACCTTCTGGAACTTGTGCTAAACCTAATGAAACAATTTTTTTAGCAGGTAATTTCGTAATATCTTGACCTAAATATTCAATCGTTCCAGCACTTGGACGTACCAAACCTGATAAAGTTTTTAAAATGGTTGATTTTCCAGCACCATTAGCACCGATTAGAGAAACAATTTCTCCTTCGTTAACAGTAAAGCTTACATCTTTAACGGCTTGAATCATGCCATAATGTACACTTAAATCTTTTACTTCTAACATGATTACTCTCCTCCTAAGTAAGCACGAATAACATCAGGATTTTTCTTAATTTCTTCTGGTGTTCCATGTGCTAATAATCTTCCATATTCTAATACATATAGACGTTGGCAAATTTCCATCACTAATGACATATCGTGTTCAATTAATACAACTGTTAATCCGAATTGTTCTTGGATTTGCGCAATTAATTTTGTTAGATTTGCTGTTTCTTGCGGGTTCATCCCTGCAGCAGGTTCATCTAAAAATAAAATTTTTGGTTTTGTTGCTAAGGCACGAACGATTTCTAATTCACGCTGTTGTCCATAAGCTAAGTTTTTCGCTTTATCTTGAGCAAATGATTCTAAGTTGAAAATTTTTAATAATTCTAGCGCTTCTTCTTTCATCATTTTTTCTGTTTCATAATAAGCTTTTGTTCTGAATAAACTTGAGAATAATGAATTTCCTTTATGCGCATGCATCGCTACCATTACATTTTCTAATACTGTTAAATCTTTAAATAAACGAATATTTTGGAAGGTACGTGCTAATCCTAATTCTGTAATTTTATTAGGTGCAATTCCATTTAATAATGTTTTACCATTTTCAGTTTCTAATTCAATAGTTCCTTCTGTTGGAACGTATACCCCTGTTAAAAGGTTGAAAAATGTTGTTTTACCGGCACCATTTGGTCCAATTAATCCAATTAATTCTCCTTTTTCAGCTTTAAGAGAAACGTTTGAAACAGCTGATAATCCACCGAAATTTTTTGTTAAACCTTTTACTTCTAATAAACTCATTCTGTTTCTCCTTTCTCTTTTTTCTTCAATTTATTACTTAAGAATGTACCGAAACGGAATTCCCAAGTTCCTAACAATCCACCTGGACGGAAAATCATAATTAAAATTAATGCTACTGCATAAATAATCATACGTAATTGTCCAAATGGTTGTAAGAATGTATTAATAATTCCTAGTAAAATTGCTGCAACAAATGAACCAGTAAAACTACCAATCCCACCGAATACAACAATGATTAATACATCGATTGATTTCATAAATGTAAAGTCACTTGGTGTTACTGTTCCTAAATAAGTAGCTGTTAATGTTCCACCAATACTTGCTGTAGCTGCTCCAATGATGAAAGCTAACATTTTATAACGAGTTACGTTAACCCCCATTGATTCAGCAGCAATTTCATCTTGTAATACTGCATAAGTCGCACGACCTGCACTACTATTGGCATAGTTTAATACTAAAATAGTCGTTAAAACTAAAGCAATATAAACAATTGTCCATGTTGTTGTTAATGGAACCCCACTAATCCCTGCGGCACCATTTGTAATTTTCATATTATTTAATGCTACACGAATAATTTCCGCAACTCCTAATGTTGCAATGGCTAAGTAGTCCCCTTTTAAACGAAGTGTTGGTAAACCAACTAAATAAGCAATCACGATTGAAATGACTACACCCACTGCCATTCCAGCAAATAAACCAGCTAGACCACTAACCGCTTTTCCGATAATAGCAGCACTATACGCACCAATCGCAATAAATCCAGCATGACCTAGTGAGAATTGACCTGCAACTCCCAAGATTAAATTTAACCCAACTGCAAAAATGATATTAATCATGATGTTAATAAAAGTACTTTCATAATAGAAATTAATCACTCCTACTTGAACTAACACTTGAAGTAATAAATAAATGACTACTGCAGAAGCTAACCAAATAAGATTTTTCTGATGAAATCGTTGCATGTTTCTCACCTACACTTTCTCTTTAACATTTTTACCAAACAAGCCTGCTGGTAATACTAATAAAATAACAAATAATAGGAAGTAAACTACTCCATCTTTATATGGAGAAAATCCTAAATAGCTAACTAAAGTTTCTAATAAACCAATGACATAGCCACCAATCATAGCACCTGGAATACTACCAATTCCACCTAATACCGCTGCTACGAAAGCTTTCAACCCAGGTACAATTCCCATTGTTGCAGAATACGTATTGTAGTATAAAGCTACTAATACCCCTGCAATCCCTGCAAGACTTGAACCTAATGCAAATGTAAATGAAATCACTTGATCCACATCAATCCCCATTAATTGAGCTGCATCTTCATCAACTGCAACTGCACGCATGGCTTTCCCCATTTTTGTGTAATGAACGATGAATTGTAATAATGCCATTAAAATGACTGTTGTAGCAAAAATTAAGATTTGTTTCCCATTAATCGTAACATTGCCAAATAAAGTGTAATTTGTTGTTCCAAAATCAGATGGGAATGGACGAATTTCCGCTCCGAATAGATAACTCATTACATTTTCAAGTAAAAATGAAACCCCAATTGCTGTAATCAAAGCAGCAACACGAGTTGAACGTCTTAAAGGTTTGTACGCTACTCTCTCAATTACTACTCCTAAAACAGCACAGCTAACCATTGCTAATAGAAGAGATAAGAAAATATTTAACCCCAATCCATTCATTGCATAAAAACCAACAAACGCACCCATCATATAAACATCACCATGAGCAAAGTTGATTAATTTAATTGTTCCATAAACCATTGTATAGCCAAGTGCCACTAAAGCATAAATACTTCCTAGCGCAACCCCATTGACTAATTGTTGTATCAATAGCTCCATTTTAAGCTCCTTTCTCTTTAAAACCGAATTTTTCTGATATTGTTCTTAATTTGCCTATCATGTGAAAAAAGAGGCGGGGTTCCCCAACTGCCTCTCTTTCCTCAACATTTTATATATTATTGTGCTGAATATTCTTTCGCACTTACTTCTTCACCATTTTGGAATTCGATAACAACTGCTGATTTTAGAGGAGTGTGATCTTTACCCATTGTGAATGTACCAGTAACACCATCAAAATCTGTAGATTCTGCTAAAGCTTTTTTAATTGCTTGAGCATCAGTTGAACCTGCTTTTTCAATAGCTTTCATTAATAATTGTGCTGCATCATAAGCTAAAGCTGAGAATGAATCTGGTGTTGTATTATATTTTTCTTTATAAGCTTTGATGAATGCTTGAACATCTGCATCTGTACTCTTAGCAGAGAAGTGAGCTGTATAGAAGACATTTGTTAAGTTTGCTTTGTTACCCGCTAATTCTGCTAATTTCTCACTTGATAATCCATCTCCACCAACGATTGGTTGAGTAATTCCTAATTCACGAGCTTGTTTGATGATTAAACCAACTTCTTCGTAATATCCTGGGATATATAATACATCAAATGATTTTGATTTTAGTGAAGTTAATACTGCTTGGAAGTCTGTATCTTTTGATTGATAAGTTTCTTTCGCAACAATTTGTCCACCGATTTTAGCATCTGTATAAGTTTTTTCAAATGCTTCTGATAAACCTTTTGAGTAATCACTTGCTGAGTCTTGTAAAATTGCTACTTTTGCATTTGGGAATTTTTGGCTTACAAATCCTGCTCCTACAACCCCTTGATAATTATCAGAGAAACATACACGGAAGATGTAGTCATATACTGATTCTGGGTTTTTCGCATCTTTTAATGTAATTCCGTCCCCTGTTGTTGCTGGGAATACAGCTGGAATTTTCGCTTGTTCCATAATTGGAATTGAAACTTGAGCATCTCCTGTTGTTGCTGGTCCGACAACCCCAACAACTTTTTCAGAAACTAATTTTTTAGCTACAGAAGCTACTTCTGTTTTTTCTGACTTGTTATCGTAAGAAACATATTTTAATTCTTTATCTAATAACTTTCCTTTTTGTTCAACGGCTAATTTAACAGCGTTATCCATAGCTGAACCATAAGCGGCAACGTTACCTGTCAACTCGAAGTTACCCCCAAGTTTTACTGTGTTACCATTTGATGCACCACCTGCACTACATCCTGCTAAAATTGCTGCTGATACCAATCCTAATCCAAATTTTTTTAAATTCATCATAATCCCTCATTTCATAATCTGTTTTTTTTTAAGTGATGAGAAGATTATATAATATTCTGACAATTCATGCAATTGTTTTTTTAAATTTTTTTTGAATTTTTTTAATTGTTTTTTAATCCATGACAACTTAGCGCTTACATTTTGTGAAATAGGTAATTTTGATAAAAGATAGATTTCTTATTTCCATAAACTTGTCTTTTATACTACATCAGGAAATCCCACACCTTTACGCAATTTCCCCCATATAAAAAAGTAGGAATTGACTTCCCGTAGTAGTATCGGTAATAGAAGCCACAAGCATTGTGGCTTCTATATACTGGAAAAATCGAGACCTAGGCTCGATTTTTAGCCATGAGATTCGCGATAGCGAAGCTGCTGGCGTCCATTACTACTACATTTGGAAGTCCATTCCTACGCCTAGTTCTATGCAAATAATAACCTCACACCAAATAAAAAGGACTTTTCACTGTAGTAAGAGTAATGGTAGCCACTCTGGCTACCATTACTAAGGGAAATTCGAGACCTAGGCTCGAATTTTAGGCATGAGACACCTTCGGTGGCTGCTGCCGACCCTTACTACTTAAGAAAAGTCCATTTCTATAAAAATCACCTTCAAATAATCACTCAATGGTGTATGTGGCGCCACTGGGAAATCCATCGGTAATTTCTTCTGATGCGCTATACGATACCTTCTACCAGAAGAACGAATCCCTTTATGAATCATCTCTAAAAATTGCTTATCTGAAACATTTGCCGCATTAGTTGACAAAATTAAAGTCCCCTTCTTAGCCGTTAAGGGTACTAATTGCTCCACTAAACCAGCATAATCTTTCGCAACCGAAAAAGTTCTCTTCTTTGTACGAGCAAAACTAGGAGGATCTAAGACAATCGTATCAAATGTTAAAGATTTCTTTGCTGCATATTTAATATAATCAAATACATCCATTACATAAATCTTTTGCTCAGATGCATCAATTCCATTTACTTCGAATTGTTCCCTAGTCTTCTCTAAACTTCGATTGGCAACATCCACACTCGTTGTCTGAATTGCACCACCCATTGCTGCAGCTACAGAAAAAGCTCCTGTATAACTAAATAAATTCAAAATGGTTTTTCCAGCACTATAGTCATCTCTTAACAACGTACGAACTTCACGTTGATCTAAAAAGATACCTGTCATCAATCCTTCATCAAGATACGTTGCATAACGAACCCCTTCTTCTTGAACAATCAGTGGCTCACTCGCCTTCACTCCTCTTACAAATTGACTTTCTGGTAATTTATCTTTTGAAGCATAACGAATTTTTTCATAAATACCTCGGATACTTGGAATTGCTTCTTGTAGTTGTTCTACTATCAACTCTTTCCATTGATAAATTCCTGCACTATACCATGAAACTACTACAAATCCATCATACCAATCAATCGTAATTCCACCTAATCCATCTCCTTCTCCATTAAATAGACGAAAAGCCGTCGTACTTTCATCCATCAGTAAAGAAGAACGTTTTTGTGCTGCCTTTTGGAAGATTCCTTTTATAAATTGAGGAGTTAATTTTTCACCTTCTTTTTTAGAATAGACCCATCCAATCCCTTTATGTTGAAACCCTACATAAGCCATTGCCAAAAATTCTTTCTTTTCATCACAAACACGAACACATTCGCCTTCTTTTGCTTCAAGTGGTTTTGCTAAATCCTCTTGATTTAATAAAGGAGACCCTTTTTTCACTAATTTAGCTGCTTTCGTTTTTAAAATGATTTCTTTCATAATTCTAATCTCCTTTTTCTTTCTTGATATTTTTTATAACACCAATATCCCAAAACACTTCCCAACGCATTACAAATCACATCATCAATATGAGTGACACCTGTTGAGAATAACCATTGACTAATTTCTATTATAAGAGAGATAGATAAACCAGCCCAAAAAGATAGTTTATAATGACTTTTCTCCTTTAATAAAATCCCACAAAATAAACCCATTGGCATAAACCAAATAATATTCCCAAATACATTATAATATGCTGCAAATAGTGATCCATGTGTAAATAATTTTACACTATCTACAAAAGGTATCCAATAAATTTCTTGAAAAGGTCGTGGTGAAACGGTCATCAATTTAAAAATACTCGATTGTCGGAAAATCGTAATATTAAATAATACGAGTAAGTAAAAAATAAACAAATGAAGATAACTCTCTAATTTCCAATCAATCTTTTGTTTGTGATATTTTCTAAATAAGAGAGAAATCGACCATACTCCCAGCCATCCAATAAAGAATATGAGAGCATGATCGATACTATTCATTAAAAGACGAATCAAAGGGAAATGATTTATTCGTCCGTCTAATAACTGTTCTAGCCATTGATAGATTGGTTCTAATAACAACATTTCCCGATTCATCCCTTTCCTTATTCTTTTTCTTCTTTTCCAGGGAATGTAAGTGTAAATGTCGTTCCCCTTCCAACTTCACTATCTGTCTGGATTGTTCCATGATGACTTTTCATTAATGAATGAACAATCGCTAAGCCAATTCCAGATTCCCCATATTTTGTACTCTTTCTTGAAACATCTGCTTTATAAAATCTTTCCCAGATTGCTTCCACTTCTTTTTTACTAATTCCAATTCCATCATCAATAATTTGCACAATGGCATTCGACTCTTCATTCCAACCTTTAATAAGAATATGGCCTTTATCCGTAAATTGGTTCGCATTTTTCGTCATATTCACTAAAATTTGAATAAAGCGATCATAATCCGCATAAACTTTAAAATCTTCTGGGCATTCACAGCGTAAGTCATTTCCCTTATTTTTAGCTAATTCTTGCAATTGATCGACAACATTTTGTAAAGCTTCCGCTCCTGAGAAATTTTGCTTCACTAATACAATTTGATCGGAACGAATTTTTTCATAATCTAGATTTTCATTCACTAATCGAATCAAACGTTGTGTTTCATTCGTAATTAATTCTAAACTTCTCTCGCGGCGAGATTCAGGAATCATGTGGTGAATTAATCCTTCCAATAATCCATTCATTGTTGTTAGTGGTGTTCGCATCTCATGAGCTACATCCATCATTAATTGACGTCTTAAATTCTCTTGTCGTTCAATTTCTTGTTCAGATTTCTGTAATGACTCTGCCATCTTATTAAAGTCCATGACTAAATCATCAAATTCATCTCGTTTTTGAGTCGGTAGCGAAATATCATAATTTCCTTCAGCAATTTCGTGTGTTGCTTTTCTTAAGCGATTAATCCTTCTTGTTTGATAATTGGCAAATAAGACACTGAGAATAACTCCTGCCACTGCTGCTGATGAAAATCCTACTAAAATAGAATTTCGTAATTCTGCCATTTCCGTTTCAATACGACTTAATGGACTAGAAATCGCTAGAAATCCATTATAAGTTTGATTATTAAAAATGGGATAATAAATCGTCACTAAATCAGCTGCTTCACCTACAAAGTTATGTTTTGTTTGCTTCATATTAATGGCAGAACCATCTTGAAGATGTTGTAATTCTTCATCAGATAATGAACTTTTAACATTCAACACTGTTGAAGGATAAGTCATTTTATTTTCTTTATCAAAAATCGCAACTCCTAAATGTTCATCTTTCAACAAGGATAAGCTGCTATTAATTTGTTCAGCTGTTAAATCATTTACTAAAATCGCTTTGGCATATCCAAATAGTTGTTGAGACCGTTGCATGAAAATTTTATTCGTCATAACATTATAAAATAATAATCCACAAACAACAACGGATACTAATACAACTGATAAAAATCCTACTAATTGTTGGTAAAAATATTTCATCTTCTAAATCCCACTATCATCAAATTTATATCCTACACCCCATACCGTTTGAATAACATGAGGTCCTACTGCTTCAATTTTTTGACGTAATTTTTTAATATGTGCATCAATCGTACGCTCATCACCATAAAATGGATCTTCCCAAATTTTCGTTAATAAATGTTCTCTTGAGAAAACTTGACGAGGATGTTGTGCCATTAAGACTAATAAATCAAATTCTTTAGGAGTCAAGCCATCAATTTTCACCCCATCAATAAAGGCTTCATGAGTTTTTGTATTAATTGAAACGTGTTTTGTTTCAATATCAAATTGTCCTGAATTGGTTGGAGCTTCACTAGAAGTTCCGCGTCCAATACGACGATGTAATGCTTTAATACGAGCCATCATTGTTAATGGACTAAATGGTTTTGCCACATAATCGTCTGCTCCAATTTCTAACCCAATAACTTGGTCACTTTCTGAATCTCTTGCTGTTAACATGACAATTGGTACTTGCTCATTCATTTGACGAATTTGACGACAAATTTGCATGCCATCCATTGAAGGTAAATTTAAATCTAAAATCACTAGATCCCATTTATCTTGATGATTCACAAAGGCATCATAGCCTTCTTTTCCATCATGATAAAACTCTGCTGTCCACCCCTCTTTTTCAAAAAACATTTCCATCATTTCACATACTGCTTCTGTATCTTCAATCATTAAAATATGCATCTTACTTCCCCCTTTTTGGATGATTTCACACTTAGTATACCTTAATTTTATGAATCCGTTAACTAGAAAGTATGAAGATTTTGTGAAGATGAAAAAGAGACGACCAAAGTCGCCTCAGAATTTTCATCTTATTTTTACTTTAGTAGTAATTTAATGACGTTTTTTGAAAATTTTCCAACAAATGATCCCAACAATAATAACGAACACTGTTCCCACAATCATCATCGCTCTAAAATGCTCGACAAAAATAACTCCACTAGGCCTTGGATCTGAATTTTCACTTTCCATTGCCAAAACACTCGAACTTCCTAAAGTAAATACTAACACTCCAAACAAAACAGTGATTATCTTTTTCATGTTGTTCTCCCCCATTCGTCATGTTCACTCATTGCATCTTACTATTTTATATCGTTGTCATTTAAGCATGAAAAGTTCATTATTAAAGCATTCTTCCTAGGTCAACAATCAACACTTATGTTTTCATCTACCCCTCCTGTTATACAACTTCTATATTTCGATTCAATTGTACTGCAACAAACACATTTTGTAAACGATTACTTTTTGTGAAATAAAAAAGAGCCAAGTTCACCCACTTAGCTCTTTCTCATCTATAAACTTTCAATCTTTTTCTTGTAATTTGAATCGTAAAATATTCAATTTATCCATTTGTTCATCACTCCATGGTGAACGACGTCTGGATATTTCTTGATATTGTCTTGATAATTGATCTTGCTTTTTCTTACTTCTTTGAATTTCTTTAAAAAATTCTCTTGCAGATTTTCTTAAAGCACCCTTTTGAAAAATGACCCATTGTTCCGCTAAATCGCTCGTTGCTACAGACACTTGAATGACTTGCGTATTCATTTCGCTAACTGTTCTCTCAATATATTCATCTGCCGTTTCATCTTCTGCTGTAAAAATAACTTTCACTTGAGAAGATTCAAATGACTGAGTAATGCCAGGAACAAATTGTGCATCAAAAACAATCCACACTTCAACATGTTCAAATTTTCTAAAATTAGCGCAATAATGGATGAGTAAATCACGAGCACTTTCTAAATCACCTTGTTTTTTTAAACTCACTAATTCAGGCCATGCTCCAATCATATTATACCCATCAATAATATATAATTGTTTCTTCATAACTCACCTATTAATGACGAGAACGGAAAACTTCATACATCATTAAAGCACTTGCGACACTCGCATTTAAACTTTGAACATGTCCTGTCATCGGAATCGTAATCATCTCATCTACGGCATCTTTCACAATACGAGAGACACCTTTCCCTTCATTTCCCATCACAATCGCAATTGGGCCTTTTGTATTCCATTGACGATAATCCGTCCCTTTCATATCTGTTCCAAACACCCAAACGCCACGTTCTTTTAATTGTTCAATCGTTTGAGTTAAATTCGTCACACGAACAACGGGAACATGCTCGATAGCTCCAGTAGAAGCTTTCGCTACAGTAGATGTTAAAGAAACACTTCTTCTCTTCGGAATAATAATTCCGTGAACTCCTGTAGCATCTGCTGTACGTAAAATACTTCCTAAATTATACGGATCTTCAATTCCATCTAAAATCAAAATAAATGGGTCTTCATTTTTTTCCTGAGCCTTTTCAAAGACATCTTCTAAAGTTGCATATTCATAAGCTGCAATTGAAGCAACCACTCCTTGATGGACAACTTCACCCACAAGATCTTGTAATTTAGCTTTCGGAACATTTTGAATTTGAATCCGATGTTCTTTTGCTAAATCAATAATCGGTGTAATTTCTTTCCCAGATAAAGCTTCTTGAACCCATAATTTATTCACACGTTCTGGTTGTTGTAATGCTTCTCTTACTGCGTGACGTCCATATACAAAATCTGTGGACTCTTGCTCATTCGAAGAACTTTCCGGTGTATATTTTGGACGAGGTGCTTTAGCCTCTTTTTTGAAGCCCTTTGGTTGACTTCCTTTTCTTCTATTCGAGTTTCTTTCTTGTCTAGCCATGTTTTTCCTCCACTTGTTGAATACACCATGCGATGACTTCCTCTAATCGCTCTTTTTGTCCACTTAAATATAAATAGCCAATCATCGCTTCAAATCCTGTAGACATACGATAAGTAATGACATCCGCATTTTTCGCCTTTGTATGACTCTTAGCATTTCTTCCACGTTTGAAGTATTCTAATTCTTCTTCTGTTAAAAATGACTCATTATCCAACATTTGTTGAATTAAATTTGCTTGAGCCTTGGCAGAAACATAACGAGTAGCTTCACGATGCAAGATATTTGGTTTCGTCTTTCCTGTTCTCAATACATGTTGACGAATATATAATTCATAAATACCGTCCCCCATATAAGCTAGTGTTAAGCCATTTAACAAATGCCAATCTTTAATGATTTCCATTATACTCTTCTCCATCTTGTTCCTTGAGCAGTATCTTCTAACACAATTCCTTGAGCTTTCAATAATTCTCTAATTTCATCGCTTCGTGCAAAGTTTTTCGCTTTTCTTGCTTCTAAACGTTCGTCAATTAATGCTTGAATGTCATTATCTACTAATTCTTCTTGAACTTCTTTCATTCCAAAAATCGCAAATAACTGTTCAGCTTTTTCTAATAATTTTTCTAAAATAACACGGGATACTGCTTCACGTTCTAAATAAACATTCCATTCTTTTACGAATTGATATAACACTGTCATCCCATTAGCTGCATTAAAATCATCATCCATTTCTTCTTGGAATTTACCTTCTAATGCTTCAAAACTAGCCCATACATCTTGATCATCTTCTAATGATTCAACTGCCTGTTCTAAACGGTAACGTGTATTGCTAAAAGTTGTTTGAATTTTTGACACATTGGCTGTTGCTTCTTGTAGTGAATACTCACTAAATTTCAATGGTCTACGATAGTGGGCACTTGCTAGGAAGAAACGTAAAATTTGAGGGTCAATTTCTTTAATAATATCGTGAACTAATACGAAATTACCAAGAGATTTACTCATTTTTTCTCCATCTTCCCCCATTGTTACAAAGGCATTATGCATCCAATAACGAGCAAACGGATGGCCTGTTTTTAATTCACTTTGCGCAATTTCATTTTCATGGTGTGGGAATGCTAAGTCTTGTCCACCACCGTGAATATCAATGGTATCTCCTAAATGTTTTGTTGCCATTACGGAACATTCAATATGCCAACCTGGACGACCTTTGCCCCAAGGAGAATCCCAACTAATTTCTCCTGGTTTTGCACATTTCCATAGCGCAAAATCTAATGGATTTCTCTTTTTAGCATCATCTGCACTTTCCGTTCTTTGACTAGCTCCTACTTGTAAATCTTGAATACTTTGATCACTTAATTTTCCATAATCTTTGAATTTTTCAGTAATGAAATATACATCTCCACCAGATTCATACGCTGCTTCTTTTTCGACTAATGCTTCTACAAAGGCAATAATATCATCCATCGTATTCATAACGGTTGGATTTAAAGTTGCTTTTTTAACGTTTAACGCAGCTGTATCTTCATAAAAAGCTTCAATATATTTTTTAGAAACTTCTTCAGGTGTCATTCCTGTTTCATTCGCTGCTTTAATAATCTTATCATCGACATCTGTAAAATTCGAAACATAGTTCACATCATACCCACGGTATTCAAAATAACGACGGATCGTATCAAATGCAACCGTACTTCTCGCATTTCCAATATGAATATAATTGTAAACTGTTGGTCCACAAACATACATTTTTACAATACCGGGTTCTAGTGGTTTAAATTCTTCTTTTTGACGTGTTAAAGTGTTATATACTTGAATCATAATTTCCTCCATATAATTCTGTGATTTCTCGTTCTTCTTTTGAATGAATTCGAACAACTTTAGCAGGTAAGCCTACTGCTGTTGTATGAGCTGGAATATCTGATAATACTACTGCTGCTGCACCAATTTTGGCACCTTCTCCAATCGTAACTGGTCCAATTACTTGAACATGAGCGGACAATAATACTCCATCTTCAATGGTTGGATGACGTTTTCCAGTTTGCTTTCCTGTTCCGCCTAATGTAACACCATGGAACATTTTCACATCATCTCCGATAATCGCAGTTTCACCAATAACGATTCCCATTCCATGGTCAATAAAAAAGCGATGACCAATTTGAGCTGCCGGATGAATTTCAATTCCAGTAAAAAATCGACTAAATGTACTCAGCATGCGAGCAAGAAGTCTACATCGGCAAGTAGTATGTAACCAGTGTGCTAGTCGATGCAACACAGTCGCATGATAGCCTGGATACGTTAAAATAATTTCTAAACTACTTCGTGCCGCTGGATCGTTCTTTTTATAGGTTTCCATATCCTCTTGAAAACGTCCCATCTCCTCACTCTCCTTTACTAGTACTATTTTTTATTATAGCATATTTTCTACTGTTTTTTCGCTTTCTCAAATTAAGAAACAAAAAACAGTAAACCTTTTTTGATTTACTGTTGCTAAAAACTATTATATTCAATTATACAAACTGAAATTTAAAGTGCTATCTTCTTCCATTTTCTGATTTTTGTTCTGAAAGTTCCAAAAGGTGCAACTGTATTCACATGAATAAATTTATATACTTCCCATACTGCTGTTTTAGTCGCTTCATCAGCCCATTTTCTCATATGTGGTTTAAATAATTCTTCCTCACTCAACGAATCAATCATTACACAAATAGAATTAACATTTGCTTTTAATTTTAGTTTTAACTCTTGTATAGATAAATGAGCATAAGTATCCGTAAACCACTGATATAATTCACCAAGTTGATTCCATTTAAATTCATTTGATGGTGTTTTTACTTGAAGTCCATTTCTTTCATCTTCCTCCCATTTAAGAACTAAGCTTGTCCAGCCTACCTGATAAGCAAGATTTTCAGCCGGAGTTCTATCGACTTCATCAAATTTCTTATCTTTTAAACTTTCCGGAATATCCTCAAATTCTGAAATATATTTACCAAATGCTTTATTTATTTCAATTTTGAGTTCTTCTTTATTTTCGTATGCTCTCAAAAACTCACCTCTTCAACTTCTAATTTGTTTTACTCAATATTCCCATGATATTATAGTATATTCTTACCAAGTTTTATAGGTCTAACTCTTATTTTTCATCTGTGTTAGTTTTCTGTTTTCTTTCAGTAATTTCTCTATACAACTTCTAACTCTTTCAGCTTGTTCAACTTCTTTTCGTAGGTCAATGATTTTTGTATACATCCCTCATCAAAAAAGTAGAAAACAGAAAATGATTTTTTGAAGTAGTATTAGCAATATAAACCACAACTTGTGTGGTTTATATTGCTGGGAAAATTCGAGACCCTAGGCTCGAATTTTAGGTATGAGACTTGCAAAGCAAGGCTGCTACCGTCCCTTACTACATCACAAAAATCATTTTCTGTTTTCATACGGCAACACTAGGTTCAAAATAACACCTGCTAATGCACATAATGCTGTACCTGACAATGTTACAGGACCTAATTCTAAAATTGCTCCACCTAATCCTAACACTAACATCGAACTCGCAATAATCAAATTGCGCACTTCTCTAAAATCTACTTGCTTTTCAATTAACACTTTCAAACCATTACTTGCAATAACTCCATATAGTAAGATAGCCATCCCACCAAGCACTGCATTTGGAATAGTTGAAATTAACGCTGTGAATTTTCCAAGGAAACTCAACCCAATCGCAAATAATGCAGCATTACGAATCACTGAAACACTTGCAATTCTTGTCATCCCTACAACCCCAGTGTTCTCACCATAAGTTGTATTCGCAGGTCCACCCATAAACGCTGAAACTGCAGTCGCAACACCATCTCCAATTAATGTACGATGTAAGCCCGGTGTTTTCAAAAATTGTCTTCCACAAATCTGACTTAAAACCGTATGGTCTCCAATATGTTCTGCAATTGTTACAACGGCTACTGGTAAGATTGCCCAAGTTTCAGGGCCAAAATACCAATGATATTCTTTGAAAAATTCATTTGTTGAAAATGGTAAATATAATTGCGGAATCGCAATCCAATCTGCTTCTAATACTGGAGTGAAATCAACCAATCCAAACAGTACAGCTACAATATATCCTCCAATAATTCCGAATAAGAATGGAATAATTTTTAAAAATCCTTTAGCTTTTGTATTAATAAATGCTGTAATCAAGAAAGTTACAATAGCTACTGTTATTTGTTGAACTGTACCATCTTTAATAAATCCTGCATTTGTCACGGCTGAATTTGCTAATCCTAAACCAATTACCATAATCATCGGTCCAATGACAATCGGTGGCAATAAACGATCAATCCATTTTGTTCCAATTAATTTAACCGCTAATGCTACTACTACATAAACAAGACCTACAAGAACAACCCCTGACTGTGCTGCTGAAACATCTCCATTCATTTGTTTCATTGCAAATGCCATCGCTGAAATAAATGCAAATGAAGAACCTAAGTACACTGGCACTTTAAATTGAGTTGCTACCATGTAAATCAAAGTTCCCAAACCTGAAGCAAATAATGCTACAGAAACAGGCATTCCTAAAATTAATGGCACTAAAATCGTTGCCCCAAACATTGCAAACACATGTTGCAAGCTTAGTAATAAGCCTTTGGCTAAAGGTGGATTTTGATCCACATCAAGTAATAAGTTGACTTTTGAAGTTTGTAACTCCATGATTCCCTCTTTTCCGGGCCTTTTTGTGCATACAAAAAAGCAACCCTATCAAATTTTGTTTGCAAAAGGGCTGCTTTCATATAGAAGAATTCTCTCTATGCATAAAAAATTTTCCTAGAAATATAAACTTGAACTATGATCGCCTTTTTCACCTCACAGGATGAATTTAAAAGCCCTCGCTATGCGAAAGTATACTAGAATTTTCATGAAATAACAAGTGAATTTTTTCGTTTATTTGAAAATTTGTCAAATTTTACACAACGAGTATATCTGTCTCTTAGGTTTAATATTCATTGTATTTTGCTTAAAAATTAATTATAATACAAGCATAAAAAGAGCGATTTCTTGTCAGCTCTTTTATGTATAACTGTATAAGTTATATTCTGCAAATTTTTCTAATCAAAGAAATATAATAGTAAGTGTTAAAGATAAAAATATTGAATTAGGGGATGAATATATGAAAAAGAGAATATTAACGAGCTTGATAACCGTTTTAGGAGTAGCCTTATTTTCTTTTCTAAAAAATTATATGAATGTATCACTAGTAATGAGCGCAGTAATTTCCTGTATTTTTATAGTTTTAGGTGTATTTATGATAGAATTTCGATGTAATAAATAATTCTGAAAAAACGTGTATCTCAATCCTAAGTGAGAAAGTTATATAGTGAGCTTCTCTTGGCTCTAAAATCAAGAAAGTTATCAGTAATTTTTTTGCTACTTAAAGTGTATATAAAACAACAGGGACAAAATACTTGTCCCTGTTGTTTTATCTTTCTATACCTTCTAATTCAAAAATTTTTTGTTGTCCATAAATGCTAGCATTTCCATTTACGACAAATGCAACAATACATACAATTGCGGCATATGGCATCATACTATATCCGAACACTTCACCGATAATAAAAATAGGGGCTAGCCAAGTGTTTGTTGCACTTCCAAATACAGCTCCGTAACCTAATGCAGCTGCTACCATTGGAGAAATTCCTAACCACGAACTCATCACAATTCCTAAAGAAGACCCAATTGAAAAGAGTGGAGTTACTTCCCCACCTAGAAATCCTGCACTAAGAGAGAAAACTGTTAATCCTAATTTTAACAACCAATCTTGTACATAAATCGTCTCACTATAAAAACTAGCATGAATTAAATTTGTCCCTAATCCTGCATAACGCCCACTGCCAAAAGCTGCAATTAAAATACTGACAACCATTCCTAATAAAAATATTCTTAGGGTAGGGCTTGGAATTTTAGTACTCCAATATTTTTTCAAATGCGCTAAACTCACAATAAAAAGTCTTCCTGTTAAACCAAAGGCAATTCCTAGTACTACCATCTTGACTAAAGTTTCATCGAACTGAATTTCTACAGGAATTCCCACCATAAATTTCTCTAATCCTAAACTTTGAGCTACATTCATTGAAATAAAACTAGACAGCAATGCATAAAATAAGGCATCAATTTGTAATTGACCTACAATCATTACTTCAATCGCAAAGAAAGTCGCTGCTAGAGGTGTCCCAAATAGTCCAGCAAACCCACTCGACATCCCAATCATTAATAAAATTTGACGATTTCTCTTAGAAGAAAACCATTGTTGAAACTGATTCGCAACCGTTGCTCCTAATTGAACCGCAACTCCTTCACGACCCACACTTGCTCCAAATAAATGCGCTAGCCATGTTCCAATCATCATAAAAGGAATTAACCATTTTGAAATGCGATTGCCCTCTCCTTGCCCAATTCGAAAGACAATATTCATTCCTTCAACTGCATTTTTCCCGTATTTTAAATAAACTGTATGAAATAAAAATCCTACTACTGCTAAAAACGGAATCAAATACGCAAAATATTCTACCCGTAATTCGGATACTTTTAATAATACTTGTCCAAAAAAGGACGTTAAAACACCTGTAATTACTCCGACAATGATACTAACGATTCCTAGTAAAACTTTTTCCTTAATTGTACACGAATTCACTAAATAACCTCCTTGAGAATAAAAAAGACTGGAGAAATTTCTCCAGCCTCCGATTTAACCTTCAAATTTTAATCTAAAATTGTGAACTTTTCAATAAATAATGGACTTACTGAACGGTTTTCGTGGATACGCTTGATAGCTTCCCCTACTAAGGTGCCGACAGAAATGGTTTGGAGTTTGTCTAAGTGGCGACCTTCTGGTTGTTGAATAGAGTCGGTCACGATAACTTCTCTGATATCAGATTCATCTAGGCGCTCAACCGCTGGACCAGATAGGACAGCGTGGGTACAGCAAGCATAGACGGAATCAGCACCCTTATCTAGCAGGGCAGCTGCTGCCAAGGTAATGGTCCCTGCGGTATCAATCATGTCATCGATAATAATACATTTCTTGCCTGCGACATCCCCGATAATGTTCATGACTTCAGAGACGTTAGGACGTGGACGGCGTTTGTCGATGATGGCAATTGGTGACTTGAGGAAGTCGGCCAATTTGCGGGCCCGTACTACCCCACCATGGTCAGGAGAAACGACCACGACATCCTCACCAAAGAGGCCTTTTTCTAAGAAGTAGTCAGCCAAGAGTGGCACCCCAATTAAGTGGTCCACTGGGATATCGAAGAAGCCTTGAATTTGCGGTGCATGCAAGTCTAAGGTTAAGACACGGTCTGCCCCGGCAATAGTAATCATGTTAGCAACTAATTTAGCGGTAATTGGTTCACGCGACTGCGCCTTACGTTCTTGACGCGCATAGCCGTAGTAAGGCATGACCACGTTAATGGTCTTGGCACTTGCCCGGCGTAAAGCATCAATCATAATCAAGAGTTCCATCAAGTTGTCGTTGACTGGGTCAGAAGTCGATTGCACGATGTAGACGTGCGCCCCCCGAATACTTTCTTCCACGTTGACCTTGACTTCACCGTCTGAAAAACGTGAAATGCTAATTTTCCCTAATTCTAGACCAACTGCCTCCGCAATCTTCTCTGCCAAAGGACGGTTTGAACTCAAAGAGAAAATCTTCAACTTCGGATCTTTATAATGTTTACCCACAATGGTTCCTCCTAAAAATTACTTTTTGCTAAATTTTTGCCAATAGTTGGGAATGTTATCTTGCTTGACGCGGGAAATGGCCAAGGCTTGATCTGGTACATCGTGCGTCACAGTTGTTCCCGCTGCAATAAAGGTTTGGTCGCCAATCTTGACTGGTGACACGATGTTAGCATTACAGCCGATAAAGGCTTGGTCACCTACAGTTGAACGGTGCTTCTTCTTGCCGTCATAGTTGACGAAGATGGTGCCGCAACCGATATTGATATCGCGACCTAGATCAGCATCGCCAATATAGGTTAGGTGGCCTGACTTGACGCCTGCCCCTAAGGTAGAGTTCTTCACTTCGACGAAGTTGCCGATATGAACATCTTGACCTAGGTGGCTATTTGGTCGCAGGTGGGCAAATGGCCCAACAGTCGCGCCAGTGGCGACAGTCGAAGACTCGATTACGGATTGAGTCACAGAGACGCCATCCGCCAATTGGCTGTCATGGATTTCCGTATTGGCCCCGATTTGGCACTGAGCCCCAATACGGGTTTGACCCTTGAGGCTAACATTGGCTTCCAGAACGGTATCTGGACCAATGACCACATCGGCTTCAATATAAGTTGAAGCTGGATCAATCATGGTCACGCCTTGGCGCATATGATATTCATTAATGCGACGGCGCATAGATTGGGTCGCTTCCGCTAGGGCCACTCGGTCGTTAACCCCAATGGCTTCGGTCTCATCTGCCATAACATAGGCAGCCACGGTCCGTCCTGCTTGACGGGCC
>ERZ772979.812-NODE-812-length-20231-cov-14.338025_pt1 | contig 20231 bp, 19 predicted proteins | sample MGYA00511130_ERZ772979 | MGnify/ENA primary metagenome ERZ772979 (study PRJEB29015, sample SAMEA2738103) | human oral metagenome | biome: human oral; feature: human-associated habitat; material: saliva | place: China | collected 2186 ... | reverse complement strand
TGAATTCTTTCGATGGTACACCTAACTTGCAGAGGGTGGTGTTACTACACACCCTCACCAACCTTTGAAAAAGCTCTTTGTTGTTCGTCTGCGCTTACGATTTGTTACGGTCTGCGGTAACATACTCGCTGACCGTGACAAATCTACTTACCGAACTTCCTACGAGCTTTTTCCCAAGCACCAAATGGAAGTAGTTCAAGTGTTGAGAGGATTTCTTCTTGCTCTTTTTCCAATCTTTGAAATTTTATTTGCAGTTTTTTATTACTAGAATACAAATTCTTAAAATTATCATTCAAGGTAATAAAATCTTCTCTAAGGGTTTCGAGTTGCTGAGCAAGGGAGTATTCCTTACTCTTATGAATATCTCCATAAGTTTCCCTTATAGCATCTTTTAAAGACATCTCGTTTTTCAAATAAGCAATCGTTCTGAAATCCTCAACATCATTATCAGTGAAGTTATAAAAACTCACAAACTGCCTATTATTTCTTGCTTGAACTTTTTTAAACTCATGACCACTAATTTCCTTTATTAAGGTTATCCATTTTTTAGCAGTACTGATGGAGTTTAAACCGTCAACCATAGAAACAAGTTGTTTTATGTCCATTTCCTCCCCTTTATTAATGAAAGTATGGTATAATGGTTCTGTAAAAGTTTTGTTAAGTCTTTGATTTTGTTGTGATTATCAAAGACTTTTTAATACAATCATAGGCGGGTACCTCCGTTTATTTTCTAGCCATGTCAACGGTTAGAAAGTTTTACCGATTTTTCGGTAAAACTATAATACACCTATTTAAGGTAAATGTCAACAAAAATACCGAAAATCCGTTAAAAATTTTAAAGAGGGTATATGAGCGATTTTGGAACAACTATAAGAAGGTTGAGAAAACAAAGAAAACTAACACAAAAAGAACTATCTGATATGTTAGGCATTAAACAGACAACATATAGTGATTGGGAGAGTGGGAAAACAGAGCCTAAGATTAATGTGCTAATTAGATTTGCTGAACTTTACCATACCACAACAGATAAGTTATTGGGAGTAGATTTTTTTAGAACGGAAGGAACGATAGATTCTTTTGCTGACTCAAATCTTACAAATTTGTCAAATTTTTCAATTGAGCAAATGTACTCATTAAAGAAAAGTATCTTGATTGACTTACTTATGAATGGAGTTGAAAAAACAAAAGAACTCAAAGATTCTTTAATCGAAAAATTTAAGCTTGAAAAGAAAGATGTAGATATTCTGAATAAAATCTTTGAAGAAGTTCAAGCTAAATATGAATACGTTGAGAAGAGTTTTTGATAATTATAGTAGTATAAAAAGGTAGCAAGTTGAAATCTTACTACCTTTTTTACTTTTGAGTCATCAGAGTTAATTGAGAATATAGAAGAAATTTGGCTTAAGAATTTAAACTGATAGCATAGATTAAATCAAAAAATTATTTATAATCTCTATTTTTTTATTTTCGTTTATGCTAATTATTTTTTCTTCTTTTTCTATTAAATTCTCAATTTCCTCAATTTTAGAAATTGCTTTATCTTGTTGAACAATAGATGGCATTGTCACTGATAATTTTTCAATTTGCCCAATAGATGCTCGATAACTTCTTGAAAAACCTTCCCTAATTCCTTCTTGTTCCAATTTATATGCTAAATAACGGTAGTTAATGTTATCAGTGTTAATTCTTAAAACACCTGCATGGTCCGTTGGGTAAAAAGGTTCATTTGCGGGAATTGTGTTTACCATCCAATCACCATCTATTCCCCATAATACTGAAGGTTTACTAAAGTCTTTAATAATATCTCTATCAATCTTACCAAATGGTTCTAAAACATTGGCTGAGTATACTGGAATTCCTTCCTCTTTTAATTCTCGATTTAACACTCGTTTACCAATCATCAGAGTAAAATCATTAGAAGACAATCTATAAGGTTCTCCTCCAACAGCATCAAGGTCTTCATATATTTTTTTTATTTGTTGACTATAATTTTCAATCTTAATTTGTGAATCTTGAACCTGATTTTCTAATTTTTCATACTCTGAAATAATTTTTAACTGGACATCAATAGGTGGAACAGGAACACTTATACCTAAATAACTATTTAAGTTAAGATTTTTCAAACCACTTGCTCCATTTTGGTAATTAAAAGTATATCCTCGTAGATAATAATCATTTAAAACAAGATGGAGATATTTAGGTAGCACATTTTTATTAAAGACTCTTAAACGTGCTGTAAAATTAGAATAAGAATAATTTGACCGGTCTTCATCAAATAGTACTACACGCCCTACAGCTTGTGTCTCACTACCTCCTGATTTTTCAATCACTATATCTCCTTTTTCCAATTTTCTTCTTATAAATTGACTATCTTCAACATCAATTTCAGCTACATCCTCTAAATTCAATTTTCCATCCATAGTAAAATTTGTATTTCTTATAACTGATACTTTTGTAAATGGTGGTTTTTTCCCCGTCCACAATCCTCCAAGACTATCAACGATATCTTTTAATTTAAGCAAAGGGTATTTACTTTTAATATCAACTTTTTTATTTGTAGTCAATTTTATCTGCGCATCAAAATTTATCTGAGAAAAATCAAGCATGTCTACTAATGGAACAGTTGAAACAAAAGTCTCTAATTCCTCTGGAATATTTATTTGATTATTAATAAAATTATTTCGAATAACAGTATTAATTTTAGAATTATCATCTAAATTTTGGGGATTAAATAAGGGAGTTTGAATACTATTAATTGCCTGATTCTTAGATACTTCCATTTCTTCATCAGAAATATCAGTACCTATATATTTTATCCCTTCCTGTCCCTTTCTTTTAGACCATTCGTAGCCCAAAAATTTCTTCATTTGGGCAATATCACTTGGAGATTTTACAATCACCACATCGTTTTTCTGTGAATTAGCTAAGGCAAAATAAAATACCTTTTCTTGTTCTACATCCTTTATATAAGCAATTAAAGATTTTTGATATTCTGTATCTTTTTTCTCTTTAGAATATTTCGCTGAAATTTTTTTCTTTTTGATATCTTTTGCACGTTTAGATTTTTCAAAAGCAGCTATATATTCTTTGAACACCTCACCTTCAAGGAGAGCCTCAATCTTATCAGATTGCAATTCACAATATGAAAGATAATCAACTCCAATAACTTCACAATAATTCTCAACGATACAGATATCACTTGCTTGTACATCTATATTTTTAAACCACCGTTCTACTGCGTATCGAAAATTATCTGCTTCATTGGGTGGATATTTTTTCTTTCGTAAAAATAGTGTAATAGTATTTGTTCCGGTGGACCCAAAAGTTTTTGAACCGAATTCTGTAATTGCGATAATATCAAAATTTTCTAGCAAGATTTTTCTTGCGCGGGTATACAGAGTTCCGTTAGATAAGACAGAACTTGGGACAACGATTCCTGCAACACCTTCTGACTTCAATAATTGTTTAGTTCTTTCTATAAAAAATAGTTCTATACTATTATTGGTATCTAATCTATCTACATATGAGCTTAGTTCAAACTTCTTACGTTGTTTTTCTGATAATGTTTCTAAAAATCCTTTTACAGAATAAGGGGGATTCGCTATAACAACTGAAAATGAATTATCTTTAATCTGGTTATGAGTGTCTAAAGCATCACCATAAATTATGTTAATATTATCCTGTCCATACATAAAAGCTGATACTTTAGCAACCTTAGAAAGTCGGTATTCCTTCTCAATTCCATAAATTGCAGAATAACAATCATGTAGTTTTGTTTCATCAACATATTTTTTTATTTGTTCTGCATACTCGTTTAAAAAGTGTCCGGCACCACTTGCATAATCAATAACCTTTGGAATGCTGGTGTTTTGATTAATTTTTTCAAGTGGTAAACTTGATACTATAAACTTAACGATAGGTAACGGTGTAAAAAATTGTCCTTCTGACTGTTTTACACCATTATCTAAAAACCCTTCAAATAGGTCTCCAAGAAATTGATTTTGTTCCTCCGTCTTTAATTTCATATCTTGTAACATTTGAACAACTTCAACTAATATTCTAGAATTCTGATAAAATATTTGCTCGTTATAAACATCAAGGAATGTAAAATCATTATTTGAAAAATACTTTAGTTCTTTAAAGTATTTAAAAATGGCATCCTTAGCAGCATCTTTACGAAGTCTAAAAGCATCTTCAATGTCTTGCTCAGCAACATAAGATACTTTTTCATCAAGAAATTTCTCCATACCTACTTGATAAAGTTTCTGTAGTCTATCAACTAAGTCAAAATACGTATCGTGAGCAACTCCTTTCCAGTTGAATTTTAAATCATCTTGATTTTGCTCTTCATCAACAATTTTGGCTAAAAATAGATTAACCAATTTATCAAATGCATTTTCTCGCCCACCTACATTGTATTTTCTAAGAATTGTTGCAAACTGATTATACTTTTTTTGAACTTCATCATGTGTAATTTCTTTTAGTTCTGAAATAGTTGATTTTATCTTCCCGATTTCAAAAGGTTTTATCGTTGGTTCTAGCACACCGTTAGTTCTAAAGTCTTGTTGATAAACATCACGCCAAACTTCAAACTTATCGTTTCCGCCTTTTGCATTCCTATAGGATTTAGGATTATCTAATGTAGCAAGAAATTCATCGTTGTCTTTTAGATGGATAACGTGGTAAATTCTATCAATTGAAGTTTCACTTACTTTAGAGGCATAAAGGACTAGGGCTTGTGCTTTATTTTCTTGTTTTTCATAAGAAAATAATTGTCCTCCATCCAACAATGTATTTTTCCATTCTTTATCAAATTCTGGACCGAAAGTTTTGGCCTCAATAATTAAGAATGGATTTCCTTCATTATCATCAACTGTTACATCGGCATTACCAGATTTCGTATTATGACCTAGTTTATAACCTTTTTCGATAGAAATTTGGTTCGGAAGATACCCTTGTTTTAATAGCCCAACAATTATATCTAAGACTACAAAATTTTCCTCTGCAGAGAAATTAGTAGTAGTATCTCTTCCTATTTCTTTTAAATTTGGGTATGAGATTTTTCCCTCACTTATATTAATTTCAATTTTGTGACTATTAATTTCTAATTCAAATAAATTATCTTTTTGTATTTCATTGAAATTAAGTGCTTTTAACCAAGGTTCTATATTAGCCATGCATTTATCTCCTAGAGGGTATTGTTACTTACTATTTTACCATAAGTCTCTTTTAACTCCTCAATCTTCTTTAGTTTTTAGAGATATTTTCTTTATTTATAAATTTTGGTTACTTTTTAGATATTTTAATAGCATGTTTTGTACACAATCAAACAGTTACCTAAAAGTTACTGAAATTTGAAAAAAGAGTCTATTTTATAAAATTTAAAAGTCTTAAAACATTGTTAAATCAAGGTTTTTTGACCTTGTTTTTTTGTCTGAGTTACTAGAAATTACTATTGTTTGTACCTATAGTTTTATTTTCATGAAATTTTATTCTTTCTATAGGAAATTTATATATATATTAATTAAATTTCATGTTATATATTTAGTTTCATTTAAATAAAAAAATTTACTAATAAAGCTTTGTGGTCGGAAAAATTATTTTCAATAGTTTCGAAGTTAGAAATTTCAGTATGATTAGAGAGAAAAATATGGTCTAGTTTTGTGTTTGTTTCTTTGTAAGTAATTTCTTCATCACTTGCATCCGTCATATATTTTAAGATTTCTTCAATTTTGTGAGATAAAGTGGTTCCCTTAATATTTTTTGTTATATTTTCTATACTTTCGTTAAAGTCACCAGCTAAAATAAGATGGTCGTAAAGTTCATTCTGTTTAGAAGAAGCAAGTTGAATATAATGATTCCACATCTCTTTTTTATCAACTGGAGCATTTCCATAGAGTGGAAAGTGTAGTGAAAATATTGCAAGCCTTTTACTATTTATTGTAAATAATCCTCCAGCTTGTCTACAATAATAATCATTGTAAATAGGTTGTAATTCTTTAATGGTTTCGATGGATTCTTTTAAATAGAATAGTCTTGTATTAACTGGTTGTTTCCCATCTTGAAGAGGACGTATGACTCCGTATCCTTTATCATTTAGTATTTCTTCAATTTTCTCTATGGTCACACTTTTATCAGTTTTCAAATTGTTATCTATTAGACGATTACCTACCTCTTGTAGTGCTATAAATGTGGGTTTGGGTCGATTCTTTGACAGTAAAAATTTTACAATGTTTTTAGGATTTTTGTCTGTATTATTTTTACTCTTATAAAAGTTGAAGTTTGCACTTAAAATAGTCAATGCAGTTTTTTTAGTCATAATGAACTCCTTTTATTTTTGTTTGATGCAAAAGTTGAAGAATAATTCAATTTTTTATTAACTATTATCTTAAATTTTCTTTGGTTTTTACCGTCTATTGTATACCGTTCCAAATTTTTATCTGTTTAACTATAGTACTAATCTGTTTTTCTAAATCTAAAACATTTATATCTTCTCGAATCATTTCCTTAGTAATTGAAATAGATTCGGATACTTTATGAGTGACATAATAATTACCCATATTTTGCTTTCTACTATTGTTACTTAAAAAATCATCAATTTTTTCATATTGTCCAATTTGTTTGTTAACATTATATATTTTATTAAATATATTTCTTGATAGATAGTTTTCAATTTCTTTCCCTTGTGTTATCCATACAATAGCTTGATTTTGTATGAATTCTTTTTTAATTCTTAGTTTAGTTCGATTTATCCTTTTTTTAGAATCAGTCTTATCACTATCTATAACAATAATAGAGTGAAGATTAGCTCTGAATAATTGTATTAGCTCACTTGATTCATCCACTTTTCCGGTTAGATGTGAAAGCAATCTTCCACCGTAAAATAGAATCTGGTAATGTACATTCTCTTTTAAGGTTCCATTTGAATAAAGTTCAATCCACTTATTTATATAAATTCTATCAGAGGGGCCTTCAACCCATATTACTGCATTGGATTGCAATATATCACTGGCTCGTACACCTAAGTTCATCAAAATATCTTCATTTTCTATGAATGATAACGCTGAATTAGTAATAATTCGATTATTCTCTTTTTTGATATGAGTCAAAGTTACGTTGTCTCTACCACTGAACATATTTATTGGAACAGTAGAGTGAGTTGTTAAAAAAATTTGTGAACCATTTTCTTTAACCCACTGATATAAAAATTCAAATAAATTTCTTTGTATTGTTGGATGCAAATTGTTCTCTAATTCTTCAAAAATAAAAACTGTTTGTTTTAAAGAGAGTTCTAAACTATAATTGTTTTTTTCTCTTGTCTCTAAAAATAGCTTGATTAAGACTAATAAAACAGTTCTTAACCCACTACCGGAACTTGAGATTGGAATTTTTCCATTTTCATTGACTAATTGGATTTCCCATTTTGAATTACTGTCATCAGTTGTTTCGATTTCTTGACACATTATTCTTTCAAAATGGTTTTCTGGCTTCATAATTTGATTAAGTGCATTTAGAATATCTTTTTCTACAACTTCATTAGGGAGATTAGCTACGTTTAGGTATTGTCTTAATAAATTTGTAGCGCCTGTTCCATCTTCGGATACTACTCGATTACTATTTTGAATTTCAGCAACTAGATTTCTATCAGCAGATAATTTGATTAAATTGAAACTTCTAGTATAAATTGTTAAAAACCTATTTGCTAAATCTGTAAAATTTTCTACTTTCTTATTAAAAATAAAATCACTTGTAGAAATTCCTGGTATTCTCGATAATACATTTTGTTCCTTTGTAAGCATTTTAACAGGTTCAAATTCAAACGCCATGTATTTCTTGATGTACTTTTTACCAAATGTGAAATGATTTCCACCAATTTGACCTCCGAAATCATTCTCCTTAAATGTGTTTTTTATGTCATATTCAGTTGGACAAAAACCGAATTCCAATTTGGTTTTAGATGAGATTTCATGATTTTTGCTATCCCCAGAAATTAGTATTTCTATTGCTTGTAATAATGTCGATTTACCGATATTATTTTGCCCAACTAGGATATTAAGGCCTTCAAGTTTATCAAAACCAACATAACTATTACCGATATGCTTATAATTTTTAATTTTCAACGATTTAAGATGACTCATTATTGACTCCTTTGTTTCGATTTTAAATTCTCATTATATTCTTGTATGAGCACTTAGACATTGTTTGATATGTTTTAAGCGATTTAATAACATTATTAAGTGATATTATTATACCATTTAGTTGATTCTTTATAAATATTTTTAATAGTAGTGGACATAAAATTGAGATTCTTCCTCAGTTACCTAAAAGTTACTGAAATTTGAAAAAAGAGCCTATTTTATATAATTCAAACATCTTAAAATCCTATTAAATCAAGGTTGATATCTTCAAAAAATGTAGGAATTGAACTCAAAATCCAGTGTCCGCAAGGACGTGCCGGTTCGACCCCGGCCGCCGGTATAGTAATACAGACAAGGTTTTCGTGCCTTGTCTTTTTTATTTTTTCTTCCAATTTTTTTCTCATAGTTACTTAAAATTACTTTTCATAAATTTCACCTTTATTGATATTTTTTACTTTATTTTTACTAAATCTTCAATTATTTCACATTATTTTTAACTAAGATAGGTCTATACCATTTACAAATTAATTATAAAGGTTTATAATGTAATTGACATAATAAATATCAGAAAATTGTTTTATGGAGGTAAAGATTATGCCTAAATATATTAAAGCTGATCAATTTTTCTATCCGCATGGGGTTCGTCGTGGCGGTTTTTTAGAACTTGTTGAAGGAAAATTTGGTAAACATGTAGATCAAGTGCCAGAAGGTTCTGAAATTATTGATTATAGTGGTTATAGTATTGCACCAGGTCTTGTGGATACTCACATTCATGGTTTTGGTGGGGTTGATGTTATGGATAATAACATTGAAGGTACGCTTCATACAATGAGTGAGGGTCTACTTAGTACGGGTGTAACCAGCTTTTTGCCAACAACTTTAACTTCATCATACGAACAATTACTTGCTGTTACTGAAAATATTGGTGCCCGCTACAAAGAAGCAACTGGGGCTAAGATTCGTGGTATTTATTTTGAAGGACCTTACTTTACTGAAAAATATAAGGGAGCTCAAAACCCTGCTTATATGAAAGATCCTAGAATGGATGAATTTCGTGCTTGGCAGAAGGCTGCTAATGGTCTTCTTAATAAGATTGCTCTTGCTCCAGAACGTGAAGGTGTAGAAGACTTTGTTCGTACTATTACTGGAGAAGGTGTAACGGTTGCTCTTGGTCACTCTAATGCAACATTTGAGGAAGCTAAAAAAGCTGTTGATGCTGGTGCAAGTGTATGGGTTCATGCCTATAACGGTATGCGTGGCTTAACACACCGTGAACTTGGGATGGTTGGTGCCATGTATGAATTGCCACATACTTATGCAGAATTGATCTGTGATGGTCATCACGTAGACCCTAAGGCCTGTGATATTCTTCTTAAACAAAAGGGTACTGAAAATATTGCTCTTATTACAGACTGTATGACAGCTGGTGGTTTACAAGATGGTGACTATATGCTGGGTGAATTCCCAGTTGTAGTTGCTGATGGTACTGCCCGTCTTAAATCTACAGGGAACTTGGCAGGTTCTATTCTCAAACTTAAAGATGGTTTGAAAAATGTTGTTGAATGGGGGATTGCAAATCCTCACGAAGCTGTCATGATGGCAAGTTTGAATCCTGCAAAATCTGTTCATATTGATGATGTCTGTGGACAAATCCGAGAGGGTTACGATGCTGACTTTATCGTTCTTGATAAAGATTTGGAATTGGTAGCAACTTATCTCGATGGTGAAAAACGTTATCAAGCATAGAAATATAAAGCAGTGACTAGTCTTAGTTGCTGTTTTTTTGTTAGCTGTATTTCTTGTGTGATTTCGTAAATTAGAAAGACTTTATGGCTGTTACTGAAAACGAGCAAATTTCTTTCATTGTGCAAAAAAATTCGCTATAATATACGATACAAAGGAAATGAAACTATGTATCGAGTTATAGAAATGTATGGGGATTTTGAGCCTTGGTGGTTCATAGAAGGATGGGAAGAAGACGTCATAAAGAGTAAGAAATTTGAAAATTACTATGACGCTTTGAAGTACTATAAATCTTGTTGGTTTGAGCTGGAAAAGAAAATTCCGCTGTACAAAAGTCGTGGAGACTTAATGACTATATTTTGGGATCCAGAAGATAAACGTTGGTGTGAGGAATGTGATGACTTTCTGCAACAGTACCATTCGCTTGCTCTACTGGAAGATGGTCAAGTCATCCCAGACGAAAAGTTTAGACCTGGTTATGAAAAACAAACTGGTTTAGATATTCACCGAACTTGTCGTATCAAAAAAGATAGAACAACTTTTTAATAAAGTTGTTCTTTTTTATATTTTCTTCGAATAATAAACTGAGGAGGAAATATGGTACAAGCACTTGCACAAGAATTGATTAGTCTCGCAAAAAAGAATGGAGCGCAGGACATTTATTTTGTTCCCAAGAATCAGGTTTATGAGCTACATATGCGAATTGGAGATAAAAGACATCTAATTGATACCTATGATTTTGAAAAGTTGGGGTCTGTCATTAGTCACTTTAAGTTTATTGCGGGGATGAACGTAGGCGAAAAACGTCGTAGCCAGCTTGGTTCCTGTGACTATCAGCATGATGACAAGGTTTCTTCACTCCGTTTATCAACTGTAGGAGATTATCGTGGGCATGAGAGTCTAGTTATTCGACTTTTACATGACCAAGAACAAGAGTTGCACTTCTGGTTTCAGGACCTTAAGGAACTGGAAAAGGGCTTTAGGCAACGCGGGCTTTATCTTTTTGCAGGCCCTGTAGGAAGTGGGAAAACGACTCTAATGCATGAGTTAGCTAAGTCATTGTTTAATGGACAGCAAGTCATGTCCATTGAAGACCCAGTCGAGATTAAGCAAGAAGAGATGCTACAATTACAACTTAATGAAGCAATTGGGCTGAACTATGAAAATTTGATAAAACTCTCCCTACGGCATCGTCCAGACCTTTTAATTATTGGAGAAATTCGGGATAGTGAAACAGCCCGTGCTGTTGTACGAGCCAGTTTAACAGGGGCTACAGTATTCTCGACTATTCATGCAAAGAGTGTTCGTGGGGTCTATGAGCGCCTTGTAGAACTTGGAGTTAGTGAAGATGAACTCGCAGTTGTTTTACAAGGCGTTTGTTACCAGAGACTAATTGGGGGAGGAGGAATTATCGATTTTGCAAACCAAAATTATCAGGAACACCAGGCAAACAAATGGAATGAACAAATTGACCAACTTCTTAAAGAAGGACATATCACTACCATTCAAGCTGAAACGGAAAAAATTAGCCACTAGTAAGCAGAAGAAAATCATCACTCTCTTTAACAATTTATTTTCGAGTGGTTTTCACTTGGTAGAAATCACTTCCTTCTTAGATAGAAGTCATTTGTTGGAAAAGGAATATGTATCTCAGATGCGCTTAGGACTCTCGCAGGGGAAATCCTTCTCGGAAATGATGAGGACTTTAGGTTTTTCGAGTGCGATTGTCACGCAACTTTCATTGGCTGAAGTTCATGGAAATCTTCATTTGAGTTTAGGGAAAATTGAAGTGTATCTTGATAATCTTGCTAAGGTGAAGAAGAAGTTAATTGAAGTTGCGACCTATCCAGTCATTTTGTTAGCTTTCTTATTGGTAATTATGTTGGGTTTGCGAAATTATCTCTTGCCCCAACTGGATAGTAGTAACATAGCTACCCTAGTGATTAGCAATCTACCACAGATTTTTCTAGGACTTACACTAACTTTGGGACTTGTATCTTTAACAGGGCTGATTTTCTACAGGAAATCTAGGAAGATATCAGTCTTCTCTTTTCTGGCTAAATTTCCATTTCTAGGTGTGTTTGTTCAATCATATTTGACTGCTTATTATGCTCGTGAATGGGGGAATATGATATCTCAAGGATTAGAGCTCACGCAGATTTTTCAGATGATGCAAGAACAAGGCAATCCACTTTTTAGGGAGATTGGATACGATTTAGATCAATCTTTGCAAAATGGGCATGAATTTTCTAAGGTTGTTCAGACCTATCCCTTTTTTAGAAGGGAGTTGGGATTAATCATTGAATATGGAGAGGTTAAATCCAAATTGGGAAGCGAATTGGAAATCTATGCGGAAAAAACTTGGGAATCATTCTTTACCCGAGTCAATCGGACCATGAACCTCGTTCAACCACTGGTCTTTATTTTTGTAGCCCTACTAATCGTTTTATTGTACGCAGCCATGTTGCTGCCAATGTATCAAAATATGGAGGTAAATTTTTAGATGAAAAAAATGATGATGAAATTAAAAGAAGCAAAGGTAAAAGCTTTTACTCTGATCGAAATGTTAGTGGTTCTTCTTATCATTAGCGTCCTACTCTTGCTTTTTGTGCCAAATCTGACGAAGCAAAAGGATGCAGTGAATGACAAGGGGAGAGCGGCTGTCGTCAAGGTGGTAGAAAGTCAGGCAGAACTCTATAGTCTGGATAAAAATGAAGATGCCAGTCTAAGCAAACTACAGGCAGATGGGCGCATTACAGCAGAGCAGGCAAAAGCCTATAAAGAATATCATGCAAAGCAAAAGACAAGTCAAACAGTTGCGGATTAGGGCTTTTACTGTGCTAGAAAGTCTATTGGTATTAGGAATAGTCAGTCTGTTAGCTTTGGGTTTGTCAAGTTCAGTTCAGTCCACTTTTGCGGCTGTGGAGGAGCAGATTTTCTTTATGGAGTTTGAGGAACTATATAGAGAAACGCAGAAACGGAGTCTGGCTGGTCAGCAAAAGATGAACTTAATGTTAGAAGAGAGAAGTATTGATAATGGTTACCGAAAATTAGCCATCCCTAAAGGAATTCAACTGAAGTTCAATCAGTCAATCACCTTTGACAAGGCTGGAGGGAATTCATCTCTGGCAAGTGTGAAATTTCAAACAAGGAAAGAGGTAGTTCGTTACCAACTATATCTAGGAAATGGAAAGATTAAACGTATTCAAGAAGCAAAAAATTAAGGCGGTTATTCTGCTAGAGGCAGTGATTTCCCTTGCAATTTTTGCTAGTATTGCAATCCTCTTGCTAGGACAGATTCAAGAAAGTAGAAGGAGAGAAGCAGAACTTCTAAAACAGGAAGAAGTTTTGCGAGTGGCCCGTATGGCTTTGCAGACTGGAGAAAAGCAGTTGACGGTTAATGGGCTTATGGTTGATGTTGTCTCGAATGAGCGAGGTTTGGAGGTGTATCATGGAACTGAAAAATTACTGGCGATTCAAGATAAGTAGAGTCAGAGCCTTTACTCTTTTAGAATCCCTGGTTGCTCTTATTGTGATTAGTGGGAGTTTACTTCTTTTTCAATCTATGAGTCAACTCTTGGTTTCAGAAGTTCGCTACCAGCAGAAAAGTGAGCAGAAGGAATGGCTCTTATTTGTGGATCAGCTGGAAGCAGAGTTGAATCGAACTCAATTTGAAAAAGTGGAGAATGATAGACTTTACCTTAAACAGGATGGGAAATCTATCTCTATGGGTAAATCAAAGTTAAATGATTTTCGGAAAACAGATGCCAGTGGACGTGGTTATCAACCTATGATCTACGGTCTGAAATCAGCTCATATTTACCAAAAAGGGCAAAATGTTCATTTTTATTTTCAGTTTGAAAAGGGACTTGAGAGGGAGTTTATCTATCGTGTGGAAAAAGAAAAAAGTTAGGGCTGGAGTTCTCCTTTACGCCGTTACTATTGCTGGAATTTTTAGTCTCTTATTGCAGTTTTATCTGAATCGACAAGTGGCTCATCATCAGGATTATGCCCTTAATAAAGAAAAGCTTCTTGCATTCGCAATGGCTAAAAGAACTTATGAAAAAGCTAGTTCTGAAAGTGGAGTCCAGTCATTTGATGTCGGAAAAGTAACTTATCGTAATGACCAAAAGGGTTTTACAACGATTGTTGACACCGGAAAAAATCAGTTTGAATTTCACTTTTCTCCTTTGAAAAAGACCGATAAAAAGACTAAGAAGACAGAAAATAAGTCCAAAGAAGGAAATGAGGAGAAAAAAGAAGAACAGGTAAAAAAAGAAACTGCAAAGTCTTCTGAAGTTACTCCTTCAAAGAAAGATACAGAATAGCTTGGATTTTTGCTTCAGTTGTAAGGTTGAAGGCCAGTGAGTTAGGACGAGGTTTTTGTCTGAAATCATGCTATAATAGATACATATGGAGGACGGAATATGTCAGGTGTAAAATTGTATCTAGTACGTCATGGGAAAACAATGTTTAATACAATCGGTCGTGCTCAAGGTTGGAGTGATACTCCTCTAACAGCTGAGGGAGAACGAGGCATTCACGAATTGGGAATTGGTTTGCGTGAGTCTGGCTTAAAGTTTGAGCGTGCTTATTCAAGTGACTCAGGGCGAACCATTCAGACAATGGGAATTATCCTTGAAGAACTTGGTTTGACAGGGCAAATTCCTTATCGCATGGATAAGCGAATTCGTGAATGGTGCTTTGGTAGTTTTGATGGTGCTTATGATGGAGATCTTTTTATGGGTATCATCCCTCGAATCTTTAATGTCGATCATGTGCATCGTTTGTCCTATGCGGAACTAGCTGAAGGTCTGGTAGAAGTGGATACAGCAGGCTGGGCTGAAGGCTGGGAAAAACTAAGCGGTCGTATTTGGGAAGGTTTTGAAGCCATTGCCAAGGAAATGGAAGCTAATGGAGGTGGAAACGCTCTGGTAGTTAGCCATGGAATGACAATCGGAACCATTGTCTATCTAATCAACGGAATGCATCCACATGGTCTTGATAATGGAAGTGTGACGATTCTCGAGTACCAGGATGGTCAGTTCTCAGTTGAGATTGTTGGGGACCGTAGCTACCGTGAAATTGGTCGAGCTAAGTTAGAAGAGCAAGCTAGTTCAGAGCAATAAACATTCTCTACAAAGGCAGAAGATTTTTTTAAATGATTTAATAGAATGCTGATGTCGTCATTGCACAAGCTTGCGAGAGCTGAGTGCTTTGACAATAGCATTCTTTTTTGTTAGAATAGCATCAACATGAAAGCATAAGAAGGGACTGACAGAGCTGTCGTTCCCTTTTGTCTATCTTATAAGGGGGAAATATGCTGTTTCAGAAAATGAAAACCTATAAATGGCAGGCTCTGGCTTCCTTGGTTATGACAGGATTAATGGTCGCGAGTTCACTTCTGCAGCCACGTTATTTGCAGGAGGTTTTAGAGGCACTGCTAACAGGTGATAATGAAGCTATTTATAATATTGGTTTTTGGTTGATTCTTGTTGCCTTGATTGGTTTGGTCGCAGGTGGTATCAATGTTGTGTTAGCGGCCTATATTGCGCAAGGAGTCTCTTCTGACCTAAGGGAAGATGCCTTTCGTAAGATTCAAACTTTTTCATACGCCAATATTGAGAAGTTTAATGCAGGGAACCTCGTTGTCCGTATGACCAACGATATCAATCAGATTCAAAACGTAGTCATGATGACCTTCCAAATCCTCTTTCGATTACCGATTTTATTTATTGGTTCCTTTATATTAGCTGTTGTCACTCTGCCTTCGCTGTGGTGGGTGCTGGTTCTTATGGTCGTTTTGATCGTCGCTATGACAGGTCTTATGATGGGGATGATGGGACCACGCTTTGCAAAATTCCAGACCTTACTGGAGCGTATCAATGCCATTGCCAAAGAAAATTTACGTGGTGTGCGCGTGGTCAAATCTTTTGTTCGAGAGAAAGATCAGTTTAATAAGTTTACGCAAGTGTCAGATGAGTTGCTGGGAGAAAACCTTTATATCGGCTATGCTTTTTCTATTGTTCAACCTGCAATGATGTTGATTTCTTACGGTGCTGTCTTTCTTTCAATCTGGCTTGTAGCAGGTATGGCAGAGTCAGATCCTTCAGTGGTTGGTTCCATTGCTTCCTTCGTGAACTATCTGAGTCAGATTATCTTTACTATCGTTATGGTCGGATTTTTGGGGAACTCAGTCACTCGTGCCATGATTTCCCTCCGTCGTATTCGTGAAATCCTTGATACAGAACCAGCTATGACTTTTAAGGATGTGGAAGATGAAGAATTGGAAGGAAGTCTCAGTTTTGAAAATGTAACCTTCACCTATCCAAATGATGAAGAACCTATCCTAAAAGATGTATCCTTCGATATTGCAGCTGGTGAGATGGTTGGGGTTGTCGGAGCAACTGGTGCAGGGAAATCAACCTTGGCTCAGTTGATTCCACGATTATTTGATCCTCAGCAAGGTTCTATCAAGATTGGAGGAAAGGACATTCGTACAGTTAGCGAAGGGACACTTCGCAAGACGGTCTCTATCGTCCTACAAAGAGCCATTCTTTTTAGTGGAACCATCGCAGATAACCTCAGACAAGGAAAAGGAGATGCAACAGTTTCAGAAATGGAACGCGCAGCTCGTATCGCACAAGCTAGTGAATTTATCAGTCGCATGGACTTGGCTTTTGAAAGTCCGGTCGAGGAACGTGGGACCAACTTTTCTGGTGGACAAAAACAACGAATGTCTATTGCGCGTGGGATTGTCAGCAATCCTAAAATATTGATTTTCGATGATTCAACCTCTGCACTTGATGCCAAATCAGAATGTATGGTCCAAGAAGCCCTCAACAAGGATTTGAAGGGGACGACTACGATTATCATCGCGCAAAAAATTAGCTCTGTTGTGCATGCGGATAAAATTTTAGTGCTTGACCAAGGCCGTTTGATTGGTCAAGGTAAGCATGCTGACTTGGTTGCAACAAACGCAGTCTATCGTGAAATTTACGAGACGCAAAAAGGAAAGGAGGAGTAGGATGAAGACATTTCGATTTTTTTGGAACTATTTTAAAGTTTACAAGATATCCTTTGTCGTTGTTATTACTATGATTATCATTGCAACGGTAGCACAAGCCCTCTTTCCAGTTTTTGCAGGTCAAACAGTCACAGAGCTGGCTAATTTGGTTATAGCCTATCAAAATGGAAATTCAGATATGGTTTGGCAAAGTCTATACGGACTCCTTATTAATCTTGCCTATATTTTGATTGTTTTAGTAGTATCTAGTCTCATCTATATGGTCTTGATGAGCCGCATTATTGCCGAATCGACAAATGAAATGCGTAAGGGGCTTTTTGGCAAGCTTTCTCGCTTGACCGTTTCCTTCTTTGACCGTCATCAAGATGGGGATATCCTGTCACGTTTTACCAGTGATTTGGATAATATTCTCCAAGCTTTTAATGAAAGTCTTGTGTCTGTCATGACCAATATTGCCCTTTACATTGGTTTGCTGATTGTCATGTTTTCAAAAAATGTTACCTTGGCTTTGATTACGACTGCTAGCACTCCGATAGCAGTTGTCATGTTGTTCTTTATCTTAAAGCTAGCGCGGAAATACACCAACCTCCAACAAAAAGAAGTTGGGAAGCTCAATGCTTATATGGATGAGAGTATCTCTGGACAAAAAGCAGTTATCGTTCAAGGTATCCAAGAAGATGTGATTGCTGGTTTTGTCGAGCAAAATGAACGGGTTCGAAAAGCCACTTTCAAGGGAAGAATGTTCTCAGGAATTCTTTTCCCTGTTATGAACGGAATGAGTTTGGTCAATACAGCAGTCGTTATTTTTGTAGGTTCAGCTGTATTACTGAATGATAAGAACATCGAGACAGCAACAGCACTTGGTTTGATTGTCATGTTTACTCAGTTTTCGCAACAGTATTACCAACCCATTATCCAATTAGCGGCGAGTTGGGGAAGTTTGCAACTGGCCTTTACAGGTGCAGACCGTATCCAAGAAATGTTTGATGCAGAAGAAGAAATTCGTCCTCAAGATGCTCCAGTCTTTAGCGAATTAAAAGAGGGTGTGGAGATTCGTAACGTAGACTTCTCCTACCTGCCAGGAAAACCTATTTTGAAAGATGTCAGCATTTCAGCTCCAAAAGGGAAAATGATTGCAGTGGTTGGTCCGACAGGTTCAGGGAAAACAACCATTATGAACTTGATTAATCGTTTTTATGATGTGGATGCAGGAAGTATCAGCTTTGATGGTAGAGATATCCGCGAATTTGACCTGGATAGTTTGCGAAGCAAGGTGGGAATTGTCTTACAGGATTCTGTTTTGTTTAGCGGAACTATTCGGGACAATATTCGTTTTGGTGTCCCAGATGCCAGTCAGGAAATGGTTGAAGCAGCAGCTAAAGCTACACACATCCATGAATATATCGAAAGTTTGCCAGAAAAGTATGATACATTGATTGATGATGACCAAAGTGTCTTCTCGACCGGTCAGAAGCAGTTGATTTCTATTGCTCGTACCTTGATGACAGATCCACAGGTCTTAATCTTGGATGAGGCAACATCAAACGTTGATACTGTAACAGAAAGTAAGATTCAAAATGCCATGGAAGCTATCGTGGCAGGAAGAACTAGTTTTGTAATTGCCCATCGCTTAAAAACCATTCTCAATGCAGATCAGATTATTGTCCTTAAGGACGGTGAAGTTATTGAGCAAGGAAACCATCACGAATTGCTCAAGCTTGGAGGCTTTTACTCCGAACTTTATCACAATCAATTTGTCTTTGAATAATACTCTTCGAACATCAAATTCAAACCACGTCAGCGTCCCCTTGCCGTATATGTGTTACTGACTTCGTCAGTTCTATCCACAACCTCAAAACTGTGTTTTGAGCAACCTGCGGCTAGCTTCCTAGTTTGCTCTTTGATTTTCATTGAGTATAAGCAAAAAAGTTGTCCTAATTTTGGGCAACTTTTTCTTATAAAAAAAATTTATCACGGACTTAAAAAATACATATTAGACAGGAGTGGGGAAGGATGATAAGATAAGATTATCAATAGAAGATGAAAGGAAATCAGTAATGGCAAGAACAGTTGTTGGAGTTGCAGCAAATCTATGTCCCGTGGACGCAGAAGGTAAAAATATTCATTCATCAGTCTCTTGTAAATTTGCTGAGAGTATTCGTCAGGTTGGCGGACTTCCTTTGGTCATTCCGGTTGGTGATGAGTCGGTGGTCCATGACTATGTAGAAATGATTGATAAGCTCATCTTGACTGGGGGACAAAATGTTCACCCTCAGTTTTATGGTGAGGAAAAAACGATTGATAGTGATGATTATAACCTAGCTCGTGATGAGTTTGAGCTCGCTCTTCTACAAGAAGCCTTGCGTCAGAATAAGCCAATCTTAGCCATTTGCCGTGGGGTTCAGCTTGTCAATGTTGCCTTTGGTGGTACACTCAATCAGGAGATTGAAGGTCATTGGCAAGGTCTACCTTTTGGGACTTCACATTCTATTGAGACAGTTGATGGCAGTGTGGTGTCTAAATTATTTGGTAAAGAAAGTCAAGTAAACTCAGTGCACCGTCAGAGCATTAAAGACTTGGCACCAAATTTCCGTGTGACGGCTGTAGATCCACGTGACCAAACTGTTGAAGCAATCGAATCTATCGATGAACACCGCATTATCGGCTTGCAGTGGCATCCAGAATTTCTGGTCAATGAAGAAGATGGCAACTTAGAATTATTTGAGTATTTATTGAATGAATTGTAACGACTAGAAATCTAGTCGTTTTTTTGTTTTGTTTCTTCAAATTTTAATATTGTAACATTTTTTACGCAAACGTTTGAATTATGATAAAATTTGGAAAAATTCAGTATAAAAACTTGAAAAAATTCAAGGTAAGCGTTATGATAGAAAAGAAGAAATATTGGAGGAATACTATGTCACATATTAAATTTGATTATTCAAAAGTATTAGACAAATTTGTTGCACCACATGAAGTGGAATACATGCAAGCACAAGTTACAGCAGCAGACAAATTGATCCGTAAAGGAACTGGTGCTGGTAGCGACTTCTTGGGTTGGTTGGACCTTCCTGAAAACTATGACCGCGAAGAATTTGACCGCATCTTGAAAGCTGCTGAACAAATCAAAGCAGACAGCGATGTTTTGGTCGTTATCGGTATTGGTGGATCATACCTTGGAGCGAAAGCTGCCATTGACTTCTTGAACCACCACTTTGCAAACTTGCAAACAAAAGAAGAACGCAAAGCTCCACAAATCCTTTATGCTGGAAACTCAATCTCATCTACTTACCTTGCTGACTTGGTAGAGTATGTTGCAGACA
>ERZ772979.808-NODE-808-length-20264-cov-9.466624_pt1 | contig 20264 bp, 21 predicted proteins | sample MGYA00511130_ERZ772979 | MGnify/ENA primary metagenome ERZ772979 (study PRJEB29015, sample SAMEA2738103) | human oral metagenome | biome: human oral; feature: human-associated habitat; material: saliva | place: China | collected 2186 ... | reverse complement strand
TCGATGTCGCGAAGGTATCAGCCGAAGCCAAGGCTTACCAACCTATCCCCATCATCGCGGAGTTCCTTAACGAAGATGGCTCCGACAATCTCAACGAGACCATCGAAGCCAACTATAAGCGCGTGAAACAAGAGATCCTAAGCCTTGTCGAAAGCGAGATCGAGCGAATTAAGAATGATGCTAATCTCAAACATCTGATCAAGGAATAGATGCCAAGTATATCCGTCCAGTACTTGTCGCGTTTTCAAGGTATTTTCTCTCGGCCTCTCCTGCCCCATGGTGGAACATCCAATAAGGATCTTCATCAACCATCTTTACCCGACCCTCTACCTCAAATCGAGTTATGCAGACACCATACCAATCTGATTAACAGCCTATTATCGGGAAAGCCAATACCGTCACACCACTAGTTTGGTGCTCACACTCAACAACTTCCTAGATCAATGGGTAGTCTATAAGCTCTGTATGGGCATATTGTCTTGGGGTAAGGTAATCATTCCATTCTCGAAACTGCCCATACCAATATGGGTTCATCAGAATATGTGTCTCTTCATTGATCTTCTCCTTAAGCATCTCACCTGTGCATATACGCTTAAAGACTTCATTGGCCTCGAGGAAGAGCGCATTGGTCTTGAGGCCCGTCCTCCCATAATTGGTCATACGATTGATTCTTACTACATAGTCAAAGCTGCCTGCCTCCTTGCAGTCCATCTCTTTATTCCCTATCAACAAAAACTTCTTCTTTCATCTGGATGTGGGCACCTCGTAAGAAGTAGGACATAGATACACATCAACATATGTACGAAGTTCGCTAGATGTCATAGAGCAGACCTTACTAAACTCACCTAGATTAGCCGAGGCTCTCTCATCCTCTCCTAGAGTAGAATTGACCCCTCTAGGATGATATAGATGGTAAAGTGCTCCTTGAGCACGAGAAACCTTGCCCCCCAGGTTCTCCACTCGCTTTACCCGCTCAGCGTCCTCTGGCCCCCACCCATAAAAGTGCTCATTCTCCCCTCCTAGCTGCAGATATCGATCCTTATCCACTATATATGCACCACCTACCGATGGCCGTGCTAAGCTCATCCCCTCCAAAGCTCCGCGACCTCCCTCGCTAAACGGAAGTACAGGATCTCTCCGAACCTTTTTGCTGGCAGCCTCTGATAAGAACAGGAACGTCCCATCATATGGTAGGCTCATCACCGCCCCCTCTTCTACCTGAGTAACTGCCTCCATAATACTCTCCTTGGAAAGGATTACATCCGTATCCCAGACCCCTACGAATGGAGTCTGGGCAATGTTTAGTAGCCGGTTAATATACTTTGTCCGGTGAAAGATGGGATCTCCATCTCTATAGAAATGGATCGAAACCCTCTCTGATGAATCAAGCCCTTGTATGCGAGACTCGGTATCTCCCTCCATGATGGCAATGGGGCTATCAGTCCAGGATAACAGAGAAGATAGGACAACCTGCAGGTTAGCCAACCGTTCAGGGCAGTCAATGCGAACGGGAATGACAATCGTTAAAAGTCTTGTTTTATCCATGGCTGTAGTACTGATAAATTCATGACCCCAAGGAGATCTATGGGGGTAGGGAGCGTGCAAAATTGATGATCATGGAGAGAGGATATGAATCGCCCCATCAAATAGTCGACTTTGGTGGGATATACTTTTGTCTTACAGAGTAAGCATAAGAGTACATAGATCCTGCTATCTCTACACACATCTTCTTGTTCATCAAGTTCTGATAGCCAATCTATAGCGTAAATCAAGTATTCTCTATTTCTGAGGTGCGATATAGTTTTATCATCTCGCCCTTTGGTTCGAAAATAGAGATAGAGCAAAACACCTAGTATATCCAAGGCTATGTGATCTCCCTGTACCTCCCTAAAGTCTATAATGGACCAAACTAGGGCGTCAATCTCAGCGAGTATGTCGTCTGGATCTCCTTGGATAAATCCCCGCTGATAGAGATAGCTCACACCGACACCGACACCAATAATCCCATCCTGATAGCCAACCCCACACGTCTCCAAGGAAAGCTCTTGGAGAACCTCTGAAAGTAAGCGCTCTGCAATGAGACAAAAGTTTCTCACCCCTGTGACCCGGGAGCTCTCCATCAGGTAAATAGCTATACCTAATTTACCAGAAAGCCCTAGGTGGCCCTCCTGCGTAGAGTCTTGGAGTACCTGTAAAGCGTGCTGCTCCAATAGGCTGTTAGGTGTATACATCGTAATCTATGATGATTTGATTAGTTTCCTGAGGGGGAAAAGAAGTCGTTCAATGAGTCGGAGCTCTTCGGTCACAATATCAGCAGTGCCAACAAGTATTCGTTTTGGAGATAGTCGTTTACCATAAGTTGTCACAAGACCTTGGGGAAGGTCTATTTCCACTATATACTGGTCTTCCGTTGATGACGTAGATATACGGCGGACATAGCCTCCTAAGGTACCAAACTCCTCTTCGGGATAGCTCTGAAGCCTCAAGATCACCCGTTGCCCAAGCTTCACCTTCCCTGAATTCTTTACGGGGAGGATGGCTCTCGCGTATTCACGACCTTGATCCTCGGGCGATATGGAGAAAGCGATGTCACCAGCCTCTAGGGCTCTCTCCTCAGCAGAGCCCTCTAAGTCCACGATCCCATTTATTGGAGCAGTAAGTACGTTTCGATCCTCCCAGTCGACTAAGCTTGCCCAGAGCTCAATGATGGCAAGCTGGCCCTCAGGCGTACCTAGCGTCCTATCATAAGCTAGGATCTTGAGAAGGTGAACGTACGGCATGTGCATTGAGCCGAGAGAGTAGGAGCGACTAGAAAGCACCTGTCGCACACTATCTACCCGACACATTCCAGATCGGTACTTCTCCATCAATAGCCTAAGTGTCCTTACATCTTCGTAGGGGACAGGATCCTCCATTACGCCTATCGCCTGCCCTTTGCTCACTATCTGCCTTCCTTGCCCAAGCAAATAATGTATTCTCCCTGATTGATGTACCCTGACACGAATAGGAGGAGACATAGTCGTAATCGCCACCTCTGTAGAGATGACCTCGGGATACTTGATAAAGTAACAACATAGGAGCAGGATGAAAAATGTAACTCCCAGAAAAGCGATCCCATATCGCAGGATCCAAGGAGGGACACTCCCCAGCACCTCCTGGACTTCGTCACTTCGGAGGTTCAGATCATCTTTACCCTGCTTGACACTCATGCTCCAAGCTCTAATTGATTTTTGACCAGAGTATAATATTTCCCTCGGAGAGCAATAAGCTCTTCATGGGTGCCCTCTTCCGTAATCTGTCCTTGGTCGAGGACTATGATCCGATCGGCATCGCATACCGTGCTAAGTCTGTGAGCGACTATGACCACTGTCTTATGCCGATAAAACTCTTTAAGGCGACTCATAATCACGGCTTCATTATTGGCATCAAGGGAATTCGTTGCCTCATCAAAGAAGATATATTCAGGATTCTTGTATACCGCTCGTGCAATAAGAATTCGTTGCTTCTGCCCCTGACTAATTCCGTTGCCCTCCATACCTATTTTAGTATTGTAGCCTAGCGGAAGGGACTCAATAAATTCTGTGAGGTTAGCTACCTCTACAGCATGTCGCAGGCGCTTGCTATCCACCTGATCCTCTCCTAAAGCTATGTTCCCTGCAATAGTATCCGAGAAAATGAACCCCTCCTGCATGACTGAGCCTGTGATCTGTCGCCAGTAGTGAGGATTTAACATCCCGAGAGGAAGATTCCCAACCATGATCTTCCCCTTGTTCGGTGAATAGAAGCCAAGCAAAAGCTTAAGTAAGGTAGTCTTACCACTTCCACTCATACCTACGATCGCTGTCACCTTATTCTCCTCTATTGAGAGTGAAACATCCTGGAGTACATAGTCTCGATCAGCACCGTCATAGCTAAATGAAACATTTTCCATGTATAATGTCCGACTAGTGGGGAGATCACTAACCTTATCTGCAATGGTCTGCTCCTCATCCTCTCGCCCATGTACCTCATTAAGTCTTTCCAAGCTGATAGTAGCATCTTGTAAGGAGCGTGAGAAACCGATGAAATGCTCCACGGGGCTAGCGAGCTGACCAATAATGTATGATAAAGACATCATCATCCCGAGGGTTATCTGCCCCTCAATGACACTCTTGGCAGCCAAGTAGGAAATAAGGATGTTTGTTACCTGATTGAAGAATACACTACCGAGCTGCTGCACCTGGCCAATGGCTAGCCCCTTGACACTAATCTTAAATAGTCGGATCTGTATGCGTTCCCATTGCCAGCGCTTCTGCTTCTCACAGTTATTCAGCTTTATCTCCTGCATCCCCGTGATCAGCTGGACTATATTGCTTTGCTCGCCAGATGCTTGTGCGAAACGTCTATGATCCAGCTCTCGACGGTAGCGCATAAAGGACAGTACCCAGCAAACATAGAGGGTATTACCCAGCAAGAAAATAAGGAGGATCGTTAGGTTGTAGTAGCCTAGGATAAAGGAGAAGACAACAAAATTAATTGCAGAAAAGAAGATCCCAACAGACTCTCCCGTGAGGAATGATTCTATCCGGGAGTGATCCCCAATACGCTGCATAATATCTCCCAGCATCTTCGTCTCAAAGTAATGCAGTGGGAGCCTCATCAATTTACATAGATAGTCCGATATGAGTGCAATATTTATCCTCGTGTTCATATGTAGGACTATCCAGCTACGAATAAACTCTACCGATAAACGAGTTAGGAAGATGATCAGTTGAGCCGCGAGAATGAGGGTGACAAAACCTAGATCTCCAGCTCGGATGCCAATATCCACAATGGCTTGTGTGAGAAAGGGGGCGATCATCTGTAGCAAGCTGATCAGGAGCATTCCGACAAGAAGCTGGAGGAGCTGAGACTTGTAGGGACGTAGGTAGCCAAAGAAGAAGCTTAGATGTTGCTTCTTTTCTGTCCGAGCTTCATCCTCACCAGAATAGAATTCTGGCGTAGGTTGTAGGACAAGGACTGCGCCACAGTGCTCTCCTTTCTTTTGTGTACTTAACCAAGCCTGCTTAAATTCTTCCTCCGAGTATCGTACTAGCCCTAGAGCTGGGTCTGCGACCTGTATCTCACACCCCCCTCTCTGTCGCTTACGAATTCGGTGGATGACGACAAAGTGATTTTGTTTCCAGTGTGCAATGCAAGGCAGAGGGACATCCTCCACAAGCCGAGTAAAGGGGATCATAACCCCCATGGTGTGGAAGCCTATATACTCCGCAGCATCACTGATTCCTAGCATTGACACCCCCTCGCGTGTTATATAGGAGTGCTTACGTAGGGTATCCAACTCGTAGCTCTTCCCATAGTGCTTAGCCACCATACGAAGGCACGCTGGTCCACAATCCATGGCATCCAACTGGTAGTATATGGGGAACGGTCGCATGAATGGTAAGCTAGCTAAGGAAGACGACAGAGATCCTCCCTCCCGATCACCTGCTCATAGCTAGAGGGCGGAGGACAGAGATACTGAAAGAAGCATTTCTGGCACTTCCCAGAATTCCTAGTTTTACGCCAAGCTGTATTGGTTGTGAGCTCTTTATAGAGGATCTCAAGTAAAGAGGATTGTAGAAGATTGCCAAGAGCAGGTGTATTCATGCTAACCCTACACTCCCCTGTAGGGAGAACCGTCAGGGCGCCAAAGTCATTGGAGTTTAGCTTCTGGTTACAGAAGATACGTCGCATCTCTATCGGCTCTGAAAAGATGTCATCTTCACTCAGATAGATATACTCCTCAAAGAATGGAAGATTATCCCCCGTGTAGATCGGTACTAGCTCCGACTGTACAATGCCCCATCTTTCAGTAAACTGTTCAACATGTGCATACTGCGCCTCATCCTCAATGAGAAAATGCCAGCTAAAGAGCTGGATATCCTCCTCATTCATCCTCGCTAAGTCCTCCAGCTCTGTAGCTGAGGCAAGAAGAGATAAGTGACAGATGCACTTCATCGAGCGGAGGCACATCTTTATCTGCTCTTGATGCTGCAGGTAATGCTTAGCTGACATCCATAGCTGATAATCGTACTCATAGCTCTCTAGCAAACCAAGGATCTCCTTAATCTGAGGATGTAGGAACAAGCTATCCGCGTACAGTCCGACCTGCTTCAGTCGAGAATGGCATGCCTGCTCAAGGAGTGAGTGGAGGAGGCTAGGAGACATCCAATGAGCCTCCTGTTCTCTCCAGACACGAGATAGATAGCTTGGGCAAAGTCGTCCTCCCCCTAAGCAGAGCGTAAGTCGAGAAAGATAGCTCAGCAAGTCATCAACCACTAGGGATAGCTCGCCTATACTCACCGCCTTATCAACGTCCTTCTGTAGATTGAGTATCGGCAGAAAGTTGATTGGCTTGTCATGCTCCCTATCAATGGGGATAAGGCCTACCATATAAAGTGACAACATCTGCTCTATGAGAGCGTGTACCCCCTCTTGCTTCCATAGCTCCTGAGGGAACTCTACTACACCCAGATTCTTGGGCTCATACACAGCCCGAAGTAAATCCTTTAGGTGTCGCTCTGTGACCTCTAGCCTTGCTCCACTCTCTGTATGATAGAGAAATATATTCTCTTTGCTCGTAACGTAGACCTTCGGCGACAGGTAGAACCAATAGTCTACACCTTCCTGAACTAGCTGTTTCATTTGATGATTACCTCTGTTATAATTTTATGATAAGTCTCTAGATTCTCCTGGAAGAATCGGAGTTGAGTGCCTCGGTAATGCTCCGCATCCCTCGGTAATCTAGGAGGATTCCATTGGTCGTCATATTGAACGTGAAGCTTCGGCTAGGGCAGTCGGGCTCCTCTATATACGAGACAATCTCCTTAATAAAGGGGACATTCACAAGGGGCTCACCAGCATAGAAGCTAATGTATACATTCTGGTTATGTGATATATTGAGTTCAGATCCCCACAGACTTCTCAGGTAGTCAAGCAGAACTTTTGCCCTCTGAGGTGAAAGCCGAGTAGACTTGCGTTCATCGTAGTCAGAGTAGAACTTCCCATACCCACGGTACTCGCACTTGAGGTTACAGGCGTCTGTAAGCTCAAACGTCAGCTGCGGGCTATTGGATAGGCCCCGCTTGACATCTTCTGAGGTGATACCCATTATTGTACGTGATTAAGTTTCATTATATCACTCAGGACACCTTCATCCCGCTTCTTGATGTTGGTAATAAACAGAGAACCATAGCCTTCTCTTAAGTAAATATACGAGCCTCAACGGTGATTACACCTAGGATTTCAATCGGGAATGTTAATCACAGCTTGTTCCCGTATAAGAAACAGAAGAAAGAAGGGTTTTATTCCAACTCAATAGGATTGTAGGGGATTTGCCACTTCATTGCTTCCACTTCGGTCAGGAAGTCACCTTGTCTATTCTGCGGATGTACCCGTTGACCGTTGCTTTTAAAGATCTGCATCGGATGCTTGTGTAGTCGCTGGCAATAGTCCCGGAATTGTGGACGACTAACCTCCTTCACAAGGCGAATCTTCCACTCTACGATATCAGCGCTCCTCTTCTGTAGGGCATCGAGTATGAAGTAGTGCTCTCCATCCGTACTGCGCAGCTCGAGGATCAGCCCCGGTAGCCCACCGAAGAGGTTCGGCCCAGCAGATATCGGGATACTAGGAGTAAACCAAGCCTCATAGCTACGCCCTCGGAAGAGGCAGGTCGCTAGCTGAGTCTCATAGCCTGATATGGTCTTCTTTTGTCCCGTGATCGACCATGTAAAGGTCGGTGTATCCATATATCTTAGGACTGGCTCTGCTAGTGGTGTTCTATACCATACCTGAGTACGGACACTCGTAAGATCTCGATAGTACCAGAATGGAGACAGATCCCCATCTGGGGTTCTTACCGGAGCAGATTTATTGGCCGCATGGGTAAGAGCAGAGTCAGCCTGCCACAGCCGGTAGCTGTAGGACTTGACAATGGACTTCCCTAGCTCTAGTCGGATAACGTCTTCCACAGAATCTTTACCCTGAGGGGTAGGCTTGTACTTGTAGATATAGTCCACGAAGTACTCCGACTTCCCTAGGGTCTTCCCTGCCTGCAGTATGATCGGTATTGCAGGCTGCTGTGCCTGTAAGTTGAAGAGCCCTATGTTCCCAGCAAATAACAGAATAAAAAACAGTATTTGCATGATGACAGTGATCAACAAAAGGATAGCCCTCTACCATTCCCCCGAAATGAAGCAATAGTCTCATTTCAAAGGAGAATAGTAGAAAGACTTACAGGTTACTTACGCGAATATTTTCTGACTATCCAATCATTCTCACAGCCGGGGCTGAAAAGACCATAACAGAAATTCGCATCTCGATTATCATGGGAAGGAGAACCTCCTGCGTCAGCATAACAGCAACCACATCCACAGACGAGTGTATCACCATCACCGCCCTTAATCCCTTGTAGCTGACGTTGAGCAAGGGAGTCATCAGAGAGCTTATTCAACTTTATCTTCTTTAGTTCCATAATCTATTCATGTTTGATGGAGTTATTCTGTTTGAGTTTTGGCATTGTTGTATAGGATGAGTAACTTTCTCCTCCAGCCCCTTGCCAAGAAACAACGCTACGAACTTGACAAGGGCAACAAGCCTAGGTTTGTCTTGCAGAGATAGTGAATGTCGGTCTTCATATGTCAGGATTGTTTGCTATAGGTTTGATTGCGTTGGGTTATTCGGATTAGAAGATCCGAACAGCTTGAATCGATCCTTGAGCATGATGGCCAAGGGACGTATGTCGTAGTAGCAGCATGAGGCCGTAAGGTCGCTGATCGAGGCTGTGCTGTAGAGACGAGCTCCTGTAGATTGTGTATCGGCAGAAAGTTGATAGGCTTGCCCTGCTCCCTATCAATGGGGATAAGGCCTGTCATATGAAGTGACAACATCTGCTCCATGAGAGCGTGCACCTCTTCTCGCTCCCACAGCTCCTGAGGGAACTCTACTACACCCATATTCTTGGGCTCATACACAGCCTGGAGCAAATCCTTTAGGTGTCCCTCGCTGACCTCTAGCCTTGCTCCGCTCTCTGTATGATAGAGAAATGTATTCTCTTTGCTCGTAACATAAACCTTCGGCGACAGGTAGAACCAATAGTCTACACCTTCCTGAACTAGCTGTTTCATTTGATAATCACCTCTGTCATGATTTTATGATAAGCTTCTGGATTCTCCCGGAAGAATCGGAGTTGAGCACCTTGATAATGCTCCGCATCCTGCTTACTCATGAAGCCCAAGCACCGAGGTGCCTTAGGACCATCAATATCCCCCAGATTGAAGACACACTGGCTACATGCTTTCCTATTATGGCAAGCTGAGCACTGAGGCTTTATCTTTCGATAGTAGCCATTGTACCGATCAGCTATTGCCTCAAAGTCCAGATGCACCCCTAGATCATCAACATGTCCTAAGGCAAACTGGTGGCCTATACGCTCGCAGGGTAAGATCTTACCATTGACTGTCACAAAGATCTTCTTGCTGAAGGGTAAGCATGTCCCTGTGGGGATCGTTCGCTCTTCATCTTGCTTCGTCTTGCCAAAGAGGAGCTCATTGTAGTCTTGGTAGGCATGCTCCGAATACTGCATCAGGAATAGAGTCGCCGAGTGGTAAGTGGGGCTCTTGAGGAACATCCCTCGCTCTATCTCAGAATAGTGCTCGGATTGCATCAGGCTCTCTGCTGAGCTCCGGTAAGTCCGGTTAAACTCTTCTCGCATCTCTGGGCGGATACCTGAGTTATTTAACTCCCCGATGCTTGGGACTTTGCCATATCGTGTCTGGAAGAACTCATAGATGCTCTCTACCGAGTTACGGTTATGAAGTACGGCATTGAAGTTCACACTCCGCTCAAAGTAGTCTGGGTATCTTGCTCTCACAAGGTCTGCATTCTTGACGATCCGATCAAAGGCATTTACCCCTCGGTGATCCACTCGGTACGAGGTGTTATACCTGTCGCCATCTAGGCTTATGAGTAACCGAACCTCCTTCTCCACCAGGTAATCAATATACCGATCTAGGAGTATTCCATTGGTCGTCATATTGAACGTAAAGCTTCGGCTAGGGCAGTCGAGCTCCTCTACATACGAGATAATCTCCTTAATAAAGGGGACATTCATAAGGGGCTCACCACCGTAGAAGCTAATGTATATATTCTGGTTATATGATACATTAAACTCAGACTTCCACAGACTCCCCAGGTAGTCAAGAAGAACTTTTGCCCGCTGAGGTGAAAGCCGGGTAGACTTGCGCTCATCGTAGTCAGAGTAGAACTTTCCATACCCACAGTACTCGCACTTGAGGTTACAAGCATCTGTAATCTCAAACGTCAGCTGTGGGCTATTGGATAGGCATCGCCTGACATCTTCTAATGTAATACCCATTGTTGTACACGATTAAGGTTCATTATATTCATTCAGGACACCTTCATCCTGCTTCTTGATGTTGGTAATAAACAGAGATCCAAAGCCTTCTTTTGAGTACATATACGAGCCTCAACAGTGGTTCCACCTAGGATGTCATCGGAATGCGATATGATCTCCCGTCTATCTGTAATGGATGTTAATCGTAGCTTGTTCCTGTATAAGAACCAGAAGAAAGAAAGGTTTTATTCCAACTCAATAGGATTGTATGGAATTTGCCAGTCCATCGTTTCTGCTTCAGTCAAGAAGTTGCCTTGTTCATTCCGCGGATGTACCCGTTGACCGTTGCTTTTAAAGGTCTGTATCGGATGCTTGTGTAGTCGCTGGTAATAGTCTCGGAACTGTGGACGACTAATGATCTTTACTAGACGAATCTTCCACTCTACGATATCAGCACTCCTCTTCTGTAGACCATCAAGCGTGAAATGATGGTCTCCATCCACGCTTCGTAACTCAAGGATCAGACCTGGGAGTCCGCCAAAGAGGTTCGGCCCCGCAGAGATAGGGATACTAGGAGCAAACCAAGCCTCGTAGCTCCGACCTCGGAATAGACAAGTAGCTAGCTGAGTCTCATAGCCTGAAATAATCTTCTTTCTTCCTGTAATTAACCAAGAGAAAGTAGGGGTATCGATGTAGCTCAGGGTCGGCCCAGCCAGAGGTGTTCTATACCATACCTTAGTACGACCACTCGTAAGATCTCTATAGTACCAGAATGAGGATAGACCATCCTCTGGTATTCTCATCGGACCAGATTTATTGGGATTGTGAGTGAGAGCCGAGTCCGCTTGCCATAGCTTGTAGCTATAGGACTTGACAATGGACTTCCCTAGCTCTAGTCGGATAACGTCTTCCACAGAATCTTTACCCTGAGGAGCCGTCTTGTACCTGTAGGTGTAGTCTACAAAATACTCTGACTTTCCTAGAATATTCCCTGCCTGTAAGACAATCGGTATTGTAGGAAACTGTGCCTGTAAGTTGAAGAGTCCGATGTTCCCAGCAACTAATAGAATAAAAAACAGTATTCGCATGATGACAGTGATCAGTAACGGGATAGTCCTCTACTATTCTCCCGAAATGAGACAAGAGTCTCATTTCAAAGGAGAACAGTAGATGGACTTACAGGTTATTTTCTTATGGGAGTCCATTCATTATCACAGCCGGGGCTGAAATAACCACTCCTACTATTTGCACTTAAGTTATCATGGGTAGAAGAACCACCCATGTCAGCATAACAGCAACCACATCCACAGACGCGGCTACCCTTATCACCGCCCTTAATCCCTTGTAGCTGACGTTGAGCAAGGGCATCATCAGAAAGCTTATTCAGCTTGATTTTCTTTAGTTCCATAATCTATTCATGTTTGATGGAGTTATTCTGTTTGAGTTTTGGCATTGTTGTATAGGATGAGTAACTTTCTCCTCCAGCCCCTTGCCAAGAAACAACGCTACGAACTTGACAAGGGCAACAGGCCTAGGTTCGTCTTGCAGAGATAGTGAATGTCGGTCTTCATATGTTGGGAGTGTTTGCTATCGGTTTGATTGCTTCGGGTTATTCGGAGGATTAGAACAGCTTCAATCGCGCCTTGAGCATGATGGCTGAGGGACGAATGTCGTAGTAGCTGTATGAGGCTGTGAGATCGCTGATCGAAGCTGTGCTGTAGAGACGAGCGTCTAGGATGTTCGTCCAGTCGAGGGATAGGCGCACCTTCTTCCACGTGTAGGATAGTCCGAGGTCGGCGAGCGTGAAGTGTCTCCCCTTGGTTACTGCATCGTTGTAGTAGTGCTCGGCGGTGAGCTTGATCGCGACATCCTTTAGGACATTCACGTGCGAGATGACCTTGTGACTGAGGTTCTGGATTGGGGTAAACCAAGCTGTCCCTTCGCGGCGACTACGATGCAGTCCCCACGAGATATTATACTCCATGCTGAGCCATTCGATAGGCTTGAGGGTGCACTTAGCACTCGCATTGACCCACTGGCTCGTATAGCCGAGGAGCTTGTCTTGGAGGTAGCTCTTACCCTCGCTCTGGCCTAGGGCTGCATCCCCAGAGACCGAGAGGGAAAGCCAGTCATATCCCTTGCTGAAACGAGCGTTGGCCGAATAGCTCTGTCCCGAATGGGGGAGAGGCAATCGCTCCACGACCGAGAGTGGAGTCTCGATCTTCACCGAGCTAATCGCATCACTATGATAGTAGCTGTAGTTCACACCTCCTCCTAGGAAGAGCATGGAGAAGATGTCCTTGTAGGCGAGGCTGAGGCCAGCATTTGTCATTAGGGAACTGAACTGCCGCATCTCGTTGCGTGTCAAGCTACGGTAGCTGCGCATGATATAGCCGGAATAGAGCGAGCTAAGAGTTGGCTGAGTGAGGGACATAGAGCCGCTGAGCGTGATGGTGAAGTCCGGGGAAATCTGGTAGCTTAACCAGCCTCTGGGCTCAAAGTAAAGCTTCCCCTCGGATAGTCTGTCCTGAGGACGAAACTCATCCTGCATCAGCGTATGGTAGTAGAAGAGCGGTAGTACCACAGATAGGTTAAAGGTCTCAGACTTGTAGCTCAACTCATGCCCTAGTCCAGCACCAAGACGAGTGAAGCTAATCCCGTTGTGCATCTCCCGAGAAGCCAAGGGGTGATAAGCGCCAAATAGGCTTGTCATCCCAAGCTCAGTGTCCAGAGCCTGGTGCTGGGCATGTAGGAAGAGGGTAGGATTGACGCTTATCCTGCCGATACGCCAGGCTGAGAGGAGGGAGAACTGGGCAACGCTGAGGAAGGCTCTGTGCCGTACGTCCTGCGAGAGCTCGGCGTAGGGTATCCCTGCATTAAGCCGAGGGGCATAGAGCCCTGGCTGGATACGTAGGCGATGGGGAGTGGTAGCCACAGCGTTACGCCAGTGGATCTCTACCCCTCGGCCACCCTCACCCGAGCGTACCCAATGGGAGGTACTCATTGCAGAGAAGTATCGCTGGCGCATCTGTTGCTCTAGCTCCTCACTGGTAGATACCATGCCGTTCTCTTGTTCCCAAGAGGCCTTTAGCTCTAGGAGATTGTTGAAGTAGAGTTGATCCTTATTGATGTTGTAGCGTAGCTCGCTCTCTAGCTGATTGATCCTGCTACGGTTGCGTAGATCCTCACGAATGATCTGTGTACCCTCGGGTAGGAAGTAGCTCGTCTGCGAGGAGCCGTGTGCCTGCTCTCGGTCGTGGAAGAAGATAAGATTGGCATTGAGTTCTGCCTCGTTCTTCAGTTTATAAAGGTTATTGGCGGTGAAGGCATGGGTGTCGTTGTGGTAGTAGCGGGGGCGATAGATGTCGGGGCTAGTGGGATACTGCAGGGAGGTCATCGTGAGGCTAGGTAGGGGAGAGGTGGTAGTGAAGGAGCGCAGCTCGTTCTGTATGTCTTGACCATTATCGTTGCTCTTACCCGTGAGTATATGTTGCCTACGTTTGGCTAAGTATAGTCCTACAAGCTCTTCGTTGCGCCTTATCTGAGTATCATAGCCTAGGCCCAGCTGTGCCGTCAGGCTGAAGGTACCCTTGATTTCGTCCTTGAGCTTGAGGTTAATAGCCGCTCGATCACTAGGCCTGGCCTTATCTAGGGCTTTGACAGGCTGGTGATTCTCTAGGACCTGTACCGTGGCGACGTCCTTAGCAGAGATGTTGTTGGTAGCGATGCCATAGCGTCCCTGCAGGGCATCCATCCCCTCGATGTAGAACTTATTGATCGGCTTACCCTGATGCTTAATGAGTCCATCTAGGGTGACCTCTATACCGGGGAGCTTGCGAAGGACATCGGCGATCACGACGTCGTTCTTGTCGATGAAGGAGCCTACGGAGTAATTGATCGTATCCTTCTGTCCCCAGATCTTGCGCGCCTTGATGTGTACCTCCTTTAGGACAATGCGTGATTCCTTGACCTGGAAGTCGCAGGTCTGGCTCATGTTCTGTATCCGCTTGTCCGTACGCTCAATCTCCATACTAACTGCACTGAGGATGAGCTGGGAATGGGGGCTATTGATGCTCAGCCGATAGCTTCCGGAGGCATCTGTGAAGGTGTAGGCGAGTATAGCGCTGTCCGTCGGGGCGAGGGCTAGCACTCGGACATACTCAATCGCTGTCCCTTGGTGGTTACGTACATGTCCGGTGATTATGCTCTGAGCCCAAGATGAGTGCAGTGCCAGTAGGGCGCAGAGGAGGAATAGGATCGTTCGTTTCATGATAGCAGTTTGTTGTATAGAGATCTATAACCATTGCCCATTTGCTCCAGAGTGTATCGCTTTTCGTAGCTCAACCTCCCTTTAGTCAGCTTATCCCTATTAGCGATAGCCGTTATGAGGGCTTCCGATAGCGCCTGTACAGATATTCGGCCTTTGTCCCCCTCCCGTTCTAAGGGGATGGATAGACCATTCTCTCCATCTGCCAGCATCTCTGTAAGCCCAGTAGTCCGAACCCCAACAATAGGGAGTCCAAACATCATCATTTCGATAGCCGTATAACTACACTGCTCTGAGTAGGAAGGAAGGACTCCGATGGTAGCGGCATGATACATCTGATACACCTCATCTCGCTCTAGCCTTCCTGTGAAGATGATCTGCCCCCAGGCTCCTTTGGCCTCCTTCATTGCTGCGGAAAAAACGCCATCCCCAACGATGAATAGTTTACTTGTTGGGTAGTGATGAAGCACTTGCTTAAATGCCTGCACCAGCTCTATTATACCCTTGTCCTCGTGGACACGTCCCACATAGAGCAGCATAGGATCAGCCATACCTCTCTGCCCATTTGGAGCGTTCGGAACAGCTTCTATACCGTTGTGTATCACCGTTAGCTTGGAGCTCTCAACTTGAAAGACCTGACGAACAACGTCTGCCGTGTACTGAGAGAGGCATATTATCTGGTCAACGGAGGAGAACATATCCCTCTCCTCAAAGAAGCTATCACATAGTAACTGCTCATCTAGACTTCTATCTGGAGCCTCTATCCTCTGAAGAGTCTCCTCTAGTGCGGAGAGTAGCCCTTTCGTCTGGAAGGTCCAATTCTGATAATGGATGGTATATATCCTAGGGCTATGGGGGAAGTATTGTTTTATCAATCTAGCCAGAGGAAGGTGATGGTGAAAGTTAAAGTGGAAGATAGCTCCATCATGGATATACCGCCTAAGTAAACGTGCAACCCCCTTCAGAAAGGTATCATCCTTATCGGCCGTATAGTACGCCCCTTTGGGTATGACAATAGTGGTTCCATTCTCTTCAAAGCGAACCGTAGCCTTCTTATATTCTCCAGAGACAATGTGCACTACCCTAAGGTCAAACTCTGGGGAGGACTGAAGACAGAGCTTTAGCTGCGCGCTGTAGGTCCCCACTCCATAAGTACATGCATCGGAGCTCTCGGTAATTAAGATGATTGTTCTCATGGGAGGTAGGCTTTTAGTAGTTGTCCAGCTATCCCGTGCCGCAGACCAATGAGTAGGCCTTTGGGATCGAATGAACTGTCCAGACACTCTGTTGGGAGCCATTGCTGTAAGACGAGACGTGGGCTGTAATCGAATGGCGCAGATATATCTAGGTGCTCACCGAGCCACTCAGATCCACTTAGGTTTACCCTCATTATGTTATCCCTATCCCTACTCATACGTTCTTTCCATGAGGCCATATAGACGGGGTCCTTAGAAGCAAAGGAGGGCTGAACAAGCGACCGAAAGAGGACATAGTGGCGGAGGCCTATAAGACCTTTCTCAAGGCTCAAGTCCGATATGCGCGTAATATCTGTTTCCTTGATTTTGTTATCAACTTCTTCCAGCAAATCGGATAGGTCTACATCGATAAAAGAAGCCCATTGCAGATAAGAAAGTCCCCAAGCTAAACCTGCGTAGCCACTATCCAGACAAGACAAGAGTGAGTCATCTATACTATCTAGGAGATCCTGGAGTAGCTCTTGGGCTATATCTATCACTACTTGTTCATCATTGCCTCTCCCGTAGTGAAATAGGGCAAGTACTACCCCCATTTGGCCGTGAAATAGCCCCAAGTCACTAAGTAAGCCTCCATGGAGGAGAAGGTAATCGGCCATCTCCGTTAAGGCATTTTGGGTCTTGTGCGGATAGAGATCCATGGTATTAGGGTGCATTTAAGAGACCCTCATAGGCTTAGGAAACCAAACTGGAGCCTCAGTTCTTACTAGCTAACTTCAAATCATGTATTAAAACTCTTCATCTATGGCGCAACACCTTATTAAATTCGCCAGTCAGTTTGGTGTGATAAAGTATTAGGACTTATACCCTAGTACACAACTCTCGGTACAAACATACACTATCTAATCCATATCTGCAAATACTCATTCAGGACCAACACTGCATTTTCTAGTTGCTGGAATTCAATGCACTAAACCTATCACCATTCATCATTCAAAACACGCAGAAATCACCTCTTTTTTGTATCATTCAGTTAATTTTTAGGGTAGCTTTAAGGGTGTCAAACATTCTGTTTGCCCAAGCAAAATGCTCCCTGATTCTGCCCGCATGCTCTTGATTGCTTAGGGTAACATCTGAATATCCGAAGTCTTTTTGCTCTGAGATGAAGGGATGGATAACCAATTTACATGAAGCTAACTCAGATAACACTCCATCGGCTGTATCTTCAGCCTCAAAATTGTATGATAAAATCCTGTCATATAAAGACGCATAAACAACAATGAACTGAGTACACCAGAACCAGTCTACTTGGTAGAGTCGAAATCCCACCGGAGTAGCCAGGCCAAAGCCTCCAACACCCCCAGAGAGCAGATCTGCACCAAGTTGATAGGATTGTTGAATCTTTGCTATTAAGAGCTTGGGCGAATATTGCTTGGTGAAGTAATGGTCGTCCTCACAAATAATGATCACATCCTCTTCTTCGTCTTTCGCCATTTGTACAATCTTCACGATGCTGTTCCACAACCCTCGCCTTCCATCAGGATCTGTGCAAGCCTCTACTAGATGAAAAGCAAACTCGTGCTTTCCCTCAAATTCAGTACAAATATGCTTACGCCTATCCTCCCGCTCCTTCACATTGATCGCATAAACAGGGATATACACATCTGGGGCTTGACCCATTGATTCCATCAGAGAATTCATCTGATTACCCCAACGCTCCCAGTTCAATCTATCCCTATATGTAGCTAGTGCTTGCTGACTTATCTGTCCATATGCAAGAGGATCTGTATGGAGTTGTGCTATGCGTAGTGCCCATTCTTCGACTGATGCTTCAGGCTGGAAAAGGAAACCACTCTCTCCCTCTCTTACGGCTTGGCTTACGCCTCCTGTATTTGTTGTCAGAGTGGGGATACCATAGGCAGCCGCTTCACTATTGACTATGCCAAAGCAGTCAAAGAGTGTTGGGGCGATCAGGAAATCACTTTTGCGGAAAAGTTGATCCAATCGCACCCGATCCTCTTCTATAGCCTTATCTAGTCGAGGATAAACTTGGATATGCGGATCTGAGGATAGAGACAGTGGAGGATGACATCCTACGATAGTTACATAGGTATTAATTCCCATCTCCTGTAATTTCTGGTAGATTGATAGCATTTTATCCCCACCCTTCATATGCCAATTTGTTCCAACGAAAAGCAAATGACAGCCGCCACTAGATGGCTCCCTAGGAGAAGATATCGAAGGTGCAACAACTAGATTGGCTCCAAACTCAATTATCGCTATACACTTTTCTTCTTTATCATAATGATCCACAGCGCTTTGTTTTGCCCAGACGGATGGATAAACGATTCGAGTTGCCTTCTCAATCGCTCTACGTTCTAGTCGTTCATTCCGATTGATGGTATATGCATCAGTGATACCTAGGTACTCATTAAACAACCTAAAAGTCGTATCACCTAGGTAAATAACTGGGATCTCTGTAATGAGGTCGGCTAAAAAAAAGTAGTCTCTACAGACGATAATATCATAGCACTCCGTCTGGAAGCGCTCAGACAATATCGCTCCAAACACACGAGAATAATCCTCTGGTGCGTACGGGATATCGCTACCTTCATTTTGGGCATGATAAGATGCAACTTGCTGATAAAGATCACCACCTATCCAAGTAACATGATGGCTCGTCTCTAGACTCTGGTACATAAAGAACAACGTACCAGACCAACTATGTATATCATGAGGATTGAGGGAGGAGAGAAATGCGATATTCATGGGAATGTCCTTGGATTTTATCTAGCGTGAGACACTTTGCAATGCTCTAAAAGGGGGGACTGTAATAGTCTTATGTGACCGTGAATAGTTTGCATTATAGCTTAACTCTACGATACATTACTTTGCCTACTAGCGTTTCAGGTTACTTCCTCCACGAAGGTAGTAAAATTTTATATCCTTATCAGCTGCTTTCGAGGTTTTGGTAAGCAGCGTGAGCGATGAGCTCCTTTTCCGTCTCTACAACTTACCCCCTTGCATTGCAGCACACTTACGAATAAACTGATTACCAAACCCTTAACAACATAAATCCCGAATGAAGCACAGAGGGTTCAGGCCTTTGGCTAACGCACCGTCACTTTCCCAATGGCTTAGTCCTAAATACCCTATGTAACTGACGCTGTACATCACTAGTGTTGAAACTATCCAAATCTCCCAAATAAAGACTGTAGACACGCCTAAAGATTTGGCTTCGAAGAGCAAAAGATTCCCGTGTGCATCAAAGGTTTTAATTGAGGAGAGGAGGGGAAGAAATGCTCCTCGCTCAGGAAGAATAGCAAGTTTAAGCATTTCTATGTTTTCTAGCTCCTCTTCTCCTATTTGAATACTAAAATAGTCACTAGGACGAAGTTCTAAGCCACTCTCTCCTTGCTTGGGACTGACCGAAGCAAGGTATAGGAGAGATGAGGGAGTACCCATTTCTGGGGAATAAGCAAGCAAAATAACCACCTCAAGAGTGCTGCATCAGCTCAGCGTAGAGTTTGTTTCTTCCAGTTGAAAGGGCTCAAAGGCTACATACTCCAGCAAGAAATCTATCACGAGGTCTAGTTAACGCTCATTTTTATAAATATCCCCATAAGTCTAAGGCTTGATCTAAGAGTAGCTCTTTGGTGCGCAAATAGTGCTTGTCTGTTGCCACCAGCTACCATAGTCTGTATAGTATCGTTGGGTAATATCTCTCATTGAGAAAGAGGACCGATATAAATTATGTTTGGGAAGAGAAGGCTTCATCGGAACTATCGATGATACCCCTTACTTGGATACTGGCCCTACGCGTGACATAAGGATGCTTGCTCAGGATATGGTCATCAGCATCACCCTCGTCAATCTCAGAAAGGCGCACTTCTAAAGAGACATCCCTTAACCGAGGTTCATAACGCAAGATACTCTCAAGCAGGGAACTACGAACATCCTCCTCCCAGTCCTTGATCTTAATAAGTTGATGAAACTCCAACTCTCAAATTACGGAGCCGAAATCTTCCCGCCCAAGCACCTCCCCAGGATGAGAGACGATTAGAAGCATCAGCTGCTGTGCAACAGACTCTGCCAAGGAACAACCTTGAAGCGTACCAACGAGGGCTGAAGAGAGGTCTAAAGGGAGTTTCAAACAACTCATTCCTAACTCATTAATGCATCTGTAAATCGTTTATACATAGCGCGTATGTGCAGATATAGCGATTGCCATCCAAGTAGACAAGCATTTCTCTTAGACCTTTTACTCCTTCCCGTCTTTTCCTCGCTTTTCCTCCTCCATCCCGACCTTCTCGGAGAGATTATTCCTACCCCTATATTTGCCCTACAGGATACTTAATATCAGGCAATTGACATCATTATGGACAACAATCACATGGAGGACTACGTACTGGTCCTAGAGGACCGC
>ERZ772979.802-NODE-802-length-20358-cov-4.407822_pt1 | contig 20358 bp, 18 predicted proteins | sample MGYA00511130_ERZ772979 | MGnify/ENA primary metagenome ERZ772979 (study PRJEB29015, sample SAMEA2738103) | human oral metagenome | biome: human oral; feature: human-associated habitat; material: saliva | place: China | collected 2186 ... | reverse complement strand
AAAATTTACTCTAAAGATCTCCTAAAAAATTGCACTTACTACTGGAACTTACAATTCGCCCCCTATATTTTTTAACAATGTTGTAACACGGTGCGACAACTATTTGCGTACTTCAGTAAAAGGTCAGAATTTTGCCCCGTAAAAGTTTCGAAACTTATTCCGTTCTTTGGCATATTGGGAAATTAAAACACCTCTGAAATCACCTTTACGATATTGTCTGATTTACCCATTGAATAGTAATGGAGCACAGGTACGCCTGCCGCTTTAAGCTCTTTGCTCTGCCGTATAGCCCACTCTATCCCTATCTGTTTGACATCGGCATTGTGCTTGCAGGCTTCGACTGCCTCAACAAGTTCCTGTGGGAAATCTATCTTGAAGGCTTGTGAAAGCAAATTGAGATGCTTTTTAACCGCAATCGGCTTGATACCAGGTATGATAGGCACATTTATACCAGCTTCGCGCGCTTTGTCTACAAACTCAAAGTATTTTTGATTATCGAAAAACATCTGCGTTACTACATAATCAGCCCCCGCCTCTATCTTTTCTTTGAGGCGCGCCAAGTCTGAGGTAAGTGAAGGCGCCTCGATATGCTTCTCGGGATAACCTGCTACCCCTATACAGAAGTTAGCCTTATGGTCTGCTGCAATGCCATTGAGGTAGATACCCTTATTCAGATTGCTGATTTGGGTAACAAGTTCGGTAGCATAGGTATGTCCGCCCTCAGTAGGCTGAAAATAGCGTTGCTCTTTCATTGCGTCGCCACGCAATGCCATCACGTTATCAATACCTAAATAGAGACAATCTACCAATAGGTATTCCGTCTCTTCTTTTGAAAAACCGCCACAAAGCACGTGGGGCACGGTATCTACCTTGTATTTATGCTGAATAGCCGCACAGATACCTACCGTACCTGGGCGCATACGAGTTACTTTTTTTTCTAATAGTCCGTTAGGGTGCTCGATGTAATAATACTCCTCGCGCGAGGTAGTAACATCAATAAACGGGGGATTAAACTCCATTAAGGGGTCTATATTCCGGTATAGTTCCTCAATGTTATTCCCTTTTTTAGGAGGTACTACTTCAAAAGAGAAGAGCGTCTTCCCTTTAGCATTCTTTATATGGTCTGTTATTTTCATATTTTCCTTTAAATTCTTCTTTTGCTATCAGTGTATATTGTTTCACAAAGTCTGTTTTGTGAGCGGTATAGGCATCTCGATCGTGCTCGAAAGGCTTCCAAAGAGATAATTTGAGCATTTCATAAGCTCTCGCTACCGATGGGTGTGCTAATAGTTCATCGCGAAAATAAAGTTCGTCATTATCACCTTCATAACGCAAGTGCAGGTGATATACACGTTCTGCAAACCCATTAATAGTATAGCCTTTATTAAAAGAAATCCTATTGTTTGTTTCGTTCATACATAGATAACCTGATTGTAAAATGACTTCTTTTAGCTTCTGAAATGAAGCCTCTTTTTTCACTTCTAAAAGCATATCTACAATAGGTTTTGCTTGTATTTGTTCAACAGCTGTACTACCTATATGGCTTAGCCGTACCACTTCATCAGAAGGTAATTGTTTTAAAAGAAAACTACGCTCTTCCTCATACCATTCTTTCCATAAAGGATTGTGCTGTGTAAGATTGATAGGAAATAGTTGCCACAAGTCCTGCAACGACATTTTTAACAAGGGATTTTCTTCTTTTTCTACCATTAGCTATTAGTGAATTACACTCTACTTTTTTCTGCTAATCTTAGAATATCGCCAAATACGCCTCGTGCTGTTACTGAGGCTCCTGCTCCTGCCCCTTGTATGACAATAGGGTTATCACCATAAGATTCTGTATAAATCTCAAAGATTGAATCAGCTCCTTTTACCTGACCAAGAGCACTATTGCGAGGAACAGATACTAACGATACGTCTAACTGCACTGTATTAGTAGAAGCTAAATCGCCGTGGAGGTCGCCTACATAGCGCAGTACGTGGTCAGGCTCTTGGGCTTCTTTTATTTGCTGATAAGGGGCGTTAAACTCGTCTAAACGTTGCAAAAAGTCTTCGACAGAGCCCTCTCGCAGATGCTCTGGGATAAGGTTTTGTATCTTTACATCAGTAAACTCATTGCCTAAGTCGAGTTCGCGGGCTAAGATAAGTAGCTTGCGTCCTACATCATTACCGCAAAGGTCTTCACGAGGGTCAGGCTCGGTATAACCACTGTTAATAGCGTGTTGTAGCACTTCGCTAAACGGCTTATTTTCTGCTGAAAAGGTATTGAACAAGTAGCTGAGCGTACCTGAGAATATCCCCTTGATACGGGTAATGTTCTCGCCTGAATGGTGTAGTAGGCGAATGGTATCTATCAACGGTAACCCTGCTCCTACATTGGTTTCATAAAGATACGTTTTTTGGTATTGTTTAAGGGTTTTGCGCAGCTCTTGGTAGAAGCTAAACGAGATAGTATTGGCTATTTTATTAGCTGAAACAAGGTCGTAACCACTCTTAATCAGAGGAATGTAGTTATCTACAAAAGTCTTACTAGCGGTTACATCTACCGCAATAAGATTTTCTAAGTGATTTTTATCTACAAAAGCCTGTAAAGTATCAAAGTTATAAGGTACAGCTTCGCGCTCGAAAGCCTCTTCCCAGCCTTTGCCAATCCCTTTGGCGGCAGTGAGTATTTTCTGAGAATTAGCAATGGCTACAATACGCAAGCTAATATTCTTGCGCTGCAAGATATTATCGTGGGCAGCTATCACTTGGTTGATAAGCGTACCTCCCACTGTACCTTTGCCGAAAATCACTAAGTTGATACGGCGCGACACCCCAAAGATTTCGCCGTGGATAACATTTAGTGCCTTGTGAAGTTTTTCGGTCTTAAGCACCAAACTAACGTTTTTACCCGTTACTGCGTTATTGATAAGTAAAGGTACTATCTGGTTGCGTATCAGTGCATTATAAGGGTGATGGAAAGTAGAGAGAGGTTGCCCTACAATTGAGATGACTGCTACATCATCTACAATGCTCACACTGCTTACATCATTGGTATAGAAGTCGTGCGAAAACTCTTCGTCTATAGCGGCTTTAGCAAGTTTAGCATCTTTAGAAGCTACTACCAAACCTACTCCGCGCTCTGATGAACCTTGAGAGATAATGCTCACACTAATGCCTTTCTGTGCCAAAGCCCTAAAAATGCGGGCATCAACCCCCACCTTGCCAAGCAGTCCGCGACCTTCCATCACTATAAGGGCATTGTCTTTGATAACCGAGATTGATTTGATACCCTCTTGCTCGCTCTCTTTGTGAATGAGTGTACCTGCATCATCACTATTGAAAGTGTTCTTAATGCGCAATGGTATACCCTTTTCAATAAGTGGAATAATGGTTTTAGCGTGAAGTATAGAAGCTCCGAAATTAGCCAATTCATTGGCTTCTTCGTAAGAAAGATGACGTATAATTTTGGCTTCGGGTACTAACTCAGGATTAGCAGTGAAGATACCATCGACGTGAGTGTAGTTTTGCAGTTCAGAAGCATTGAGATAATTAGCCAAGAGAGCTGCTGAATAGTTACTACCATTGCGCCCCAAGGTAGTGGTATCGCCTTTTTCAGTAGAGGCAATAAAGCCTGTTACTACTGCTACGTGATTGGGAGGAATAGTTGCAAAGCGGTCACGAGTGAGTTTTTCGGATACTGAATTGATAATTTGTGCATTGCCTACTACAGCATCGGTTTTGAAGATTTCACGACTATCAACAAAGGTACTTTCTAAGCCCTTGCGTTTGAGTAGTGCTGTTACGAGTTTAGCTGACATTAGTTCGCCTTGTGCCAATACCAAATCTTTAGTCTTGGGACTATAATCTTTTAATAGAGATACTCCTTCAAGGAGTTTTTCGAGTAGCTGAAATTCGGGTTCAAACGAAACTCGAGGATCATACTGCTGTTCGTTTTTCAAGTGTTGAAAATCGGCAGTGTAATCCTCTCCTTTACTTGCTTTTTCAAGCAGTGCCTCTAATTCATCAGTAGTATTACCTCTCGCTGATACCACTACTGATAGAGGTTCTTTATGTGAAGTAATGATAATGTCAATCACCTTTTCAATACCATCATTGGCAAGTGATTTACCACCAAATTTTAATATTTTCATATTTTTATCTTTTACTTAGTTTGAGATTTACCGTTAGATTAAAAGATTTTCTTCAGAAACTGTTCTAACTGTTTGTGCTCTATCAAGAAAGCATCGTGCCCGTGTATAGAGTGTATTTCGTAGTAATCTACAGGCTTGCCCATTTCGCGCAGCTCGGCTACAGTATCGCGGTTTTCTTGAGGCACAAAATACAGGTCAGAATCAGTACTTACGATAGTAATATGTGCCGTAATAGGCGCTACCGCTTCAGCGAAACTACCACGGTCTTTAGAAATATCTATTGTTTTTACCAATTGATTCATCAGCTTATAAGCTGAAAGCGAAAAACGTTTGTTCAGCTTTTCACCGTGATGCAGCAACCAGCTCTCTACATTGTATAACTGGGTAGGCAGATGGGTAGTACGTTCAAACTTCATTTTCAGAGATTGAGGGGTACGATAACACAGCATAGCGTGCAGACGTGCATCGTGCAAGGGGTGTGTAGAGTTTTTAAGTATTTGCTCTTGCAAGAGGCAGTTGCCTATAATCCAATCGGTTGCCTTCCAGTCAGCAGCTACTATTACTAATTGCTGAAAATAGTCAGGCGCAAGAGCGGCCATCTCCCAAGCAATACCGCCCCCTAACGAACAGCCTACTAAAGCAAAAACAGAATTTAGCCCCAAGTGCTCTTTGAGGGCTATATTGAATAAGCGTGCCACATCTACCGCCGCCCAATGCTGGTAGTTAGTTATCATATCTTCCTCGCGTGCGTGGAAGCCGTTGCCGGGAATGTTAAATGCTACTACGGTATATGTATCAGTATTAATCACTTTGGCAGTACCTATAGCTTCTGCCCACCAACCGTTTTCGCCTGCTACTTGCGAATTGCCCGTAAAAGCGTGGTTTACCACTACTACCGGAGCTGTGCCTAAAGGCTTACCAAACAGTTGATAGGTAACCCTAAGTGAAGGAATACGCACTCCATACGAAGTAACGAAATCAAGCAAGTCATAATGCAAAATACCTAACATACCTTACTTTTTAATATCTACCATTAACCGTTAATAATTGTTTGATTTGTTTGCTCTATATACTGTGTTAGCTCCTCTTTTCCTGTTTTATTCTGTGCTGAAGTCACAAAATAAGGAGGAAACTCCTCCCACCACTCAAGTAGCGCTTCTTTATAAGCTGCTACATTACGCTCTATTGCTTGCGGTTTTAGTTTATCAGCTTTGGTAAAGATAATAGCAAATGGTATAGCCCGTTCGCCCAACCACTGCATAAACTCTACATCTATTTTTTGAGGCTCGTGACGTATGTCTACTAACACAAAAGCACTCACCAACTGCTCGCGTTGCTCAAAATAATCAGTAATAAAGCGCTGAAATACTTGTTTAGTAGTTTTTGACACCCGTGCATAACCATAGCCTGGTAAATCAACTAGAAACCAGCGGTCATCTATTTTGAAATGATTGATAAGCTGTGTTTTACCAGGACGCCCTGAAGTCTTAGCTAAATTCTTACAATTGGTAAGCATATTAATAAGAGACGATTTCCCAACATTAGAGCGCCCTATAAAAGCATACTCAGGCAGCCTGTCCTTAGGACACTTGGCCACCTGTGAGTTACTCATTACAAATTCAGCTTTTTTTATCATCTCTTGCTAATTATCAATTATTGATTGTTTTAAGCCACTGGTCTAATATTTGGTTAAACTCTTGTGGTCGCTCCATCATAGGGGCGTGCCCACAGTTGTCTATCCAATGAAGCTCGGCATTGGGCAGTAGTTCCTTAAATTCTTCTGCTACTTTAGGAGGGGTTACTATATCATTTTTGCCCCAGATAAGGCAAGTAGGAGTGGTCATCTTAGGCAAATCTTTTGCCATATTATGGCGAATTGCACTCTTAGCTAATGCTAATGTTTTGATGAGTTTAGAGCGATCTGAAATGTTAGCAAACACCTCATCTACTATCTCTTTAGTAGCCACAGCAGGGTCATAGAACACCTCTTCGCATTTTTTTCTGATAAAATCATAGTCACCACGGCGGGGGTACCCATCGCTCATAGCACTTTCATACAGCCCAGAACTACCTGTAAGCACTAAACCTAACACATTTTTAGGGTACAGCTTAGTATAAAGTAAGCCTACGTGTCCGCCTAAAGAGTTTCCTAACAAGATAACTTTTTCAAATTTCTTGTATTTTATAAACTTTTGAATGTATTTAGCTAATGTTTTTACCGAAGTAGTGAGCAAAGGCATTGTGAAAAGAGGTAGCTCGGGCACTACCACCTTATATCTATCCGAAAAAAAAGAAATTACGTCTTCAAAATTACTCAGCCCCCCCATCAGCCCGTGTAATACGATGATAGGGGTTCCTTCTCCTTGTTCGATATATGAAAATTTACCTTCTTTTTTTACTTCTGTTGTCATTGGTATTTATCAAAAAGATTTTTGAAGCACAAAGATAATATTTTATTTCTAATTGTACACAACAAAAGAGAAAAATATTTTTTATCTGTTTATTCTTCAAGTGAAAAACAAGTGATTATCAAGTCTTCTAAAAAATAAATACATAAAAAAACTTTGCCAAAGTCGTGAAACTTTGGCAAAGTTTTTTATCAAATTTGCGTTCTTTGTTTTGTATTTCGTCTTTGGTATTACGCCTCTCCGGTGATACCAAAAAGCGGAATAGTGTGTGTATCGCTTTTTTCTGCTATCATACCGTGAGCATCTTCGTAGTGGCGTATATTTTCTGCCAAAGCCCCTAACAGACGCTTAGCATGCTCTGGAGTGAGTATCACCCTACTGCGCACCTTGCCTTTAGGCATCCCTGGCATTACGCTTACAAAATCTACTACAAACTCAGTAGCCGAGTGATTGATGATAGCCAAGTTAGCATACACCCCTTGCGCTATCTGCTCGTCCAACTCTATGCTTAGTTGTCCGTTGCCTTCTTTTATCTCTTCTAATTCGCTCATAGTCTATCTCGATTTTTTCTTTTCCACTACTGGTTCTAAGTCAGCTTTAGAGCCTACGATTATCTTCTCATAACGTTTAAGACCAGTACCTGCAGGTATACGATGTCCTACAATTACGTTCTCTTTTAGTCCGTCTAATGAATCTACCTTACCGCTCACCGCAGCCTCATTGAGTACTTTAGTAGTTTCTTGGAACGACGCTGCTGAAATAAATGACTTAGTTTGTAATGATGCACGAGTAATACCTTGTAGTACAGGCATAGCTGTAGCAGGTATAATATCGCGAGCTACTACTAAGTCCTTATCAGAGCGTTTTAGCAATGAATTTTCATCGCGTAGTTCGCGGAGACTTACTATCTGTCCTGCTTTTAGGTTTTCAGAGTCGCCTGCATCTTCTACTACTTTCTTACCAAAGAGTCTGTCGTTTTCTTCTATAAAGTCGTCTTTATGTACTAACTGACCTTCAAGATAAAGTGTATCTCCTGGATCTTGTATTTCTACCTTGCGCATCATCTGACGAACGATTACCTCAAAATGCTTATCGTTAATCTTCACCCCTTGTAGTCGGTATACCTCTTGTACTTCGTTTACTAAGTACTGTTGTACAGCCGATGGCCCTTTGATGCGTAGTATATCGTCAGGCGTTACAGAACCATCTGACAACGGCTTACCAGCACGCACATAGTCGTTTTCTTGCACCAATATCTGGCTTGATAGTTTTACCAAATACTTGCGCTCTTCGCCTAAACGAGAGGTTACAATTACTTCTTTATTACCACGTTTTATTTTTCCGAATGATACTACCCCGTCAATTTCTGATACAATAGCAGGGTTAGAAGGGTTACGTGCTTCGAATAACTCAGTTACACGTGGTAGACCACCGGTGATATCGCCCGCCTTAGCTGAACTACGCGGTATTTTCACCAATACTTTACCCTCTTCTATCTTACTGTTGTTATCCACCATTATGTGGGCACCTACTGGCAAGTTGTAAGAACGGAGTGTTTCGCCATTCTTATCAACGATTAATAAGGTAGGTATCAACTTCTTATTACGAGATTCTACGATTACCTTTTCTTGGAAGCCTGTTTGCTCGTCTATTTCCACTTGGTAAGTTACCCCTTGTTCGATATCTTCATAAGCTATCTTACCAGAGAACTCTGAAATGATTACCGCGTTGTACGGATCCCATTGGAAGAGCAAAGTACCTTTCTTCACTTCTTCTTTGTCTTTTACAAAGATGTGTGCCCCATAAGGAATATCGTGTGTTTGTAGCACCATACGAGTAGTAGGGTCGAGTACTTTTAGCTCTGATGAGCGTATTACTACATCTACACTTTGGTCGCCATCTTTGCTGGTTACCACGCGTAGGTCTTCTATCTCTAATATACCGTCAAAACGGGCTTCTGTTTTATTTTCTTCAGATACGTTACCTGCCACCCCACCGGCGTGGAAAGTACGTAGTGTAAGCTGTGTACCAGGCTCACCGATAGATTGAGCAGCTACTACCCCTACAGCCTCTCCTCTTTGTACCATACGGCCAGTAGAAAGGTTGCGTCCGTAGCACTTCGCACAGATACCGTGTTTTGCCTCGCAAGTAAGAGCTGAGCGCACCTCTACCATTTCAATAGGTGCTGCATCTATCTTATCTACTATTTTTTCAGTAATTTCTTCGCCAGCAGCTACCAATAATTCTTCGGTAAGTGGGTTGTACACATCGTGTAGCGATACACGACCGAGTATACGTTCGCCCAAACTTTCTACCACCTCTTCGTTTTTCTTAAGGGCACGTACTTCAACCCCACGTAGAGTACCGCAATCTTCGGTATTGATGATAACGTCTTGTGATACGTCTACCAAACGACGGGTCAAATAACCAGCATCGGCAGTCTTAAGCGCGGTATCGGCAAGACCTTTACGAGCCCCGTGGGTAGAGATAAAGTACTCGAGGATAGAAAGCCCCTCTTTAAAGTTAGAAAGAATCGGGTTCTCGATGATTTCGCCCCCTCCGGCTGTTGATTTCTTAGGCTTAGCCATCAATCCACGCATACCGGTAAGCTGACGTATCTGCTCTTTAGAACCACGAGCTCCTGAGTCGAGCATCATATACACAGAGTTAAACCCTTGTTGGTCGGTGCTGATACGCTTCATAGCCAACTCAGTAAGCTGAGCATTGGTAGAAGTCCACACATCAATCACTTGGTTATAACGCTCGTTATTGGTGATGAGACCCATATTATAGTTCATCATAATACCGTCTACCAAACCATTAGCTTCAGCAATCATATCTGCTTTTTCTTGCGGAATGATGATGTCGCCTAAGCTGAATGATAGTCCGCCTTTGAAAGCGAAGCGGTATCCCATATTCTTTATTTTATCGAGGAAGTCGCCTGTTACAGGTATGCTGGTAGCCTTAAGGATTCGCCCGATAATATCGCGCAATGACTTCTTAGTAAGCACCTCGTTTACATACCCTACTTCTAAAGGCACTAACTCATTGAAGAGCACACGCCCTGTGGTGGTTTCTACTAAGTGATAGTATACATTACCCTCCTCATCGAGGTCGCGAACACGCACTTTTATAAAGGCATTAAGGCTTAGTTTCCCTTCGTTGTAAGCTATATTTACCTCTTCGGGAGAGTAAAACGCTAGACCTTCTCCTTTGATAGGATATTCAGGTGTTGATTTACGTCCTTTGGTGATGTAGTAAAGCCCCAAGACCATATCCTGTGAAGGTACGGTAATAGGTGATCCGTTAGCAGGGTTCAAGATATTGTGCGATGCCAACATCAAGAGCTGTGCCTCGAGTATCGCTTCAGGGCCTAATGGCAAGTGTACCGCCATCTGGTCACCGTCGAAGTCGGCGTTGAACGCTGTACACACCAATGGGTGCAACTGGATAGCTTTCCCCTCGATGAGTTTCGGCTGGAATGCCTGAATACCCAAACGGTGTAGTGTGGGGGCACGGTTCAGTAGTACAGGGTGACCTTTTATCACATTTTCCAAAATATCCCATACTACTGGTTCTTTTTTATCGATGATTTTCTTAGCAGATTTCACCGTCTTCACGATACCACGCTCGATGAGCTTGCGTATCACGAAAGGTTTATATAGTTCGGCTGCCATATTTTTGGGCAAACCGCATTCGTACATTTTTAGTTCAGGGCCTACGACGATAACTGAACGCGCTGAATAATCGACACGTTTACCGAGTAGGTTCTGACGGAAACGACCTTGTTTTCCTTTGAGCGAGTCAGAAAGAGATTTTAAAGGTCTGTTAGATTCTGTTTTTACCGCTGATGATTTACGAGTGTTATCGAAAAGTGAATCGACAGCCTCTTGTAGCATACGTTTTTCATTACGCAAGATAACATCAGGTGCTTTGATTTCCATCAAACGTTTTAAACGGTTATTGCGTATGATTACACGGCGGTATAAATCGTTAAGGTCTGAAGTAGCAAAACGACCTCCATCGAGAGGTACTAACGGACGCAATTCAGGCGGGATAACTGGTATCACCTTCATAATCATCCACTCAGGTTTATTTTCGCGGTTCTTTTGTGATTCGCGGAAAGCTTCTACCACTTGTAGGCGTTTTAGCGCTTCGGTTTTGCGTTGTTTAGAGCTTTCGTTATTAGCTTTATGGCGTAAGTTGTATGAAAGCGCATCAAGGTCGAGACGCTCAAGGAGCTCTAAGAGGCATTCAGCCCCCATTTTGGCTACGAACTTATTAGGATCAGTATCTTCAAGATATTGGTTATCAGCAGGAAGAGACTCGAGTATAGCGAGGTATTCTTCTTCAGAGAGGAAGTCGAGGTACTGAATATCTTCACCTTCAGGCCCCTTAGCAACACCGGGCTGTATCACCACATAGCGTTCGTAGTAGATAATCATATCCAACTTTTTAGAAGGTAGCCCGAGCAGATAACCTATTTTGTTAGGCAATGAGCGGAAATACCAAATATGGGCGATAGGCACCACTAAGTTGATATGCCCTACTCTTTCACGGCGTACTTTCTTTTCAGTTACTTCTACCCCACAACGGTCGCACACGATACCCTTATAGCGAATACGTTTATACTTACCGCAGGCACATTCATAGTCCTTAACAGGACCGAAAATACGCTCACAAAAAAGCCCATCTCGTTCTGGCTTGTGAGTACGATAGTTGATAGTTTCGGGCTTAGTAACCTCGCCGCGCGAAACAGCCAAGATAGATTCGGGAGAGGCTAAGCCAATAGAAATCTTATCAAATTTTGGAACAGTTGTATTTTTATCTTTTGCCATATTGTTATGGTGAAATAAATAAGGTTATTCAGACCCTACCAGACCCCCGCCTGATAACGCCTAATTACAAAATATCGTGCAAAAGTACAACTATTTTTTTAATTAACAACTAATTTTTTGTATTGTTTTTTTCAAAAAGTTTTTAATGCACTGATTTTCAGAATATAAAAACTGCTGCTTTCTTGAAGAAAACAGCAGTTATATATCATTATTTAGTTTTTACACTTAGTTTACAAAGCTATTATAAGCACTTACTAAAGATTGATAAGCGCTATCTACTTGGTTGAAGCCATTCTGATCAAATTTTTTCTTTTCTTTAGTGTCGCGGATAAATTTGCGCAAAGCACCAAGGTAATCTTCACCTTCTTTATTAAGTCTTTCGTAGTTAGATTTAGCTGAAGCATCTTTTACCTCTATCTTTTGGTTGTTAGCCAATTGGGTTTCAATTGCTTTATAAGCCGCGTCTAATTTATCAACATTTACCTTTTCAGCCTCTGATTGTGCTACTACTTCATCAATAAATTCGCCTGCTACTGCCAATAACTTCTTAGATGATAAGATGTTTTCTTTTAGAGGGTGGTCTTCGAGGATGATACCCTCTGCTTTTTCTACGATACTATCCATTTCGCCAAAAAGTTTGGTACGCACTTGTTGGAAACCTTCTATTTCAGCTTCTGCTTTTTGTTTAAGTTCAGCAAATTTAGCTCCTTTATCATCTTTAAAATCTTCACTTTCTAAGTGTGATTTTATATCGCTTAAGAGCTTTTTTACTTCCTCAGCGTGTTTTTTAAGTTCACTAAAATCTTTAGCAATCACCTCTTTTTTATCGCCAAAAGCATCAGAAGGTGTTGCTTTTGATTTATCACCAAAATCGTGATATGTATCAATAAAAATTGGTCTGCTAGCCGAATTGTTTTTTAATGTTTTTTGCACATACTCATCAGCATCCTCAAGGTAATCTACCCCTCGCTCTATAATACCTCTATTATAGTTTCTTGACGCTTCTAACGCATCGTTATAAAAGCCAATGATTTCATTAGCTTGGTCTTTACCTCCTACTTCGTCAGCACCGTTTGCTTTCGAACCATTTGAATTACAGCCTGTAAGGAATGCCCCTACTACTGCCAAAGCGAAAATAATCTTTTTCATTTGTCTTTTTTTATTATTTATTAATGCCACAAAGATATGAAATAAAACAATAACTTTTCGAAGTTTAACAATAGTTTAACATTAGTGGTTAGTCGTTAGTCGCTAGAAAGGGGTAGCCTTCGGTCATCGTTCGGTCATCGTTCGGTCATCGTTCGGTATTTTTAACATCCCCCCTTCACATACTCCGCTGCGCCAGCTCGCGGACTTCCTTCAAAGGGGGAGATGTGACGGTCTGTATACACGAAAAACTTTTCAGACAGTCTCAATATAGAGATTATGGGGTATTAACGATTAATTTTTAGCATTAAAAAAATATACTTTTTCTCTGGTAATAATCTTCAATAGTATAAGGGGGTCTTTTGTGTTTGAATTTGCTGAAATGCCGGTAGAAGTAAAAATGGGCGCGCAATACTGCCCACGTGAGGCGAGGTTTGCCGGTGAACAAGTAGTAAGCTCCCGCTGCTCCATCAATGAGCATACGCACAAAAAGTCTGCGGTATAGGCAGCGCGCTGGGAGGTTTTTGAGCAACATTAGCAGACTGTTTCGGAAGTTTAGGTACGTTTTCTGTGGATTAGTAGCCGAAAGGGTTGCCCCCCCAACATGATAGACTACGCTTTGAGGACAGCAAACTACTTTATGTCCCAAATGATGCGCCCTCCAACAGAGGTCGATTTCCTCTTGATGGGCAAAAAAGTCGGCATCGAAGCCCCCTAAAGCGTGAAAAACAGTTGAACGGATAAACAAACAGGCTCCTGATGCCCAGAATATCGGGCAAGGCGAAGGCTCATCATACTGCCCTCTGTCCTCCTCGACGTGCTGTAGGCGTCGCCCTCGACAGTAGGGAAATCCGTATTTATCGAGATAGCCGCCTGCTGCCCCTGCGTACTCGAAATGAGTAGGGCGTTTGTAGTCTAATATTTTGGGCTGTACCATTGCTATCTGGGGGTCTTCAAAGCATTTAAGCACCGGAGACAACCACCCCTCTGTGACAGCTACATCGGAGTTTAGCAAGCAATAGATATCGGCTTGCACCTGCTGTAAGGCACGGTTATAGCCTGCCGCATAGCCCTCATTAGTAGGATTTTGCAGCACGGACACCTGTGGATAATGCGTGCGCAGGAAATCTACTGAGCCGTCAGTAGAAGCATTGTCGGCCACATACACTTGGGCAGCCGCTGCGTGCGTGAGGACAGTAGGGAGGAAACGCTCGAGCAACTGCCGCCCGTTCCAATTAAGAATAACGATAGCTATAGTCATAGTTGAAAATCGCCATAATGGGGTAAATCTCTTAAGAAAAGATACTGCCCCAGCTTATAGTCCATTTGGCAATAATAATGTGATACTCCGTTGGTTACCATTAGGTAAGTAGCCTTAAGCGCCAAGTTGTATCGGGCTATTTGGTCGAAAGTATCTTGAGTAATCGACACGTTGGGGGCTTTGCATTCTACCACTAAGAAAATATCGCCTCGCCGCGTGTAAATGACCACGTCATAACGCTTGGTCAATTCGTTCACTGTCAAGGCTTTTTCTACATTTATCAATGATTTAGGGTAGCCTTTTTCTTCTATTAAAAAGTGCAACACGTGTTGTCGCACCCACTCCTCTGGTTGTAGCACTACGTATTTGCGTCTGATAATATCATAAATCCACCATTTACCATCCGCTTTTTTGGTTCTAAACTCGTAGGCTTTAAAATTTAGCTCTTTCATAGTGCAAAAGTAGAAATATTTTTTGTATTTTTGCACTATGGAAGAAGTAAAAAAAATTATTGCTAATATAAAGAAAGGAATTATTGCCCCCATTTATTTCTTGATGGGCGAGGAACCTTATTTCATAGACGTAGTGGCTAACTACTTAGAAAAGCACCTTTTGGAAGAAGACCAGAAGGGGTTTGACCAGTTAGTACTATACGGGCAAGACGTGACAGTGCCTGCTATTATAGACTATGCGCGCCGCTTCCCGATGATGGCTGAACGCCAATTGATTATCATTAAAGAAGCGCAGAACCTCAGGGCTACTATCGACCAATTAGTGCCTTATGTTGAAAATACTACCGCCTCTACCGTGCTGGTATTTTGCTATAAATATGAGAAGTTAGACGCACGCAAGAAACTACTAAAGAGTTTAGGAAAAAACCAAGATTGTGTGGTAATGGAAAGCAAAAAGCTATATGAAAACCAAGTAATAAGCAGCTTTTTGCCAGACGTTTTTAAAAAGAAGCACTTAAGCATACAGCCTAAAGCTACTCAGATGTTAGTTGATTTCTTAGGAAATGACCTCAGCCGCATTGAAAATGAAGTAAATAAATTAGCTCTTATCGCACCTGCAGACACCGAAGTAACTCCGGATATTATAGAAAAGAATATTGGTATTAGCAAAGAGTTTAACAACTTCGAGCTGAAAAGTGCTTTTGCCACTAATGATAAGGTGAAAATAGCGCGTATTATTAAGCATTTTGCTGAAAACCCTAAAGATAATCCTTTGGTGGTGACGCTCACTGTACTATACGGATTCTTTCAGAAGCTATTAATATACCATAGCCTAACCGATGTGAGCGAGAAAAATGTAATGGCGGCTACTAAAGCTACTTTTTTTGATGTAAAAGACCTGCGTAGTGCTGCCCAACACTACCCAATGAAGAAAGTGAGTGCTATAATGGCGGGCTTGCGAGAGATAGATGTGAAGAGCAAAGGTGTAGGAGCTGCGAGCACTACCCCCGCTGACCTACTAAAAGAACTGATGATGGTTATTAATGGTTAAATAAAAAAAGAGGCTGTCCAAAAAAAAGTTGTACTACTTTAAAAAGGGTTTGTTAATAAGATTAGATTTTATAACTCTCTGATTATTAACATCCCCCCGTCCCCCTTCAAAGGGGGGAGATGTGAAGGTAAGCATATACGAAAAACTTTTTAGACAGCCTCTTTTTATTTAATTATTTATCATTAAACAGAGACTCCGTATTCTCTAAGGGCATCGTTTAGCGATGTTTTCTTGTCGGTTGAGGCTTTACGCTGACCGATGATAAGGGCACAAGGCACTTGGTAATCGCCTGCTGGGAAGTGCTTGGTGTAACTACCAGGAATAACGACTGAACGTTCGGGCACATAACCTTTGAGTTCCTTAGGTTCGCTGCCTGTTACATCGATGATTTTAGTAGAGGAGGTAAGCACTACATTAGCCCCAAGCACGGCTTCCTTGCCTACACGCACTCCTTCTACCAAGATACAACGCGACCCTATGAAAGCTCCGTCTTCGACAATTACAGGAGCTGCTTGTAAGGGTTCTAACACCCCTCCTACTCCTACACCTCCGCTTAGATGCACGTGCTTGCCTATCTGTGCGCAACTGCCCACTGTAGCCCACGTATCGACCATAGTACCTTCATCAACATAGGCACCGATATTGACATAACTTGGCATTAGTATAGCGCCTTTGGCAATATAAGCACCGCGACGGGCTACTGCTGGTGGTACTACGCGCACGCCTTTCTCATCGTAATTATGCTTGAGCGGAATTTTATCGTAATACTCAAAAATACCCACCTCTACAGGTTTCATATTCTGAATAGGGAAGTACAAGACTACGGCTTTCTTTACCCATTCGTTTACTTTCCAGCCATCGGCAGTAGGCTCGGCTACCCGCAGCTGACCTAAATCTAAGAGGTGAATAACCTCGCGGATAGTCTGCTGTACGATTTCCTCGCGAAGCAATGAGCGATTTTCCCACGCTTCATCTATTAGTTGTTTTAAGTGTTCCATTTGTTATTATTTTGATAAAGTATCTATTGCTTTTTCAATAGTTGCTATTTTAGCGAGCGCATCGGCTTCTTTTTTGCGCTCGTTTTCTACTACTTGAGCTGGTGCTGAATTTACAAACTTTTCATTAGAAAGTTTCTTGCGCACTGATGCCAAAAAGCCTTGTGTATAGGTTAGTTCTTCTTGTAGTTTTTTAAGTTCTTCTTCTACATTTACAGCTCCTCCCATTGGGATAAAGTACTCATTAGCTTTTACGCGGAAAGACATTGCCCCCTCTATAGCAGCAGTTACTTCGGCAATAGCCTCAAGTCCGCCCATTTTGGTAATCACCGCGTCGAAACGATTGCTTATTTGCTCTTTGTTTAATACCGAAAGGCTAAGCGGTGTTTTGAATGGTATGTTCTTCTCTTTGCGCACCGTACGGATACCTGCAATCACTTCGGCTGCAAAATCGAATTCGGCTAACAATTTTTCGTCGTACGGCTGTACTGTTGGGTAAGTAGCCACAATAAGAGCCTGCTCAGGGGTACGAGGAGCTAAGCTTTGCCATATTTCCTCGGTAAGGAACGGCATAAAAGGGTGAAGGAGTTTTAGCAAGTTTTCGAAAGCTGCTACTACGCCCTCGTAAGTGGCTTTGTCCATTGGCTTGCCGTATTCGGGTTTTACCATCTCTAAAAGCCACGCACAGAAATCGTCCCAAGCAAGTTTGTAGATTGCCATTAGGGCATCGGAAATACGATATTTTTCGAAATGGTCTTCTACCTCAGTAAGCACGGCATTGAACTTAGCATCGAACCACTGCAAAGCAAGGCGAGCGGCTGCTGGTTGGTCTACTGTGCTATCTACTTGCCAACCTTTTACTAATTGGAAAGCATTCCACAGCTTGTTGCCAAAGCCTTTTCCTTGTTGGCAAAGGGCTTCGTCGAACAACAAGTCATTACCGGCTGCTGATGAGAGCAAGAGCCCCACGCGCACGCCATCGGCACCATAATCGGCGATGAGTTTGAGGGCATCGGGGGAGTTGCCTAAAGATTTAGACATTTTGCGGCGTTGCTTATCGCGCACTAATCCGGTGAGGTACACATTACTAAATGGACGCTCGCCTTTGTACTCGAAGCCTGCCACTATCATTCGGGTTACCCAGAAGAAAAGAATATCAGGCCCCGTTACCAAATCGTTAGTAGGGTAGTAATACTCAATTTCAGGATTGTTAGGCTCTAAAATACCATTGAACACGCTCATTGGCCATAACCAAGATGAGAACCAAGTGTCGAGAGCGTCTTCATCTTGGCGTAAATCGGCTTCGGTAAGATGTGCTTTGCCGCTCTTTTCTTTAGCCAACACAAGGGCTTCAGCTTTAGTTTCGGCTACTACAAATTGGTTTTTACCCTCGCCGTAGTAGTAAGCAGGAATTTGTTGCCCCCACCACAATTGGCGTGAGATATTCCAATCGCGTACGTTCTCTACCCAATGGCGATAGGTATTCTCGAACTTTTTAGGATATAGTTTGATGCTTTCGTCTTCCAACACCGCCTTGATAGCTGGCTGTATAAGGGTATCCATTTTGAGGAACCACTGGTCGGAAAGACGGGGTTCAATCACTGCTTTGGTACGCTCTGACGTTCCCACTTTGTTAGTATAGGTTTCTTTCTTGGCAAGTAAGTCTTTTTTTTCTAATTCGGCTACAATCTCTTTGCGCACCACAAAGCGGTCTTTGCCAGCATAGTGCAAGCCGTAGCTGTTAAGGGTTGCATCATCATTGAAAATATCAATCACTTCTAACTGGTGCTTGTCGCCCAAGAGCTTGTCGTTAGGGTCGTGCGCAGGGGTTACTTTCAGGCAACCTGTACCAAATTCCATATCTACATAGTCATCTTCGATAATCGGAATTATGCGGTTGCAAATAGGCACAATTGCGTTTTTGCCCTTGAGATGCTGCCAACGCTCATCATTAGGATTGATGCAGATAGCTGTATCGCCAAAAATGGTTTCGGGGCGGGTAGTAGCAATTACGAGATACTCATTCGTACCCTCGATTTGATATTTCAAATGATATAAAAATCCTTGACGCTCTTCATAAATCACCTCTTCATCAGAAAGGGTAGTTTTAGCTTCTGGATCCCAGTTTACCATACGGTGACCGCGATATATCTGTCCTTTATTATACAAATCGACAAAGACTTTGATAACTGAAGCTGAAAGCTCCTCGTCCATAGTGAATTTGGTGCGCTGCCAGTCGCAAGAGCAACCCAATTTTTTAAGCTGTTCGAGGATTACCCCACCGTATTGGTGCGTCCATTCCCACGCGTGTACGAGGAACTCCTCGCGAGTAAGATCGGATTTCTTAATGCCTTGTTCTTTGAGTTTGGCTACCACTTTGGCCTCTGTTGCAATAGAAGCGTGGTCAGTACCCGGCACCCAGCAAGCATTGAAGCCTTTGAGGCGGGCACGGCGGATAAGCACGTCCTGAATGGTGTTATTGAGCATATGCCCCATATGGAGCACCCCTGTAACGTTAGGGGGTGGAATAACAATGGTGTAGGGTGTACGCTCATCGGGGGTTGAGTGAAAATAGTTGTGGGCAAGCCAATAGGCGTACCATTTTTCTTCTAATTCAGTGGGATTGTATTTTGTCATAATTTGCTAATGTGTCGATTTGTCGATTTGGCAATATTTTAATCATTAAGGTTTGTCAAATCAAGGAACATTTGTCGAATGTCCTCTTGTTCGTCTTTTTCTGTTAGAAACTCAAAGCCAAACCTTTGATAGAAAGGTAAAGCTTCTTTATAAGCATCAACCGTAATAAGCCTACAAGCTATCTTTTTATTCAGCTCTATACAATCATCTGAAATATTGCGAATAAATATTCTTCCTAACCCCTTACCTTTGTAGGTTTTATCAATGGCTAAACGCCCTATTTTCACCGCAGGTACGCTTTTTAAATGTCGCTTAGGGTGAGGAATTAGATGACTTAGAAACTTCTTGTATTTGCTCTTTGACGGAAAGTCCTCTTCTTTCAGTTGCAAACTATCATTCAGCACACTATAGTAACCTAAAGTGCGCTCTTCGTCTTCAACGATAAAAGTGGTAGCGAGTAGTTCTTTTTGATACAATAATGCTTTATTGAATAGAAAATCATTCAAATCATCATCTTCACAATCAAAAGGTTTGATAGGGTAATTCTCTTTAAGTTGAAAGAAAGATAAACCCTCTAATCTACTTTTTTTCAACATCTGGTCTTTCTTTAAAAATTGATTTTAAAAGTTTTGCATCTTCACGAATCACTTCGCGAGTGATGCCTTTTTCTTCAAAGCTCTTCTTAAAGTTTGCTAACTTATTGTAGAACTCAATTACATCTTTTCCCTCTAATATGGGAGTTGGTAAAATATCTCTTGCCATAAGTACTAATTTGCTGATTATTTTTGCAAAAGTACGAAATTATTTTGGATTGGCAGCCTTTAGTGCCATTTTTTGTAAGGGTGATGGGTGAGCATTGCATTGTAGTACCTTGGGTCGGCCGTGACTTCCTCGCCTAACCAGTCGGGGTGATGAAAAGGGGTATCTTCCGCAGGGAGCTCTATCTCGGCAATTAACAAGCCTTCATTATCGCCGTGAAACTCATCTACCTCGATGGTGGTATCGCCATTGGGCACGAGGTAGCGGGTCTTATCGATAATGCCTGATTCGCAAAGAGTAAGCAACTGCTGTGCCTCGGCTATGCTTATAGGTTTTTCCCACTCGAAACGAGTAGTGCCTACCGCATTGGTTTTGCCCTTTACGGTGATAAAAGCCTCGTCCCCTTTGAGGCGTATGCGCACCGTGCGCTCTGGTACGGAGCTTAAATAGCCCTGCGTGAGACGCACTTTATGCGTGGCAAGGGCTTTGTAAGTGTCGTTTTTTACTTTGAATTTTCGTTCTATCTCTTGTGGCATTTTTTTAATAATAGTGCTTTTTTCTATTTTAAGGTCGATTATTAGACGTTTGTACTTCGCTAATTGTTCGCTCTTCCTATATCGTTCCTATATCGTTCCTATATCGTTCCTATATCGTTCCTATATCGTTCCTATATCG
>ERZ772979.799-NODE-799-length-20364-cov-14.957556_pt1 | contig 20364 bp, 18 predicted proteins | sample MGYA00511130_ERZ772979 | MGnify/ENA primary metagenome ERZ772979 (study PRJEB29015, sample SAMEA2738103) | human oral metagenome | biome: human oral; feature: human-associated habitat; material: saliva | place: China | collected 2186 ... | reverse complement strand
GTACTCCTGCCCAGGTGGTGTATAGCGACCATCTCAATAACTTGTCGGGCACCGTTGATAACTTCGCACTGTATGAGGCTGGGCTGATTGAGACGCCGTTCCACAGCGTGAAGGTGATCACTCGTGGTGAACTGACTACCAAGCTCGTGCTCCAGACACAAGGTGCGTCGAAGAGTGTGGTGGCTGCACTTGAGGCAGCTGGTGGCTCATTCGAAAAGACCACCACGCCGCGCCAAACCTCGCGCAAACAAGCCGAGGCAGAGGACGCCGCCTAAGGGTACTTTGCCTACATATACTACAAAAACACCTCTTATATAAGAGGTGTTTTTGTGCTTACCTGGCCTGGTTTGGAGAGTTATACTAGATAAAAATCGCTATGCTTTCTCCTAGGGTTGCCTCAGATTGTTGGATGGGACACCTCTTATTCATGACGTAGGAGCTATAGTGGAGTGCATGGAGTAGCGGAGAGGGTGGCTGATATTGTAGCTAGCTTATCCTTATTACTGTCTATACGCTATATTCCTCGTATTTTGTGTAATAAGGATGTTAAGCGTATCTTATACAAACAGAGGTTACAAAAAGAGCCAGCGCTATGCTGGCTCTTTTGCTTAGTAATGTATTGGAACCTTAGGCCTGCGGTGGCTGCTGTGGTGGTTGTGGTTGTTGCGGCGTCTGTGGCTGCTGTGGTGGATAGTACGGCGCAGGCTGAGGTGCAACTGACCCAAGGTACTGGCTCGAGCCAAAGCCGAGCATTGGGTATGCAATGACTGGCAAGAACAGCATTAGCACGCCAAAGCCGGTCGACTTGCCAAAGGACTTAGCAAGCTCGAGTGTCGATACAACAGCAATGTAGATATTGACGAAGGGCACAAACAGCAGTAGCGCCCACCACTCAGGCCGGCCAATGACCTGCATCAGGACGACGCTATTATAGATAGGGATGAGGGCAGCCCAGCCTGGCTTGCCAGCCTTAGTAAACATCCGCCACAGCGAGGCAAGCACGACGGCCATCACAGCAAGGCTTAGGATGAGCATGATGATAGCCATCACCCACACCAGCGGGTCGAGGGGGCTGCTGGCTGCTGTGGTGTATGAGGGGGTTGAATAATAACTCGAAGAATAATCGTAGTCCATACTACTCCATAATGATCTAAAGTTAATGAATGTAGTATATTATAGCAGACAGGGTGAGGTATGGCAAATTACGAGGTAAAGAGGTTATTATAGAGGTGGCTATATCTCCTATGAATTTATCTATTGAGAATAGATAATACGAAAACACAAAGTAGTAAATAAGCGTATAGAAACAGGACATACTAAAAAGCTAAATGCCAATATAACAGTAACTCCTTTGTGACTAAGTTTTGTCTTAGTCTCGATATTAGCTATCGCTTATCTATCTTTATCTTTCTCTTTCTCCATCCATATATTTTTCTCTATCTCATATTTTATTATTATATCTATCTTCATATATTCTTCTTTTCTCTCTATTTCTATCTATTTATCTATCTTTATATCTCTTTATCTTTATTTACTTATTCTTTATATTTCTCTATATTTCTTTATTTATCTACTTATCTTTATCTTTATTTATCTATCTTTCTATTTCTCTATTTCTCTATTTCTATCTATATCCATACTTATATATCCATATATCCATCCATATCGATTTCTCTCCTATTATATATAAATATATAAAAGAAGAGAAAAAAGAACCCACGCTAACAGGGAAAAAACAGGGTAAACCAGGCGAATTTCGAAATTCGCCTGGTTTGAAGGAAGAAAATGAGAGAAATAGAGGGGAGGAAGGGGTGAGATAAGGCAATAGGGCGAAGCGTTACTGCTCCGCTCCTCGTGCTTTCAGCTCGCGTTCGTAGCTTTGGAGGCGCTCGATGATGTCATCGATGTCGCCACCGAGGGCAGCGGGGATGTTGCTGCGGCTGTAGCGGATGCGGTGGTCGGTGATGCGATCTTGAGGGAAGTTGTAGGTGCGGATCTTCTCGCTGCGGTCGCCAGTACCCACCAGGGCGCGGCGCTCGGCGGTAAGCTTAGCGTTTTCTTCATCAATCTTGCGCTGGAGGAGGCGCGAGCGCAGGACGCTCATAGCCTTCTCGCGGTTTTTGATCTGCGACTTCTCGTCTTGGTTGGTGACGATCATGCCAGTCGGGAGGTGGGTGATGCGCACGGCTGAGTCGGTTGTATTGACACTCTGCCCACCATGGCCACTCGAGCGGTAGATATCGATGCGGAGGTCATTGGGATTGATGGTAATGTCTGTCTCTTCCGCCTCGGGCAAGACTGCTACTGTGGCGGTGCTGGTGTGGATGCGCCCCTGGCTCTCGGTAACGGGCACGCGCTGCACGCGGTGCACACCACCCTCAAACTTGAGCTTGGCATAAGGTGCATCACCCGAAATCTTGAAGATGACTTCTTTGTACCCACCAGAGTCGTTGGCGGACTCGCTAAGCAGCTCGGTGCGGTAACCATGCGCCTCACACCAGCGCAGATACATGCGGTAGAGCTCGGCCGCAAAGAGCGAGGCTTCGTCACCACCCGCGCCAGCCCGAATCTCCATGATGATATTCTTCTCGTCATTGGGGTCTTTGGGGGTGAGGAGGATGAAGAGCTCGTCGTCGAGCTGGGCAATGGTGGCTTCGTCTTCGGGGATCTCGAGCTTGGCGAGCTCGGCAAGCTCGTCATTGCCCTGAGCGAGCTGACGCGCCTCAGCCAGCTGCTGCTCCACGGTAGCACGCTTGGTAGCGGTAGCAATGATGGTTTCGAGTTCCGCAAAGCGCTTATTCTTGGCGGTAAAATCGGGTGCACTATACGCATCAGGCTGAGCAAGAAACTGCTCCAGCGCAGCGCGCTCAGCCGTCAGGGTGGCGATATCGAGAGAAATTTTGGGCATATACTAATGATTATACCACGGGGGTGACTCTTGAGCTATTGGATATACTGAAGTCGCAGAGTAACTACCAACTCTACACAAGTACCCACTACTTCGTCTCTTTGGCAAAAAAGAGAATATGTGTGAGAATTCAGATATTTTTGCTTGTACATGCAATTATTGCATAATAGCTTGACAAATTAAGAGAGAGAGAGTACCTTATGTGGTATTAAGTATAAGTGTAGATAGAGAGTCAACATATGCAAAGAGACAAACAGCCAGTATTGAGTCGGTTATACAAAATGCCCGAGTCAACACACGAGCAGAGTAACGATACACAAGAGAATATAGCAGCTCGGTTGCAAGATGCTATTAAAAAGCCTGAGGCTACAGAGGCATACAGCATTGGTACACTATATGGCCAGGATCACCCGCTTCGGCGTCTTGATTTATCGCTGGGTAGTGCTCTTGGTGTGTCGCTTGTGCGAGAAGATTTACTCCCAAAGTCAGTGGAAGTTACAGCAAAGTACTTTGCACCGCATGAGTATGCTGCTGATGGGTCGAACTCGGCCATGATAGCATTTGATGCATATGATCATAAACCATTTAATGATATACGAGAATCAAAAGGCTCTGTATTCTTACTGAAGCAAACAGAGGGTTCTGCAGGTAAGCTTCCTACAATGCCAACCATGGAGGATGTCACGTGGGGTGATAATTGTGCTGTTGGTGCGTATGTATCTGATGCAGGTGATATACAGTGGTTTCAGCTCGTGCATGAGCCTGCTTCTCAGACTGAAAAAACATATCCAACGATTGAAAAAATTGATCTATCTAGCCACAAAGAGCTTCAGCAGGAACTTGATAGGGAGCTCGAAACATTTATTGCATCGCGAGAGGGGATAGACCAAGCATCAGAGGATGAAGCAACATCTGCCCAAGAAGAACCTGCGGCTGAAACAGTAGAGACTAACGAGGCGCATGAGCTGCGCGAAAAAGCACACAGCATGATGGCGACAATCTTGGGTGAGATGCAAGAGCATGCCACAGAAGAAGCAGGCGAAATAACGCGCCCAAGTATCCTTGAGGATTATCTACTTGAGGGTGCTGATGACCCAGCAATGAGCGTGAAGATTATTCGAGATGGCGGCAACTGCTTTGTTGCAACACGTGAGCAGGGAGAGCCGCAAGTTGGGGTGCGCCGCGAGCACGTCGGTGGTGCAACGAATAACCCGAACCATAGTGATATCAGAACTGTCTTGCAGGGCGGTACCATACGAAGCACCGAGTACGTATGGCAAGGTCCTGATAGGGGTCACTATAAGCATACCTGGACACTAGAGGATAATCCAGAGCGGTTTTATGCCGAGCTGTGTAAAATGCACGATATTATAACAGCTGACGTTATTGAGGTGCAGGCGAAAAAAGGCTTAGTAGGACGATTGGGCGGGGCAGTGCTGCGACTACGGAAGCGGAGCTATAGATCTATTCGGGGGAAGTAGCACCTCCATTCCATACGCACGATAAAAGCATAAACAATCATTACAGCAACATAGCGGGGTCTTAAGACTATCGTCTATGTTGCTGTATGCTAGTGTGGTGCACAAAACCTCTCACTAAGATTGGCAAGTAGGAGCATGGGGATAAGCTAGCATATAGCAAATACTCACCCTTTTAGAAAAAGGGTGAGTATTATACCATTGCCTTGCAAATATTTACGCAGCCTTAGCGAAATCGTCTTTGCCAGCACTGGCTTGAGCGGCTTTGGCGGCCTTTTTGGCGTTTTGCTTCTTGGCTTTGTTGGCCAGAGCGGCGCGGCGTGCCTCAGCAGCTTTGCGGCGTGCCTCGAAGCGGTCGACCCGGCCCTCGGTGTCGATGATCTTCTCCTCACCAGTGAAGAATGGATGAGACTTGCTGGAGATATGGACCTTGACGAGTGGATACTCGTTACCATCTTCCCAGGTGATGGTGTCGTCGGTCGCGACCGTCGATTGCGTCAAAAACGCAAAGCCCGCCTGATCATCGCTAAATACGACAGGGCGGTAGGTTTGTGGGTGAATACTGCTTTTCATAACCGCTATATTGTAGCAGAGAGGGTGGGGGGTTGTCAAAAGATGCATTCTCTATAGAAAAAATGTGGTATACTACAGATAGCTACAATTAAAAAGACTATTTAATAAAATGGAACACCATCAGCGATATACAAACTTACCAAATACAGTAGCACCTTCTCGCATAGAAAGATTGTCTGGCGATAGCTATACTGAAATAGGTCAAGTGTATGAGGGCAATATGTTGGAGTCTGATAGAGCTGTGCCTCATACTGAAGTGCAGCCTCCTGAAGAACTCTCCCGTGAGCGCGAGCAAGCCCTTGCTGACTCCAGACAAGATGTTGCTGCGGCCTTTCGTGATACTTCAGTAGTACAAGAACTAACACCACAACTCGAGATGGTAGATATGACTGGGCTTAGTCCGGCAATGCAAGAGATGATCACCGATGTGCGATCGCACTGGCGCTGGTATGACGACTCGAACCGTATTGAGCCAGATATGCAGCACTTTGATGCACGTGCAAACGAAACATACACCGCAGGGTACGACGCTATTGCAGCAATACTATCGACAGAAGAGATTGCTCAGCTACGTGATGGCGATGACATAACGCCACGAATAACGGAGGTTGAGCAGCGGATTACACAGCTCCAAGAACAGCACAACAATGCAAAACATGATGCGCAGCGCACCAAGCTCGAGCGGGTGATTGCTCAGCAGCAAGCTATGCGACGCACGCTCATTGATGCACGAATGGGCTCGCTTAAACCTGATGCTACCCAGCAAGCGATTACACAGAAACTGATGCAGACTGACAAAATGATCATCGAGCAAAATTATCGCTATATGCCAGAGATACACACTGGCGTCAAGAAGTTTCTCGATCAGCGGCTTGAGTTGCTGCGCCAGACAGAATATCCAAGTGAGAAGCTCCAATTGTTCGCATCGTATCAACATACCGAGCGGTTGGTCGATGATGTCCCCTCAGAGCTATATGATGAGTTTGACGAGGCTGTCTTGGCTGAGGCATTTCACTTTGCTGCAACCGATCATGCGGCAAATGGTGTATCAGATAATGATCTACGTCGCATGCGATATGATGTTGGTGCAACACTGGCAGCACGGGGATTTGAGCCGCAACATTGGGTGAAGTGTGCAGAGAATGATCCAGCTTGCCCCGAGTATATCCGAGAGTATATTGATCGAGGGGAGGAAGACAAGCTGGATGCTCTGACGCTAGATTATATCGATGGTGTTGCTGAGCGATTACCAGATAGCCAAGATGACAAAGTATTGGCAATGTTTGAAGAGTTCTATCATGATCGATTACCAGGCATGCCTCAACAGGCAATCCAAGATTACATTCGTGATGTGGCAGATAGTGCCCAATATGAGTTTGAACCGATGGGTGTATTCAAGCGATATCTCGACACGGTGCGCACCATTGGTCAAGACAAGGCTCGGCAGCTGTATGAAACAACTGGTGTGGTGCATTTTTCGGGCTGGAGCCCTCGTGTGCTAGAAGGGACGTATAACCTCCTTGCCAAAGGCTACCCTGAGTCTGGTAATGATGTAACCGTGATGGTTAAAGGAACGACAGGCGACCACAACAATGCCTTTGAGCGGATGCGCTATATAGAATCTGATGATGTGATTGCGGCGGAGGTTGGTAATACGAGTGATCTAGTACGATTAACGGGAGTGTTGCAGCGTGTTGGTCTTGATAGGCATGTCCAACAGATAGTATTGGCAGGGCATGGCGAGGAAGAGCAGTTCGCGCTATCAGCTACAGATCATATCGCAGCTGACGCAGATAGTTGGGCGGAAAATACTGGCATATCTACTATGGTGAAGACGCTCCAGCCAGAGGACTTTATTCTTATTGCATGCCATCCATTGGTGCACGAGGGGGGTGAGTTTACTGCTATTGATGACACACCTCAGCTGCGACAAGGCACAGCACCGGCAATTTCTGAGGCATTTCCTAAGCTTAATATTATCAGTGGGATGGATGGGCCAGTTGTTATAGATGAGCGTACTGATGGACACTTTGGACTAAAGACGGTTGCCATTAAGCAGGCTGATATAGATAAGCTAAATGATGATACACCCACACATCCTCACCTTGCGCTTACTCGCAATGGCAAGACTCGTCGCTATCCCCATAACCATATAACAGTATAATGAAAAAGGAGCGCGCTATGAAGGAGACTACATCACCAATTAAGCAGCTGAAGAACTTATCGTTTGAACCGCTTGACAACGAAAAAGTAACGGCAAATTACCTCAGCCATATCCAGCATGCCGTTGAGCCATGGTTTCAGCAGGATGCTGGGCGAGTGGTGATTGCCGAGCGCTGGATTATCGACTATGATGCAGCAGGGGTACGGGTGTTTGATCAAGCACAAGACGACGCCTCGCGTGGTGAACATATGATCACCCCCGCACACGCAACGCTGCAGGACTGCAATTCACTCTATCTGCTACTGACGACATTGCGCAAACACCAGCGAGCGCAATCTGCGTTGCAAGATCGCACATAGGCCTATAATTGACCCGACCATACCTAGCTGTAGTGGTCATCATACCATCATACGTGTATACTGTTTTAGAGAAGTAGTGTGAGGGTCGCGCTTTAATCTTCAGCTATCATATGCTATAATTACTCCTGTAACTAACCATAACGACACAGCTCCACACCACTCCATACCGTGTGGGGCAAGGCAAAAAGGAGTAATGCGATATGGCCCTGCAGGCAGATATCAAGGCTTTGTTTGAAGCCGGTGCTCATTTTGGGCACAAGACCAGCCGGTGGCATCCGAAGATGGCACCATATATTCATAGCAAGCGGCAAGATAGCCACATCATCGATCTCGCTAAGACGGTCGAGGCACTGAATGTGGCGCTGCCCATTATTAGCAAGACAGTGGCAAGCGGCAAGCAAGTCCTCTTCGTTGGTACCAAGAAGCAGGCGAAGGACATCACACGCCAAGCAGCCGAGGCAGTTGGCCAGCCGTATGTGACCAACCGCTGGGTCGGTGGGATGCTCACCAATGTGACGACCACCACTGCGCAGATCAAGAAGCTCAAGGATTTGGAGCGCCGCATGGCGAGTGGCGACCTCGAGAAGCGCTACAACAAGCTGGAAGTCCAGCGCTACCAAGAAGAGATCGACAGCCTCAACTTCAAATACGGTGGTATCAAAGACCTCAATGGCAAGCCTGGCCTGGTGCTAGTGCTCGATATCTTGGCCGACAACAACGCATTACGCGAGGCGAAGACGCTGGGTGTGCCGGTGATCGGTATTGTTGACACTAACGCCAACCCCGACTTGGTGGATTATCCTATCCCCGCCAACGATGATGCGATCAAGAGCCTGCAGCTGATGCTCGATTACTTCAGTGCAGCAGTCAACGAGGGCAAGGCAACGAAGGAGGAGAACTAACCATGGCTGTGACGATTGATGACATTAAGAAGCTCAAGGAGTTAACTGGCATTGGCCTGACCGATGCCAAGAAGGCGCTGGTGGAGGCCGAAGGTGACTTCGACTCTGCGCTCAATGCCCTGCGCAAAAAGGGCCTGACCAAGGCGGAGAAAAAGGGCGACCGCGAGACTCGCGAAGGGTTGATCGAGAGCTATGTCCACAGTGGTCGGATCGGTGTGGTGGTCGAGGTTAACTGCGAGACAGATTTTGTGGCCCGCCTGCCTGAGTTTAAGGAGTTTGCGCACCAGATTGCTATGCAAGTTGCTGCGATGAACCCACGCTATGTCACGATGGACGACATCCCAGCTGAGGTATATGACGCCAAGAAACAGGAGTTTCTCACTAGCGATGCTTTGGCAAGCAAGCCTGAAGCAATGCGCGACCAAATCGTCGAAGGGCAGCTCAAGAAGCACTTCGCTGAGCAGGTTTTGGCCGAGCAAGCCTTTGTGCTCGACGACAGCAAGACGGTTGGCCAGCTCATCAAAGAGCAGGTGGCACTGCGCGGTGAGAATGTCCGCGTTAGCCAGTTTAAGCGGATTGAGCTGGGCGTGACGGAGTAGTCACGAGAGAATAAGCTTTTGTGTAGCGAGTGGCACGAGAAATGTGCCACTCGTTTTTTTGTGGCTTCATCCGCACCTCCTCCTATCGACTGCGCTATGTGGGTGGAGTATGAAAGAGATGGTGATAACCACTGGTACTTCATAGTTTTTTGTATACCCTCACGGGCAAGCTCACTACACCGAAAATGTTCCGGCCAGATGCCGCGAGGAGCTTACCCGTTCGCGTGTTTGCTGGCCTCCATATATTTTCTTGTGCAGTGAGCTTGCCCGTGAAGGCACTGTACCGATTCTAGGATTATGAATTAAGGCCGAGATGAGCAATGACCGAGAGACACTTCACCCAAATAGGATCTCATCGAGTAAGCGCAAGCAACAATGCCCGCTATTTTTCTACAAACTCTCCTCATACCCTGGCAAATAATGGTACAATAAAGGAAAACCAAGAAGGAGATCGCGATGTTTGATACCACCCCCTACGAAGAAAAGATGAACCATGCGCTAGAGCACCTGGAGGAGCGCCTGGGGAAGATCCGCACCGGCCGGGCTCATGCCAGTATGCTTGATGGCGTTATGGTCGAGGCGTATGGCACCAGTATGCCGCTCAACCAAGTGGCTAACGTGACGGCACCAGAGGCGACGCTATTGCAGATCACGCCATTTGACCCAGCTAATTTGCAAAAGATCACCAGCGCCATCCGGGCCGATCAAGCGCTTGGCCTCAACCCAAGCGACGATGGCCACGTCGTCCGCGTGCCAGTGCCACCACTGACGGAGGAGCGCCGCAAGCAACTGGTTAAGCAAGCCAGCGAGAAGGTAGAAGAAGCACGCATTGCCCTGCGCGGGGTGCGCCAAGACGCCTTGAAGGATGCCAAGCGCCGCAAAGAAGCCAAGGAGCTGAGTGAAGATGACGTGAAGGCGGTGGAGAAGGAGATCGATCGCCTCATGGCGCAGCACCAAGCCACGATAGAAGCCGCCTTTGCCGCTAAAGAGAAGGATATTTTGACGATTTAATGACGTTCTCTCTGCCGACGCACGCAACCAACCGCCCATCATGGAGCCAGGCATGAGTGCTACCACGCACTTGCCGCAGCATGTGGGTTATATTGTTGATGGCAACCGGCGCTGGGCCAAACAGCGTGGCCTCTCGGCCCAAGAGGGGCACAGCGCGGGCTACGAGAAGCTGCGCGATATTGCCCTTACTACCATCGAGCGTGGCGTGCCGTACGTCAGCGCCTATATCTTTAGCACCGAGAACTGGCATCGTAGCGGCCCAGAGGTTAAGCACTTGATGAATCTGCTGGTGACGATGCTTGACCGCGATCTGCCGATCTTCATCGAGCATGGAGTGCGTATTCGCGTGGCAGGGACGCGCCTGCGCCTGAGCCGGCGGGTCAAGAAGGCGATCGACGCTGCCGAGGCTGCCACCAAGGATTTGTGGCAGGGTACGATGGTGCTGTCATTTAATTATGGTGGGCAGCAGGAGATTATCGACGCGGTCAATCGCTTGCGCAAAACGCTTTCGGCTCAGAAGAAGGTAACGGCCCAGATCTTTGAGCAATTTTTGTATACACCAGATGTGCCACCGTGTGATTTGATCGTTCGTACCAGTGGTGAGCAGCGGCTGAGCAACTTCATGCTGTGGCGCAGTGCCTATAGCGAGCTGCTGTTCTTGGATAAGCCATGGCCAGATATGACACACGCCGATGTCGATGCTTTGCTGGCTGAGTATGCCCGGCGGCAGCGACGCTTTGGAGGATAACGAAGGAGGAGTATGGAGATAGTAATAGGTATTATTATTGGGGTAATCGCACTGACGCTACTCGTGGCAACGCACGAGCTAGGCCACGGTATTGTGGCGCGGCGCAATGGTGTGGTGGTGGAGGAGTTTGGCATTGGCTTCCCACCGCGGGCCTATAGCAAGGTGATCAAAAAAAGTATTCTGGGCGAGAATGTCCGTTTCTCGCTCAACTGGCTGCCGCTGGGTGGCTTCGTTAAGCTACAGGGCGAGCATGATGCGGCTGATCAGCCTGGTGATTATGGCGCAGCGACCTTTTGGCAAAAGACCAAAATCTTGCTGGCTGGCGTGACTGTCAACTGGTTAACTGCAGTGGTGCTCCTCACTGGCCTAGCCTGGGTGGGCCTACCCAAGATGATAGACAACCAATTTTACCTACCAAGCGATGCAGTGGTGAGCAACCATCCGGTGCAGCTTGGCACGCTTACTCCTGGTTTGCCCGCCGCCAAGGCAGGCCTCCGCCAGGGTGATGCAATTAACCAGCTGGCTGGGCAAACGGTGCGCAGCACAACCGACCTAGCGCACTTTGCGAGTCAACACAAGGGCGAAACTGTGCCTGTGGTGTACTCCCGCGGTGATAAGCAAGCCACTGCCATGGTAGCGCTGCGCAAAGATAACCCCGACCGCAAAGGCTACCTAGGGGCAGAGCTCACCAAGCAGCAAGATACAATTCGCGCCACTTGGTCGGCACCAATTGTCGGTGTGGTGACAACAGCACAGCTCACTGGGGTGACGCTCCAGGGCCTGGGTGATATGGTGGTAAATCTTGCTACCAGTCTGGTGCAGCAGTTTAGTAGCGACAGTGCGACGAGCCAGCAGGCCAAGCAAAACTTATCGCAAGTGGGTAATGCCGTGGCTGGCCCGGTGGGAATCTTTGCCATTATCTTCCCGGCAGCGGGGCAGGCTGGCGTGGTGCATGTGCTGCTGCTGACGGCGATCATTGCGTTATCGCTGGCAGTGATGAATATCTTGCCTATTCCGGCGCTCGATGGTGGCCGCTGGACAGTGATGGCGATCTTCCGCCTGCTGCGCAAGCCACTTAGCAAGCAGATGGAAGAGAATATCCAAGCGGCTGGCTTCTTGTGTTTGCTTGGCTTAATTGTGCTCGTGACGATTGCTGATATTGGGAAGTTGGTGCACTGATGCAGGCTACGCAGTGTAGCAGGGCAGAGCGTTATCGTGGAGGTTTGCGCCGCGGGGAGATATGGTTGCTCAATCGCGTAATGGTAATACATAAGGAACTCACTTCATGATACGTATTACTCTCCGGCCCAAAGCCGCTCACTCCTCCCAGCCCAAGACGCCGCTCACGCCACGCCAGAGCCTGCTGCGCGTTGCCTCGTGGCTCGGTTGGCCGCTGTGGGTCTGGCTGAGCTTTATGGGGGCGGGGTTACTCTGTAGTGCAGTACTCTATCTCCTGTTTCATGGCCAAGAGTCGGTGCCAGTCTTGCCGCTCATTATGATGCAAACGGCGGTCTATGTGGTGGCATTGGCGCTGCTGATTGGCCTACCATGGCTGGTGCGGCGCGTGCGGCCCAAGATGCCAGTAAGCTTTCGCACCACCTGGCGGCAGCTTGGGTGGCGGCGCGCGCTGCAGTGGCGCGACTTTGGCTGGGCGCTGGTGGGCTTTATTATCTATATCGTGCTGTCGATGATTGCGCTGGCGGCGGCCAAGCAGTGGCTGCCCGGCTTTGATGCGACTCAGGCGCAAAACCTCGGCTACCAGCAGCTCTATGGCACAGAACGCTTGCTCGCCTTTGCGATGTTGGTGGTGGTAGCACCAGTGGCCGAGGAGCTGGTGTTTCGCGGCTATTTGTATAGCAAACTCCACGCTGCGCACATGCCACTGTGGCTCATTACAGTGGTGGTGAGTGGGCTCTTTGGCTATGTGCACGGCCAGCTCAACGTTGGCATTGATGTGGCGATGCTCAGCATCGTGCTGGTGGCACTGCGCCATACGACTGGTACAATATGGCCCGGCATTCTCATTCATATGCTCAAGAATGCGATTGCATTTTTGGCGATGTTTGTCTTTATGGTGGGGTAGGGAAGAATGAGCCGACTGACGAACTCAACCTAGAGATTTTATTTTGTGTCGATATCTTTTCTCCCGTATCAATCCTAGAACCCCTCTTTCTTGGCATATCTCTACTGGCGCAGGAGCTCATCGAACAAGAAAATATCTGGAGGCCAGCAACCAAATATATGGAAAAGCACCACCATTCTATCTGGCCGGAGCATTTTCGGTTTGGTGAGCTCCTGCGCCAGCAGTCAGTTTTGAGGTGAAGTTATGAGCATTCAGCCTGGCAGCCTCATGCCACTTTTGCCAATATTGTGTTACTATAAGAGAGATTATGCGATTATCACACACCTTCACCCGTACCCGCAAACAAGCTCCCGCCGATGAGGTGGCGCACAACGCCCAGCTGCTGATTCGCGCTGGCTACGTGCACAAGACGATGGCCGGCGTCTATTCCTACACGCCGCTGGGCCTGGCCGTGCTCGAGAATATCAAGCAGATTGTCCGCGAAGAAATGAACCGCATCCACAGCCAAGAACTGCTGATGAGCACCCTGCAGCGCCAGGAGCTCTGGCAGGAGACTGGCCGCTGGAGCGATGAGCTGGTGGATGTGTGGTTCAAGTCGCACCTGCAGGATGGCACCGAAGTCGGCTTTGGCTGGACGCACGAGGAGCCGATTATCGAACTGCTGCGTAGCTACCTGAAAAGTTACAAAGACCTGCCCATCAGCGTCTACCAATTCCAGAACAAACTCCGCAACGAGCTGCGCGCCAAGAGTGGTATTATGCGTGGGCGTGAGTTTATCATGAAGGATATGTATAGCATCCACGCCAGCAAGGAAGACCTTGACGCCTACTACCAAGCGGTCATCGAGGCCTATAAGCGTTGCTATAACCGTTTTGGTCTGGGGGATGACACCTACGTGACGTTTGCCAGCGGCGGGGCCTTTACCAAGTTTAGCCACGAATTCCAGACGATTTGTGAGGCGGGTGAGGACGATATTTTCATCGTGCCAAGTACGAATGTTGCCTATAACGCCGAAGTTGCACCAGTGCGTGCAACGCCGAACCCGGATGCTGGTGCTGTCATGAAACCATTAGGCATGTTAGATGACGAAAATATCATCGGTGCGGAAGCGCTGACGAAAGCGCTGGACATTCCGCGCACAGCTAGCACTAAGTCGATGTTGTATGATTCGCCAGATGGTATGTTGCTGGCGGTAGTACGGAGTGACTATGAAATTAACGAAGATAAGCTTAAGGCGGTGGCGAACGTACCATGGCTGCGCCTGGCGGATGGCGAGCAGATTGAGGCAGTAACAGGGGCGAAGCTCGGCTTTGCTGGGCTATATAATCTACCAGAGAATGTGCGGCTGTTTGTCGATGATTCATGTGAAGATATGGTGAACTTTGAAACTGGTGCCAATAAAACTGGTCAGCATGCCTATAACGCTAACTGGGGCCGTGATATACCGCGACCAAGCGAGTTCGTCGAGATTAAACTTGCGAAAGAAGGTGATATTTCGCCTGAGACTGGCGAAGTCTACCAAAAACGTCGCACGGCTGAGGTGGGCAATATCTTCAACTTTGGTACCCAAAAATCAGAGGAGATGGGCCTTGTTTTTACCGGCGAGGATGGCCGCCAGCATCACGCCTACATGGGCAGCTACGGTATTGGTATTACCCGCGTGATGGGTGTGATTGTGGAGAAACTCGCTGACGACAAAGGCCTAGTGTGGCCTGAGGAAATAGCTCCAGCCCGCGTACACTTGGTGCAGATTGGCAAGGAATCGGTAGCGGCGGCAGATAAGCTGTATGATACACTGCAGCACGCTGGCATTACGGTGCTATACGACGACCGCGCCGCTCGTCCCGGGGAAAAATTTGCCGATGCAGAGCTACTCGGCATGCCAACCCGCGTCACGGTGAGTGATCGGCTGCTTGAGACAGAGGAGTGGGAAGTTGTAGACCGCCGGACGGGTGAGCAGCAGCGCTTGACGACGAGCCAATTGCTTGCTACACTGGGTAACCATTGCGGAGCTTGTCGCAAGGTATAGTCGTGCCCCGGCTTGCCTCACCGACTTTGCAAGAAAGGAGTATGAAGATAATGAAAAAAACTTACCAGATTACTGATGCTGGCCGCCAAGAGCTCGAGGCAGAGCTGGAGGAGCTGAAGGGCCGCCGCGGCGAAATTGCCGAGAAGATCGCTGAGGCTCGTGACTACGGCGACCTGAGTGAAAACGCCGAGTACGACAGCGCACGCGAAGAGCAGGGTGTGGTAGAGACGCGCATTGCCGAAATCGAGGAGATCTTGCTTAATGCCGAGCAGATTACTGCCCCAAGTACTGGTGCTATCCACCTCGGTAGCACCGTCTCCCTCGCTTCGGACGCTGGGTTAGAAAAGACCTATACTGTGGTAGGCCCAGTTGAGGCCGATCCACTGGAGAACAAGATCAGTGACGAATCACCCCTGGGCCAAGCCTTGCTGGGCCATCGCGCAGGTGAGCAGGTGACGATCACCACCCCCAAGGGCGAGATCACCTACACCATCCAGCAAGTGCAATAAGCGTATCTCAAGATAATAGGCCGAGCAGTACGAGCTGCTCGGTTTTTTATTAGTACTGGCAGAGGTAGTAGGGGTTGATTCACACGTGGCGCATGTCTCTGGCTCTTGTGGTTTATTTATGGTGTGCGTTTGCCTTTCTCCTATTGCATTTGCTTGATGGCACGAGAAAGCTCATGGTGAGTGGCTGGCCTTTGGTTTTGGCATGAGAAAGGCGCATATATACGCAAAAAGCCTAGTCTAATAGCGCTCAATCTGCGGGCAATGTGCAAGAACCATCCTCAACCATAAGCAATTCACTATCATTGCATTATCGGCGATGTTATGCTATGATAGGTAATCAACCATTAACAGCCCAAGGAGACCGACGATGGCTCGATACACAGCACGACACGCATGTTACTCCCACAAGAAGCATACACATAATTGGCTAAACCATGAGCATAATCAGCCGAAATCTCAGCACGATACACCCTTAGCGCTGCGGCGGCTCACTGCACTGACGGCAGCTGCGGCAGCGCTGATTGGCGGTGGCTATCTTGGCCATCAGCACTACCACCATGGCGAGAAAACCCTGGTCGCGGTGGCGCACCCTACCTCTGGTGAGTTGGCAGAGTATGCAGAGAGCCCCTTTGTGACCGACCCGACTACTGGCGAGACGCATTGCCGCGATACAACCCGCCAAGAGATATCTGTGACGGCAGAAAACCCACAAGCAACCATCACAAACCCTGATGGCAGTACGACGCGGCTTACGATGATCAACTTCTCAACAGGTGCGCAAGAACGGACACAAGCGACACTGGTGTATCCATCCAGCGCAAAAGGTGAGGCGCACCAGGTGCCAATTGCCATTGCAACTGGCCCAAGCAAGACTGGCAAGGGTGGCTGGAATATGACGACATCACCCCACATCGGGCGTACGGGCGCAAAGACACAGGCCTCGACGACTGCAGCTGGCCCTGGCGCACACGCAATTGCCTGCGCACCGTAGACTACCTCTTAGCGATCAAAGTAGGGGGAGATTGGCTGCTGCGCGCCGCACTGCGCTGAGAACTTGGTGGGGCAGAGCGGTGAAGCTGTCGTCCTAGTCGACAACCATCCCATTCTCCGCTATAATAGCAAGCAATTATGGCGACATTACAAGATTACCGAAACGAACGATTACGAAAATTAGCAGCGCTGCGCGAGCTCGGCCTCGACCCCTACCCGGCACACACCGAGCGCACACACGACTGTGCGACAGTGGTGGCGCAGTACGACGAGCTGGCTGGCCATGAGGTATCGGTGGCGGGGCGCGTATTATCTGTTCGTAGCTTTGGTAAATTAGCTTTTATCAAGCTGCAAGACGCGAGTGGCGAAGTGCAGCTCTACCTGCAGCGCGATACCATAGCCGAGCTTGACGCCCCGCGCGGTATCCTGGGTATGAAGCAGCTGCGGCTGCTTGATACGGGCGACTTTGTCGAGGCAACGGGCACGGTGCTGCGGACAAAGACGGGTGAGATTTCGGTGGGGGTGCGCGAGCTGCGGCTCCTGACTAAAGCCCTGCGGCCACTGCCCGAAAAGCTCGAGAATAAAGAAGAACGCTTCCGCCGCCGCTATGTGGATATGAACGTTAACCCGGCGGTGCGCCAGCGCTTTTACCGCCGCAGCGTGTTCTGGCAGGCGACGCGCGATTACCTCAACCAACATGGCTTTACTGAGGTCAACGTGCCGGTGCTCGAGCACACCACCGGTGGGGCGGATGCCAACCCGTTTGTGACCCACATGGACGCGCTGGATGGCCAGCAGTTTTACCTGCGGATTAGCCACGAGCTGCCGCTTAAGCGCCTGCTGGGCGCGGGGTTCGAGAAGGTCTACGATATTGGCCCGCGCTTTCGCAACGAGAATTATTCGGATGAGCATCTACCCGAGCATATCGCCATGGAGTGGTACGCCGCCTATTGGGACTGGCAGCAGGGCATGCGCTTTATGGAAGACATGTATAAGTATGTGCTGGAACGGACGTTTGGCACGCTGCAGTTTACCCTGGGCGAGTTTGAGGTCGATATGAGCGGCCAGTGGCAGGTGTGGGACTACGCCGAGGTAATCCAGAAGCATTATCATATTGATGTGTATAATACCACAATCGAGGAAGTCGCTGCTAAGCTGAAAGAATATGGCCTGGAGGTAGAAAAGACCGATTCCATCCCGCGCGGCATCGATAAACTGTGGAAAAACATCCGCAAGACAGTAGCGGGGCCCGTCTGGCTGGTTAATACGCCGAAGTTTATTAGCCCGTTATCCAAAACCAACCCGGATAACCCGCAGACGGTGGAGCGTTTCCAGCCAGTGATTGCCGGCAGCGAGCTTGGCAATGGCTTTAGTGAGCTGAATGACCCGATCGACCAGCTGAATCGTTTTGTGGAGCAGCAGCAGATGCGCGATGCGGGCGACGAGGAAGCCATGATGCTGGATATCGACTACGTGGAAATGCTGGAATACGGCATGCCACCAGCTTGTGGCTGGGGCTTTAGCGAGCGCGTCTTCTGGATCTTCGAAGGCGTTACAGCGCGTGAAGGTGTGCCATTCCCACAGCTCAAAAGCGACATCGACGAAACCACCCGGGCGGTGTATTCAGGGGTGAAGCTGGATTAAGCTTGGCCTTTGTAGCCTATGTTCTATACATAAAGACGAGAAGAAGGTCTGGTCGAGAATAAAGCAATCACCGGGAGGATTGCTGTTGGCTTGGTATTTAGGTAATACACCCTTGACATATGAGACGAGACCCTACATAATAATGACACCAAAAAGAGGAAAGACAATGCCACAATACGAGAATGACCCGCGCGCACGCGATGCTGCCATGCATGATGCGAAACGCTTTGAGCAAACAACAGAACCAAGTTGATTTGATGCAAGCAGTGCACCAGCTAGCTCTGGTTAATAGGATGAAGGACCATGCTGGTGGCAACGCGAGTGCTGCATGGCGCTACTGGATTAAGGAAGAAACAGCGCGGCAGTCGTTGGCAGCGGAGTTTGCGAAGCAGCACGAGCTGGATAATCCTGATGAGATAGAATCAGCACTGAAAATATTCTTCATTGCAGAGACCTATCGCCATAAAAAAACGGACGAAGAAGAGCTGACCGATCAGGCCAATAGTGCTGTAGCAACCGACACGCTTCGTTTTGCTTGTCGCTATTTGCCGCGCAAAACGATTGCGCATCTGTGGAAAGATAGCCAGCACGATAATGAGCGCGCGATGCATACTTTGTGGCAGATAGCTCGTATCGAAAAGTCGGATGATTATAAGCATGCAATTGATTTACTCAATCTCTATACTATCATGGCGGGTAACTCATCAGTCGTCAAGACGCTCCATTCGCCAGCTGCAGAAGAAATCATACCCAAGGATAGGCTGCATGGCATGCGGGTATGCCGGCTGAGTGAGCTAACGGAACGGCTATATCCGACAGAACGCTACAGCCAGGATGAGCTTTACGAGAGCCAGGCATTTTTTGCGACGGATATACTAGAGCAGGCATGGCGTGGCTATAATGAAAACTCAAAGCTGCCGCTGCGGATGGCGACAGGGCTCCATAATCGCTTCCACTCGGTGAGTGAGAAGTTCAAGCTCGAGGGCTACTACGAAGGCCATAAACGAGACCTTATTAAGACAGTACGACTTATAGAGCGTTGTGGTATTCGTGCGCTGCTGGATGTGTATGATCACACTGGTATCAGTATGCTTGGGGACCTTGACTCAAAGCAGATAGACTTGATGAAGCATGTGATTAATAAAGACCCCCAGACACTTGAGACACTACAAAACAAACCAGTGACTGTTGTGCTGGGCAATACGCCGCTGGACGATCATAATGGTGCGCTATTCAATATCAATCAGCGGCATAGTGATCGCGATACATCCGCAACATTACATTTTGAGGTTGGCTTTGTGGAGTATGATATACCATACTACGTTGCATTTTTGCAAGAGCGTGGCATCCAGCCCTCGACTGTTATTCTGGCAGGGCATGGCTCGCCAGGTGTAATAACGATGGGAATGGACCCAGAACAGGGGAATAGCAGTGCACTTGTGGGGGCTGACTGGTCGCTTGATGAGGCAATGGATATGCCGGGCATATCGACGATTGATATTACCTCTGATCCAACATTTGCGCAACTCTTTGCCCTGATGAAGCCGGATAGCCAGGGGCTGTGCCGCGTAGTGCTTCACTCATGCTCTCAAGGGTCTGGCAGTGACTATTATGAGCCAGTTGCGGCTTCGATAGCGCACACCATGGCAGTGGCCCGAAGCGACACGGCTGGCGTGGTATATGCTTCACCAGCGCCAGTAAGGGAAAAAGATATTATTATAGAGGATGATAAAGCCTGGCTTGGCGCTTGGACAAAGCAATTCTCTACGGTGTACCACGAATTTTCTGGTGAGTACGAGGTAGTAGAGCGGCCAGTTGACCCACCAGCGGAAGCAATGAAGATAGCGGCGTAGAGCCGCACCCTTCCCAGTAAGAGTACAAGCTCATCTGCAGAATCCTAGAGAGGTGAAGGCCGCAGCACGGTACAAATAGCAGAAGCCTTTTACACAAACAAAACCACCAGCTACTTGCTGGTGGTGTTTTGTACTCCCACTGCTACGAGCTAACCCGATACACTTGGTGGTCGTGGTGGGCTGCTTGGCGCGGGTCGTGGTGATGTGGGCTGTGAGGTGCCACTCTGGACGGCGATGGAGGTGCCGCGGCTGGGTGATGCACTAGAGCGGTGTGGCGGTGGAGTAGTGGTGCGCGGTGGGGTGCTCATTGCGAGGCCACCCAGGCCGCTGGCTGATGGGCCACTTGGGGATGGCGGGTTGCTTGGAGGGGGCGTACTGCTACCACCACTCGGGCTTGGTGGCCCACCAGGAGGGCTGTTATTATCTTTACTACCCAGCTGTGTGGTGGCAGCATTCTTAGCGCGATAACGCCGGATAAGGTAGAGAATAAGCGCGGCAATGCCAACCAAGAGAG
>ERZ772979.791-NODE-791-length-20481-cov-15.613532_pt1 | contig 20481 bp, 13 predicted proteins | sample MGYA00511130_ERZ772979 | MGnify/ENA primary metagenome ERZ772979 (study PRJEB29015, sample SAMEA2738103) | human oral metagenome | biome: human oral; feature: human-associated habitat; material: saliva | place: China | collected 2186 ... | reverse complement strand
ATGGTCCTCGTGAATCAGCTAAAGAAATTTTGTCACGACTCTTAACATTGTCTATTCCAATTTCCTTAGCAAGTATCATGTTGCCACTGACGGCTAACCTCGATTTGCTCATCGTACCACGTCGACTCTTAGATGCTGGTTTCCCGATGAATGAAGTAACAGAACTGTTCGGTTATCTTACAGGTATGGCGGTACCGCTCATCAACTTGGCTACCATTATTACAGCGGCCCTAGCAACAAGCATTGTACCAGCTATCTCTCATGCCTTTGCAAAACGCGATCATCAAGGTATTTATGAACGTACCTCTGGCTCCATGAGATTGACATTTATGGCTACTGTACCATTTACAGTGCTATTGTATGTACTTGCTGCCCCAACAGTTACCTTGATTTATAATGCACCTAAGGCAGAATTAGCAACGCAAATTACAGCGTTCTCTATCTTCTTCCTTGGTGTACACCAAGTAACAACAGGTATCTTACAAGGTCTTAACAAACCGCGTATTCCTGTAATTAATATGGGTATTGCGTTAGTAATCAAAGTCATCCTGAATTGGACATTAACGGCCATCCCATGGCTTGGTATCGGTGGTGCCGCTTGGGCAACCGTTGCTGATATTGGCTTTGCAGCATTACTCAACTTGATTTACATCAAAAAATACACAGGCTACTTCCTCGATATTTCCTTACTATGGAAAAACGTGGTCAGTGCCGGTGTTATGGGTATACTCATCTTCATGAGTTACCACTACTTAACAGATATCTTACCAATGTGGGTTAACTTTATACTCACAGGTATCGAAGGCTTATTGCTCTACGTTATTATCATGGTTCTTTTAAAAGGACTTAATAAAAATGATGGTGCAAGCATGCCACTCATTGGTAGATTCTTTAGATAAGCATAAAAAAAGAGGTTTAACACTCAAGTGTTAAACCTCTTTTTTATGCCACTCACTTTACGCTATCTTTTTATAGTATTACTTCTTATCATTATGTGCTTTTTTATCTTTCACAATATCCCTAATAGTAGGACTTGTTTGTAATACGTCTAACATTTCAGGTGAAATACCGATTCCCACAAAAGCCTTATCATTCCACGCTTTACTATGTTTAGCATCTACATATTGAATTACGTCTCTCAATTTATAGTTACTTACGTGAACATCATCAGGTTTGTATAAATAATACGTATAAACATACTGATTATCATACAAAACCATGCCAAATAGTGTTGCATTTTCCTTGTTAGCTTCAAAGTATAAAGCTGGAACACCATTGTTCCAAACTGTGGCATATTGTAATCGCTTATGACCTTTCAAAGCATATTTTTTAACAACAGTTCTTAAGTAACTATATAAAATATTTTGTTTTTCAACACTAGCACCTTCTATAAATGGTTGCTTACCAAATACAGCTTTAATACGTCCAGACATATAAACATCATATTCAGCAGGGCCTATAACCTCATGTTTCTTGAATTTACTATTTTTTAATACCCTAAATGTATAAGGTCCCAAATGAACAGGATCAGTATATGCTAACACATCACTAGCAGGCTTAATAGAAGGTAAAACAAAATTAGCCAAAGGTCCCATTGTATCTGAGATAGAACGTTTAGTATCATCTTTAATATAATTTTTTATAATATCTTTATTAAGAGATTGACCAATATGATAAGAAAGAGTCGGTGTTTTCGGTAACGTAAAATTAATTGTCCCCTCTACATGATGATTATCTAAGCCTATTACATCCCAAGTTGCTTTTTCAAGTCCAGGATAAGTAAATACATCGCCATCTACAAATCGAACTGAGTCTTTTCGCTTTTCTAATCTCTCATTCAAAGTATTCTGTAAAAGAGATTTATTTAAATCAGTATACTCTATATTTGTATCTTCCCATTTAGAACCTTTAGGCTGTTGTCTTGTTTCATATCTAAAATCAGACACGGCGTTAATAGTTCCTCCCACACTCTTAATGGAAGACTTAGAGATATGTTTAGGATCAATAGACCAACCTACTATACTTTCTTTCGAGCCTGTAAATTTAATATCAGCCCCATTATCTGTAATAATATATACACTCCTAGAATGATGTATTGCTCTAGTCAATTCTTGTACTACATAAATATCATCATCTAATTTTTCATTATCATAATTTGGCTCATGTTGTGCCCATTTTTTAACCTCAGACTCTTGGAAGTCATCAACCTTCTTAGCGAATTCTCCTTGAATACGATATTCTTGATACGCTTCTTTCCCAATATCTGGGCGAGCCCCAGGAATATTAACATCAATGGCCTGAGATACGCCTATAGTTCCTATAAATCCAATACAACTTAGCAATAACAAACGTCTTAGCATCATATCTCTCTCCTTAAATACATACATTTGTTTATAATTTTAACACTTATTTTATATTTTATCAATTTCACTTGTATAGAAAAAATATAGGAAAAAAAGTCTGACTATATAGTCAGACTTTTTAGTTTATGCTGTTATACCTATCATAGTTAGGATTTCCATAATAATTGGTATAGCCACCACAAATAATATAGTACTAATCATGACAAGTCCTGTAGCAAATGGCAGATCAGCTTTGGATTCATTAGCTACGATTGGTAGTACTGCAATGACTGGACCCGCAGATTGTACAACAAATGTAATAATTGCTATTGGTTCTAGAACAATACCTGCTCCATATTGCAATCCCATAATGACGCAGAACATGATGATTGGTGAAATCACAAAACGACCTACGATGCCACCGATAGAGTCTTTATTAAGGCTCATACTTTTTAAACCCGCATCATGAAGGACAATACCAATATAGATTAAGGATAATGGGGTTACCATATTACCTAAGTAATTCAATGTAGTATGTAAAATTGGTGCTAAAGGAATTTCAAAGAATAAGAATATCAATGCTACAAAGAACCCTAACAATGGTGGAGGTAATAACTTCTTCAAATCAAATTTAAACTTCTTACGCTTTGTTTCTGTATCTACTGTGCTATTACTTATGCCATCCGTTTTACTATTATCAAAACCTAATTCGGCATTAGGCAGTGGATCTAATTCTATAAGGAATACCCCAACCATCCATACTGAAATAGTGTTACCGATATAATATAACAAGAAATATGGTAGCGCATCTTGACCAAAGAGGGCGATTTGCACTGGCAATCCAATAAATAAGCAGTTATCATTAACTACCATATTTATAAAAATACCACGCCTACCTCGATGTACTTTCAGAGCTTTCATCATGATAAAAGCAACGATATACGCAATTACATAGGTTAATGTAACGGCTAGCATCCCATATCGAAGATTCCATAAATCCGATGTATGTAGATGATGCAATACAGATACGAATACACCGGCTGGTAACGCAACAGACATGATAAATCTAGATAGGTTACCACTAAATATAGGGTGAAACATCCCTCGCCCTTTTAGTATATACCCTAGCGAGATTAGCAATACAATAGGTATGATGCTCTGTAAGGATGTAAGAAAAACCATAGTAAACCTCCCGTACAGTTTATTCGTAATCTATCATACCATGTTTTTAACAAAACATATATGTATATAATTTTCCTACAAAAACAATATGAATTTTAGAAAATGTATCATTCTTAACATATTTTAGTACGTATAAGTTTTATAATTAATTACAATAGTAGTATTATTTATTCACGTATATTTGATATACTAAAATTATACTAATTGTACAATTTTTTACACATATGAGGTGATATTATGACAAAACCATTTATTGGTGTATCTGGCAATATCTTACGAGATACTAGTGGTCCCTATGTAGATTTGTTACGTTCTTACGTAAACCAAGACTACCCACGCTCCATCGAAGAAGCTGGTGGCATTCCAGTTATTATTCCTTTTACTAAAAATCTTGATGTGGCTCGCGAAACAGTATCAAAACTAGATGCCTTATTATTATCTGGCGGTCACGATGTATCCCCACTTAATTATGGTGAAGAACCATTACAAGGTTTAGGTGATGTATTTCCAGAACGAGATCAATTCGATTTTGCTTTACTGAAAGCAGCAGAAGAAAAACAAATTCCTATCTTTTGTATCTGTCGAGGCATCCAAATTTTAAATGTATATCGTGGCGGGTCTCTATACCAAGATTTGAAGTATGACGAAAACTGTACGATTAAACATTCCCAAAACCAAACCCCTTCTCTTGGCACGCATACGGTAGACATTGAGTTTGAATCTAAATTAGCTAGTGCCATTGGCCGCTCCACATGGATTACAAATTCTCACCATCATCAAACAGTAAAACATGTTGGTAAAGGATTACAAGTGGTAGCAAGAGCTAAGGATGGTACTGTAGAAGGTTTAGAAGACTCCTCCTATCCTTGGTTAGTAGCCTGCCAATTCCATCCAGAAATGATGTCTGAAAACGATGAAAATGCAAAACGTTTATTTGCTGCCTTTGTAACAGCAGCTCGAGAAAATATAACTAAATAATAGGAAGGTTTTAGTATGAAAGAAACAGGAAAATTTGGCTTTTGGAGTATTGTACTCCTAGGCATCAATGGTATTGTAGGGACTGGTATCTTCCTACTACCAAACAAAGCGTATTCTATCATTGGTTCCGCTAGTTTAGGCGTCCTACTATTTGACGCCGTTATTGCAGGTTGTATCGCCCTTTGCTTTGCAGAAGCAGCTAGCCTATTCACACGTAATGGCGGTCCTTATCTATATGCAAAGCACGCATTAGGTGACTTTTGGGCCTTTGAAGTGGGCGTTCTCAAATGGATTGTAACTGTTATTGCTTGGGCGGCGATGGCCGTTGGCTTTGCTACCGCACTCGGCGCAGCAGTACCAGCATTAAGTAATGATTTTGCAAAAGATGTCATTTCAGGTATCTTAATCATAGGTCTTACGATTGTAAATATCTTTGGTGTTAATGTATCTAAATTCGTTAATAACTTAATTACCATTTCTAAACTTGTTCCTCTTGCTCTATTTATTGCGATTGGTATCTTCTTTATAAATGGTGCTAACTTTACACCAGTCTTTCCTCAAGACATCTATGTAGATGGATCATTTGCACAAGCTGCGGTTCTTTTATTCTTTGCCTATACAGGATTTGAAGTTATTGCCATTGCTGCAGAGGATATGAAAAACCCTAAAAAGAATTTGCCACGTGCGATTATTATGTGCATGCTTCTTGTATCTGTCCTATATATGGCTATCCTTGCCGTATCAATTGGTGTACTTGGCACTGACTTAGCAAATACAAAAGCTCCAGTACAAGATGCATTTAATGCAATCGTTGGTCCTGTTGGTATGTATATCGTATTAATAGGTACCTTGATTTCTATGGGTGGTATCAACTTTGCAGAAGCTTACTATGCACCTCGTGTAGCAACATCCATGGCAGAAGATGGTATGTTACCAAGTGCTCTAGCCAAACGCAATCGTTACAATGCACCATATGTAGCAGCTATTGTTACAGCCATTGCCAGTGTATTACTCGCATGGTCTGGTTCCTTTACTACACTAGCAGCTATTAGTGCGGTATCTCGTTTTACACAATACCTACCAACATGTTTGGCCGTTATTATCTTCCGTCGCAAATGGGCAGATAAAGCTCGGTCCTACACCATCCCTGGTGGCTACTTAATCCCAGTCATCGCTATTGGCACATCCCTTTGGATGCTCGCCCAAGCACAAACTAACCAATTACTATGGGGTCTAGGCGGCTGTATCGTAATCTTGCCATTCTACTACTCCTATTGGAAAAAGAAAAAAGCAGGTCTCATTAAGGACCATGACGAAATGTAAATAATATAAAAAACTACCAGTTATTCACATCATCTAGTAACATTCCTTTAGTAATAAAAGGATACTTCAAAAGATCTATGTGTAACTGGTAGTTTTTATTTTATCTAGTAGTCGAAGTTAAATATACCTAATTAGTAGTATCGACTAATATAAATCATCTTCGATGATGGTTTCCTTTGTTAAATCCTCTTCGATATAGCCAACCTCATCAGTAACTTCGTCTTCGTCGCGTGTATCGATATAGATACTAATAAGCGCTAGTCCACCCTCTTCATTGAGGGTTGCAATGGCACTCATAGGGCCATAAGTTAAGATAAGACCATCTTCTTCATCACGAATGATATGAGGAACCGCATCAAAATGTTGATTCATTAATTGATCAAAGTAATCCTCTACATCGAGACCACTTTCAAGGGTAATCGATTCAGCATCACCCTTTTGAAATACTACACGAGTGTCTTCATCGATATATTGATAGAAATCATCTACATCTACATTCGCTGTTTCAAGCCACATACTTAAGGCTGTAAGCCAATCTTTCACAGTCGTTGGCGGCGTAATAAAAGCATACTCACGTTCATCATCACCAAAGCGAAGATCATCATACTCAATGCTATAATTTTCCTGACTAGAAACGATGCGATCTACAAGGCCCTCATCGTTGACATCTACGAAAATCATGTACACGTAATTATCGCCGCTTTCATAAGAAACAGTCAGACCATGACGGCCCTCGTGAAATAAAGAGTCCTCTTCGTACACATCGGTAATATGCATCACCTTGCATGTAACAGGCACATTATCTGCCTTGATGGACTCCGCCATAGAGGATAAGAACTCAATCGTTTCATTACGATTACGCCCAATAATACCACGACCAGTGGACATGTATTCGCAATCCTCTGACAAGAAAGATTCGATACCGTGAATATCCACAGATTCGAGAATAGATTTTATCAATAAAAGAGCTTGTATTTCAGTCATACTACTTCTCCAAATCTTTTTTAACTATATCTTCAATATTAGCAATATCATCATTACCCTTAAACTTCTCAGAAATAGCAACTAACCTAACATCAGTTAACATATTACGAAGCTGTTCTTTAGTATAGGACATATTTCTATCATAATGCAATATACTAGTAAATGCTGCTCTTCCATCCATAGTATAAAATAACATCATTCCATCATGATTAGCCTGTTCTTGCTCCACTAAAATTCCTGGTACACCATCATTCCATACAATGCGTTTAGAGAAATGAACATAGCCTTCAGGGGATTTAATCGTATCGATAATCACCTCAGTAAGAATGCTATCCAACTCAATGGAATCTAATCCACGATCCTTAGCTATTGGCTCTATAAAGATAGTTTGTGTTATACCAGAAGGGCTTTTATAAGACAAACCATTTTTAACATCTCTTATAGAACCCTTAACTGTTGCATCATTAAGAATGCGATAGATAAAATTTTCACCGTCTATTTTTGTTGTATGAGAATATACATTGCTATCTGTTAAAGGTTTAATAGATGGTAACACATAATTAACCAGTATTGGACTAATTACCTGCCCCCTATCCCGCTTAGCTTCAGTTATACCTACATGATATCGAATAGTCGAATCATTAGGAAAGGCAAAGTTTAAGTTAGAACGAAACTGAGCTTTATTATTTTTCTTAACTTTGCCATATAAAGAATCCCAGTAACTATCTGTTAATCCTACATAAGAAAAACTCGCACCATGGATATCTTCTGGTTTATAAAAAAGTGATTTAAACTCTTTTATGTTTATAGGTCTTTCATAATCTTTACGTAAATCATCTTCCGTAATCGAATCAAATGACTTTCCCATATAATCAGAGCTTTGCCAATTTTGTTTATTCTCAACAATTAAATCTATCGTTATATCATTAGAGAAAATATCATAGGCTGTAAATTTATCAGCTATATTATTTTCCTGCACTTTATAATAACTTATATAAGGTACAAGAAAACGAATTCCTTTTCCACTATGGTCAATAATCTCTGTTTGCCCCTCATACATATTAAGAGGACCTACATAGCTTTCTCGAATGACTGTTTCAGCCTCTTTTTCATTTAGACCATTATCTATGTACATTTGCTTAGTTTTATCATACTCTTTGCTTTTTTGAAAGTCTCTCAATGCTTCCTCTTGTATGTTTTTAATTGAGGAATCACGATGTACATAACTTTCATAAGCATTTACGGGAATTCTATTATCAGCACCAGGAATATTAACATCAACAGCTCCTACTAAGACAGTAACTAAACTCATACATACTGAAAGGGCTATCGTTTTACGAATCATGTATCTCTCCATTTTCAAAACTCTCAACTATGGTATATTAATTGTAACATAGTCTAATTTTTTATGAAATTTTTCTCGCTCTGTCTTATAATAGAGTAGTTCATATATACATTTGGAGGTCTTTATGAAATATACAACCATCGTTTTCGATTGTGACGGCACATTACTGGACACGGCTACAGATTTAGCTAATGCCGTAAATCATGTACTACGTACACATAACTTTCCTGAAAAAACTCTGGCAGAAGTTAAAGCAGCTCTTGGTAATGCAGTAACCTATTTAATGCGTCAATGTTTACCAAGTTCTATTACAGATAACGAATTAGAGCCATACATTGAGGAATTTAAAGCATACTATGGTGAGCATTTAAAAGACACAACATCTCCTTACCCAGGCATCCTAGATATGCTTGATGTATTGCGTAAACAAGGTTATAAACTTGCCATCGTATCTAATAAAATCCAAGAAGGTGTTACACCTCTAAATAAAGAATACTTTGGTGATCGTTTACCCGTTGCCATCGGTGAAAGACCGGGCTTACAACGTAAACCTGCTCCAGATATGGTGTTACAAGCCTTAAAGGAATTAAACTCTACCCCAGAAGAATCTATTTATGTTGGCGACTCTGAAGTAGACGTAGCAACAGCAGAAAACTCTGGCTTACTTTGCATCGGTGTTACATGGGGCTTTAGAGAGGAATCCCTACACCAAGAGCTAGGTGTAAAGCACATTGCACGCAAAGCAGAAGATATTGTGATCATTCTTGAGTCACTGAACAAGTAAATTTACAACCTATAAAAATACTTATGTTATACTATTCATGGCTTTATATTCACAGAACAACTACTGAGTATATAGCTCTCAATACATCACATGCTTTTTATTAATAGTAGTAAGAAATCTCTATATAAGATTAAAATTGAAAGGAGCTCATTTTGATACCAAAATCATGGAAAATTGCATTCGCATATATAGGCATCATTGTTGGTGCCGGACTTTCAAGCGGGCAAGATATATTACAATATTTTATTAGTTTTGGGAAAATAGGTATTCTAGGGGTTATATTATTAGGCCTGTTAAATACAGCATTTGGGAAAATTATGCTAAGCCTAGGTTGTTATTACCGTGCTGATAATCATGAGGAAGTATTTTCTCAGATTTCCCACCCCATCATTACACGAATACTTGATATTGTTCTTATCGCTGGTAGCTTTGTAATGGGCTTCGTAATGATTGCTGGCGCCAGCTCTAACCTAATGCAACAATTTGGATTTCCATTTTGGATGGGTGGTCTAATTTGTTCATTACTTATTATAATTGTATCGTTTATGAATTTTGATAAAATTACTAATGTTCTGGGTATTTTTACACCTATCATGATCCTGATGATTCTCATTATGACCGGCTATTCTTTTATCGGTAAAAGTCATGATTGGTCTATGCTAGATACATTAGCACAAACCATTACACCAGCCACCAGTAATGTATGGTTTTCCGTTATCAACTATTACTCACTCTGTGCAATGACAGCCGTATCAATGGCGTTTATTCTAGGTGGTTCTGTTGTACGTATTGGTGTGGCGGAACGTGGAGGCATCCGAGGTGGTATATTAGTAGGTATTGTCATACTCGCCGCGGCACTTTCCATCTTTGTTAATCTAGAAACAGTTAAAAATGCAGATATGCCTATTCTTGCAATTGCGAACCATATCCATCCATGGTTTGCATTCATTTATGCTTTAACGGTATTTGCATTAATCTTCAATACAGCCTTTTCCCTCTTTTATTCTATTGCACGTCGTTTTGCTGATGGCAATGTAAAACGGATGCGCATTATAATGATTAGTATCGTCCTACTAGGCTATGGATGTAGCTTCTTTGGATTTAAAACATTAATTACAATACTATATCCAATCATAGGTTATATGGGGATATTACTTTTAATCATTCTTTTCTATGGTTGGCTTCGTGATAGAAAAAGCATCATTATGGAAACCTTATTCCGTAGAAAAATGCTACATTTATCTCTCAAAAAACTCAGTCCTCATAAGAAAATTACTGAGGATGAACGTGAATTATTCCATACATTAGGTGAAATTAGTCAAGCCGATACTTCATCATTAAAATCAGATATACATGATGCAGCAAAAGGAATTATCGAGCGAACAGAAGGGGCTCAAGAATTGAGCGACTACGTAGGAGAACACTTGACAGTAGACGAAAATCTGATACATCAAAATATTGCTGAATTACAAGAGCACCAAGAGCTACAAAAAAATCAAGAAAATTCGACTAAACACGAAGAACTAGAGGCTAAAAAATTGAAGGCTACTACACCCATTCGTAACTCTAACAATATTACTAAATAAATAGTGAGGATAGCATGACAAGTGTAGAATTAGAAATTATATTAAAAGCTGGAAAACTCCTCGTTAGTAGTGGCTCTGAAATCAACCGTGCCGAAGAAACTATGAACTATATTGCACAATCTCTATATTTAAAAAATGTAGAGGCCTATGTAACCAATAGAGGTATTTTTGCTACAGCAATTCTAAATGATGGTACAGAGACCACGCGTATTTATAATGTTCCAGAAACAGATATAAATCTTAGCAAGATTGAAGCGGTCAATGCCCTATCACGACGCATCACTAAAGAGAGTATCACCACAAAGGAAATATTAGGTGAACTCTATCGAATTGATAAAATGTCAGACTACTCTTTAGTTTTACGATTAATCGCGTACACACTTGGTGCTGCTAGCTTTAGCTATGCTATAGGAAGCTCAGCCACAGACTCAATTATTGCAGGTCTTATCGGTCTTGTCTTAGGCATCTATATGTGTACCATTAGGCGAATACTTCACTCAGAAGTATTAATCACTATACTAGGTAGTATTCTTATTGCTCTGATTGCAAACTTCTTTGTTAGTATTGGGTTAGGCTCCAATCTTTCGGTTATCCTTTTAGGAGCCATGATAGACATGGTTCCTGGCGTAGCATTTGTTAATGCCGTTAGGGAATATAGTCAAAATAACTATAATACAGGGATCACACTGATGATGGGGGCACTTCTTACCTGTATATCAATGGCGGTAGGTGTAGCCGCAGTTCAATCAGCTCTCACTAATGTTTCTATGATGCCCTTATATACCTCTAGCCTAAATATAAACTCACTAAGCTCTATGATAGTTCGCAGCATTATGGCTGGCATTGGCACTACTGCATTTGCAATCCTCTTTCGTGTCCGCAAAGTACACTTCTTCGACTGCGCTATATTGGGCTTCATCTCATGGTTTTTGTTTTTAGTATTATCATCACTACAAGCTAATATTATGCTGTCCATATTTATAAGTGGTCTTATTATTGCCCTTGCTTCAAAAATTTTGGCAATAAAACGAAAATGCCCTGCAATTATATTTCTCATGACCAGCTTATTTCCATTATTACCAGGACTTAGTTTTTATCGGTCTATTTACTATATGCTTATGGGACAAGAAACTGTTTCAATAAGCTTTGCTAAAGAATCATTCTTTATAGCTTTCACGATTGCTATCTCTATAACTATAGCACAGCACATGAAATGGCCTATATTACAACGAAAACATACACCTTAATTAAAATAACCTATAACAAATTCATATAAATTAAAGCATTTATAACGTAAAACCGTAATAATATGGGAATTAATTCATTTTAATTCCTATTTATTTCGGTTTTTCTTTTATTTTCTCTATTTTATTTCATTTTTCACGTTATATTTTTTACGCATAGCTACTATCTTCTATCTATTGCCTTAAAAATGTGATATATGTTACATTTATGAGGCAGTACTTTCACATAGGTTATCTGTCAATGCAGTACACATAGTACTGATAGGAGATGGCAGTACGTATACCCGTGAAGATTTGCCTGTATAGTTGTAGTCACTTAATGGAGAAATGAGAAACAAATGGAAAATGAAGTAAGAAAAGTTGAAATGAGCGAAAATGTAGCTGATCCTACTGGTCTTGGTCTACTTGGTCTCGCTGTAGTATGTTTTGTAGTATCCACGTCCCGCGTAGGCTGGTCTGGTCCAACAACATCTGTTATTATCCCTTGGGCAGTTTTATTAGGTTCTATGGCCCAATTAATAGCTAGTTATTTTGATTTCAAGAAAAATAACCCATTCGGCTCTGTTGTATTCGGTGCTTACGGTTTGTTCTGGTCTGCTATGGCTGGCGTTTGGTTGATCCAAATGGGCTCTTTCGGTCCTGAAATTCAAAAAGGTTTTGATGTAACACAATTGGCATTCGCTTTTGTGGGCTTCTTAATCTTCTCTATCTTTGGTACCATTGCATCTTTGAAAACAAACAAGGTTGTATTCGCTATCATGTTCTTAATCTGCTTCCTATTCTTGGGTCTATCTACAGACCTATTCTTAGGCGGTAAAACAGGCTTCTTCGCTCTTGCTGCATGGTCTGAATTATTCATCTCCCTATTGGGCTTCTACGGTTCTGGTGCTGTACTTGTAAACAAAGTATTTGGCAAAACTGTATTCCCTATGGGTAAAAGCATCTTATAGTAGATTGATAACTATATAAACTCTTGCACATAAAAAAGGTTCCCTATGTTCACCAGTTGACTAAAGGGAACCTCTTTTCTATTTACTTTCACGATACCTATTTACCAAACTATTATACGCCCACTAATATAGTGATCTGCTCGAATATAAAAAGCTGAAGCAATATAGCTTATTTATAACTGAACTGCGCATCCATAATCATTTGGCGCAACTGTTCTATACGAATATCTTCAGGTAACTTATGTCGATAAAACTGTAACTTATAGTAGTATCGAGTGTCTTCATAATCTGTCACTAATACCATATCTGTGCGGTACTCTAATGGCCACCCATACATAAATTCAGCTAGTAAACTACGCACGCCATCATTATTGACCTCTATAACATCATGCTTAACAGGCAATACCATCTTAACTGTAGGTTCTGGAATCGTTCTATCTTTAACAATCTGCTTAATCTCTTTATCTAAGGATGCACTACCATTATCAATAGATTTAGCCTTTACATGCATAAATACCCCATCAGAGGTTCTAAATGCTCTACCATCAATATCCTTTGTTTCGCCTTGCGTTTCAATAGCATCCTTTAATACTCGGAATTGATACGGTCCATAAAACTTGGTTTCAGTAATAGCATCTAATGCCTCATCATATTGACCATTATGTACATTCTCAACACGTATAACAGGTTTAATATCATTGGCTTGTGAAAGCATTGGTGATACCAAACAGAGCCCTAGACTTAGTAATGTAATACAACGTTTCATACATATATCCCCCATTGAACTCTAATATTAACTGTATTGTAACATAATGAGAACACATTGATGAAAATAATTACAAATCGAAAGAGGTTCCTATTGGTCACCTAGGTGACTATTAGGAACCTCTTATCTATTTACTTTTACTATTGACAGCACTATATTAAACTTGAGGCCTCTAAATGGGTCCAGCCTTTGCTAATCAACTCGAGGATTGGCGGTGATCAATATGAGTACATACAAAGTGTTATCGTTAATGATTTCCTTTGGCATACTTGTGGCGACCATTATCATGGCAGCAAAGTGATTGACCTCTAGCTGAAAGCTAGCTTTCTTATCGTGGCATGAAAAAAGGCCCGACTGTGGAGTCAGACCGTTTCTTCAATTTCATTTTCGAGAAGCGAGAGCTGGCGACCAAACCATTTATGCCTCACTTTGATATAATTATATCATATCTAAACAGGGAAAGGAATCATATGGTTCCTTTCCCTATTTTCAATTATAAATTTTCATGGTGCATACGATAGTGAATTATATCACCGACAAGATATCCTCTCACTTGCTATATTAGTAATATATTCCTACTGGGCTGACGGATAAGTAGAATTAACTACATGCACAGTAGCACACATCGTGTGATAGCCGACCGTCTGGGCAAGCTTTTGTTCAGATGGTCTTTTTTATTGCCTTCCCGTAACAAATGCTTCTTTATCTATATCTGAATATTCACCTATATGAAAGGAGTTTTCTTATGAGAAATCGTTGGTTTATTGCATTAGCAGCCATTGGTCTGCACATATCCATTGGTAGCGTATATGCATGGAGCGTACTCACACGTCCTATTATGGCAGATATGGGTTTTACTTTATCGCAAACAACATGGACATTCTCATTAGCCATTTTAATGCTCGGACTATCTGCGGGCTTTCTTGGATCCTTTGCAGAAAAAATTGGTCCTAAGAAAAGTGGACTTCTCGCTATGTTATTCTGGGTAACCGGATTATTGGGTACGGCCTATGCACTTAGCATACACAATCTTACCCTACTCTATCTCTTCTACGGCATCATCGGTGGCATTGGACTAGGCATTGGTTATATAACACCAGTTTCTACGCTCGTGAAATACTTTCCAAATCGCCCAGGATTTGCTACTGGTTTAGCTATTATGGGTTTTGGGTTTGCTTCTCTCATTGCAGGGCCTCTTATGCAATACCTTGTAGCTCAGGTTGGATTGGTAGATACTTTCATTATCCTCGGTGTAATCTATCTCGTAATTATGAGCGCCTCTTCGCTCTATTTGAAAGCACCTCAACCAAAACACCCAACTCGAACTACGAAAGATAAATCCGCCATGTACGTTCATACCCATGGCATGCTAGCCAATGATGCCATGAAAACTTGGCAATTCGGGGCCCTTTGGTGGGTATTCTTTATTAATATTACCTGTGGTATAGGCCTACTATCCTTAGCGTCCCCTATGGCGCAAGAAGCCATTGGTATGACACCTGCAGCAGCTGCATCACTGGTTAGTATTATCGGTATTTTCAATGGTGGGGGGCGTATTGCATGGTCTACTATCTCCGATTACCTTGGGCGAGCACAAACTTACATACTATTCTTTATTATAGAAATCATCGCATTTTATCTACTCGCTCAAACCAATAGCACCCTAACATTCCAAATTTTAATTCTTCTCATTATCACATGCTATGGTGGCGGATTCTCCTGTATGCCAGCATATCTAGCTGACATTTATGGTATACGTCAACTATCGACTATTCATGGCCGTATTCTAACTGCTTGGGGATTAGCGGGCATCGCAGGCCCTATGCTCGTATCATACTTTCACGAAGCAGGATATGGCTATACTACTGCTTTAGAATGTTTTGCCGCTCTATTTGTGTTAAATACAATTATTGCTATAGTCCTGAAATTATACGGAAAACGAGAGTTACACAACTAATAACTCCATTTAAACATGAAGAAACGGCCTGACATGATGTCAGACCGTTTTTTCAATTATAAATACTAGAAGCGAAGTCTGGCGACCAAACCATTTATGCCTCACTTGGGTATAAATTATATCATATCTGGACAAGGAAAGGAGACTAAGGATTTCTTTCCTTGTTTTGTTTTATGGACCTTTATTGTATATATAAATTCTTTATAGAAGCATCTATAGTAACCTATACCTTATAATCTAGCAATCTACTATAGTCGTTACAATTTATTAACTTAGAAATCCTTTAGTGTATAAATAGGCAAATATCTTTGTGCGAATGCAAGGTTTTTATTGAGTTCTGCCCATTTCACTGCATCACCAATAACATAGATATACTCCCTTGCTCTTGTAAAGGCTACATTTACATTATTGGCGTTAACCCATTTAATAGCTCCATTAGCAGAGTCATCGCTTTGACAGCCTAACATATAAATAACGACTTTAGCTTCTTTACCTTGGAAGGTATGAACCGTACCGATATTATCATCTAACCAGTCTTTCTTATTATCCTCTTTAGTCCAATTCACAATATCATTACTAAGGGATTCCATATACTTTTTAAACCCATATGCAACACTAGTAAATGGTGTAATGATAAAAATATCTTTAAACTCCACATTTCTTGCTCGTAGCTTTTGAATCAATTCAAAAGCAATTTGACCTTGTAATTGTATATATCGATCTTTACCCATAGTAGATTCAATATTACTTGTATCATATGTTATCCAACAGCTCTCTTTGCATGGCTCAATAGACTCTTTAGGCTCCATGGTCTTATTAATCATAAAGCCACCATAAGATAACTCATTAGCTACTGTAAACATAGGATTCTTACAGCGTCTATGAATAACGAGCGGGCAACCGACCCAAGATTCGGAACCATCAAGATTTTTGATAATGCCTGCAAATGGATTTTGTGCATCAGCTAAGCTTTGTACAGATAGCTCTTTACTCCGATATTTACCAATACCTTCGCCACCAATTTTTTCTACAAACAAATCCTGTACAGTTTGTACAGGTTCAATCTGTTTAGGATCACCAACTACTACGGCCTTCTGCGCACGGAACAATGCCCCTACAAGCATATGAGGTGACGCCTGCCCTGCCTCATCAATAATAATGGTACCTAACGAGCTTTCAGATTTACAATTAATCAAAAATCTCTCCACAGCAGCAAAGGTGGAGGAAATAACTGGTACTGCAATCATCAAGGAATTAAGTAATGCAGGGAATATGGCATCAAGGTCAAAATTTTTCTGTAAATTTTTCCTATCATTTAATGAGCCCCAATACTGACTAAGTAATTGCATATTTTTTCTGAAAGCATCACTCATAACAACAGCCTTTTGCAATTGTAAAGCATCATATAACAAATGCTCTCTACATTCATTTAAGTAGTTGCACATATATAAGAACGCTGTATGGGCCTCTGCTCGGTCCTCATCAGGTGACATTAAATTTGATGCTATATCATCAAAACAATGTAACGTGTCTTTATTATCAGTTTTTAATATACCTAAAATATCTTGCTGTGTTTCTTCTATTTTTTGAAGAGTATTATCAAGCCCTTTAATATCAGCTAATAAACCATCTTTCGTATTGATTATAGATTCACGCTCATTAACCAACTGGTGTAATGCATCTAATTCACCTTTAACATTTTGAAGCTTTATAGTCTCGTCTTCAATAACTGATAACAATGCAGCATTACTCATGGCTTCTAAAATAGACCAGTTGGTAGCACTCCAAATCTTATCAATAATAGAACGTTTGCTGTTCAACTCTATTAATTTAGACTCAATACTATTTTTACGCTCTATCAACTTCAACAAGTTATCATCTAAATCATCATACTTACTTAATTGTTCATTGATTACAAGAACTTCCTCTTTTAATTTATCGATTTTACCCTTTAATTCTTGAATCAAATGAATATTCTCTTCATAGGCTGTTACATAAGTAAATAATGCTTTTACAAGATTATGTTGAGCCTGAAACTGTTTCTTGGCACTTTCAAAAGCATCTTGAGCACTAGGCATACGCATAATAGAGGACATATCTAAGGATAATACATCTAATACTGGCATAAATGTGTTTATATTAGACTTCTTACCAAGTCTCGCAGAAATTAGGCCCCATTGTTCATTACTCTCCGCTAAACGATCCGCTAAAAAGGTAAAATATACCTCTCTCGATTTAACGTATTCATAATTCTTATCCTTAGCAAAACAAGATAAATCAACCTGTTGGTCTGCGGACCTTGGATTAAACAATGTAGACCCATTCGTTCCCTCTTTTATAGAGGAAATATTAGGTAATTCTAATGTAATATTTTCGACAGCCTTGTTATTTGATGAAAGCACCAGCATGCCATATACGGCAATATCACTAGGTATATCATAGTAAAAAGATGTCCCATCCCGACCCATAACTTTCTTAAAGATATCGTTTACATTATTACCTTCACAAAACTTAGCAGCACGTTCAACAATATTGCTAGCAATTATATCTTTTAATAATGTTGTTTTTCCTGTACCTGGAGGTCCATTAACAGAAAAGATACCCTTAGGACTCGCCTTAGCAATATTAACAGCAATTTGCTGCATAAATGACAAATTAAACTCAGACGGCCATCTACCATATGGTAACACCTTCGGATTATACCATTTACGCATCTGTTCAGTATCTTTCAACAAATCATAATGCTCAATATCTTGATTAAGACTATTGATATAAGACAATACCTTATCATCATCCTTTAATGTATCAATATGTTGTAACACCAACTGTAAATCATCAAGGAAGAAACTAGACTTTAAATCATTAATAGGCATTGTATCAGCTTTAACAAGCTGAATCTCCTCTTCCTTAAAACCGCAATAACCATAGATATCACCGGCACGAAACATTGTAACGCCCATAGTATCCAAGATATGCTCTTGTATATACGCATTGATCACACGTGCAGCCTTATCAAGGGATACCTTTTCCTCAGGAAGATTAAAACCATCCTCGATTTCTTTAACAACCTCATCCCAGCCATCTAGCTTAATATCTTTAAACTCCACATCAGGCTGAGACATCATTTGATGAATCACCCAAATAAAAGGAGCAATTTGTAGACTCCCCTCTTTATAGTATCCCTCCGCATCAACGATAAATGATGCACTATACACATTTCCTAAATATGGTTTTTCAGGATATTCAATTTCTAATTTATCAATGAAAGCCTCTAATATTTCAGTCCCTTTAACTACACATAACAGAACAGCATGTTCATCGTCTAAAACATATTCCTTTTCATCCTTAAAATATTTAATCTCATCAATAATAGAGTAATTATAAGGATCATTTGGTAAGGGTACTACATACGTAGAAACACGTGAATTAGTTCTTTTCCAATAAGATTTTATTACAGACTGTTGATAAATAGTAGTTGTATCATTCTCAGTAGTAAATACAAGCTCATTAACATACTTCTTAGAAATTGCTTTATACTTAGGAACCTCTTTCGGTTGCAAACATTCAAGTGAATACCAATACTTTATAATTTGCTTTGCAGTATCTTTCATCTATACCTACCCTCTCTTTAGACTAATGAAAACATTATACAGGTAGAATGAAGGAATTTAATGAAAATTTTTAGCCAAGATAACCTTATATTATCGAATATCAATTTATTGTATTAAGGTTTCTATTTATAAGGTACTCATCGAAGGCCTTTAAATAGTTTAAGATTCAATTATTAAATATCATTAATAGGTAGAGCCTTTAACTATATCTTAATATAATTAGTCAAATATGATTATGTCTCTTGAAAAACTAACTTAACCATTTGACGAATTAATCTATTATTCAAATATAAATAACATGAAACCATTTTTTGCTTAACAACATCATTATTATTTGATAAATGCAAAATATCATTATACACAGGGCTTAATATGTAATAAATTTCGGGGACTTCGAGATTATAAGAATCTGCAAATTCAATTTTCCCTTTCATTGTATGCTCTTCAATTAACTTATCTCTTAGATTGGGCGAGACTTCATTATAAATCATCTTTTCAATTTTAATTCTTATTGCTAAAGCCACTTTTATAGGATCAAAAGTATTCGAATCAGAAACTAAATATTTATCAGTTACCTCCTGAAATAACTCCTTATATAACTCAAAGTTGTTAGTAATATCTCCCAACGATATTTCATAATCAGACAAATTACACTCTTTATTACAGTAATGTAAACAGAATTTCTCAATTACCTTCTTTTTGTCAGAGTCTTGTAGTGATGAGCGTAATTTAATCACTTTAATAAGCTCACTATTAAAATCAAAAGCTCGAGAATGACTTATATAATAATGTATCTTTTGTTTTTTGAAGACATATGTTTTAAAAACCTCAGGGTCAAGATGAGTTAAAATCAGTGGAAATAATAGCTTATTATTCTTTTTACAGCTTTTTATAAAGTTACTAAGGTAGTATTGAACTGCCAAAAGATTCCCACCATCTAAATAATCAAAGATTTCATCAATTACTAATAAGCCAATATTTTTCTTAAAGTTAATTTCAAATTTTATCAAATTTCCAATAAAACATAAAATATCACGTTCACCATTCGACATCATTTTGGGACTAAAAAAATCTATAATTAATGAATTATTTTTAACCTTAGATACAATCGTTCTTCCTGTCGTATTGAAAATATTAATGTGTTCATCGATACGTTTTTTGTCATATTTATACTTTGAATATTTAAACGATTTATCTATAATTTTGCCATCAATTAATAATTGCTCTCCACAAAAATTAATAACTTGAATTAATGTTGTAATTATTACATCAATATCATCTGTTTTTATAAACGCTTTTATAATATTTATAACTTGAATAACATTAACGTTATTCATTATAAAGGTTTTGGCCCGATTAAAAGAATCATTATTTATGTTAGAGGTTCTAATACCATCTAAATATACATTAAAAGCATTTTTTATCTTCT
>ERZ772979.788-NODE-788-length-20523-cov-7.138704_pt1 | contig 20523 bp, 13 predicted proteins | sample MGYA00511130_ERZ772979 | MGnify/ENA primary metagenome ERZ772979 (study PRJEB29015, sample SAMEA2738103) | human oral metagenome | biome: human oral; feature: human-associated habitat; material: saliva | place: China | collected 2186 ... | reverse complement strand
AGAAAGGGATTAAGCAAACATGGCTTGCAGAGAAACTCGGTAAGAGTTTCACTATTGTGAACTCCTACGTTTGCAATCGTCGACAGCCAAGCCTCGAATTACTATTTCAGACAGCAGAGATTTTGCAGGTTAATCCAAAGGATTTAATAGTGTTTGTAGATAAGGAATTGAGTAAAGAGCAACTTAAATGAAAGATCTGAATTTACAGCCCAATAAATCATCTTGGGCTTCAAAACGTTTGGATGAAAAATCTGTTCGGCTACTACGGAAAATCCTAGAAGATAAAAGGGTTGACACTTCTAACATTGAAGAAGGTGGAACAGAAGCAAATACAGATGGGTATATTAGTATTTTGGATGTCGATGATACAATTGTCGCAAAAGTTACGGTGCAGATAAAGCATTATAATAACAACGCTATCAGGGAGAAGGGCGTCTGTTATGACATCCCGACATCGCTTCTTGCGTATGCCCATAGAATGAAAGGAGAAGTTGTTTTGTTTATCACTTGTGATACTAACAACGATATCGTTTATTGGAAGTATATTGACAGAGTTTTTGTTGAGAGTCAAATTGCTAACTCGGAAAATATTCAACAGACTTACAGGTATTATTTTAAAGACAACGAAAATCTTACAGAAAATAATGTTGACTCGGTCATTGATTTATGGGAGACATTATACCATGAGCAAATGTTATCATTAAAAGATGAGAAGTCAAAACTATTAGATTTTTTAGATGTAAACCTGAAATCTTTTGAAGGAATAACGACTACATTTTATGGATTAAAAGAATCTCATATAGCTAGAAAAGAAACAGATCAATTATTTGATTGGATACAAGGCGATTTGACATCTAAAGATTGTCAATTAAAACTTTTGGTTGGAAATGCAGGAGTCGGGAAAACTGTTATCATTAAGGATTTACTGGATAAACTTACCGCATCAGGAATTAAGTGTCTGACGATTAAGGCAGATTATTACAACATTACAGAAAATGAAACTTCTGATTTTTCTTTGGAGAGATTACACGCTTCACTGGATTTATTAGTATCTGAGCATAAGAGAGTTGTTTTTATTATAGACCAAATAGATGCATTATCCCAATATTTATCTAACGATAGAGATAAGCTAAATATACTCTTGAATGTAATTGCTGCATGGGAAAAGGAGTATAGCAAAGACATAAGAATAATAGTGTCTTGTAGGAAGTATGATTTAGAATATGACCCATCATTAAGTCAATTAAAAGAGCATAGCACTGCTATTGAGGTGAATAGATTTGATGATAAGGATGTTGAGTATGTTATTAACAAATTAGATTCTGGTCTTTATTGTAAATTAACATCCCAAACAATTACTATACTAAAAACTGCCCAATATCTAGATGTCTTTTGTAGGTTATATGGCTCTGGCAATGTTAGAGAATACAATTATCAAAACTACATGGAGTTATATGATGGCTTGTGGTTGTCATTGCTAAATTATGCAAGCGAACATACGTCTTGTAGTAATTTGGAAGATGTCATGTTTGAAATTGCAAAGTCTGTTCAAGAAGCGGAAACTTTAACTCCAACATGGTTAATAACGGCTGGAAACAATAATGCGACAAGGTATTTAGCAAGCGAATGCATCGTAAAGTATGACAATAAAAGAATCTCGTTCTTTCATCAAAGTTTTTACGATTATGTACTTGCAAGGTATTATGCATCAAATAAGAAGTCTTTTATTACTGAATTGAAAAAACGATTTCAAGGATTAGAGATACGTTCCTCAATTAAAATTTTCTTAGATTTTGAGAGGGAACATTCTGACTCCTTGTATAAAAAAGATATTAATACAATAATATTTTCTGATGATATTCGTTTGCATCTGAAACAACTGGCTCTTTCTATACTCTCATATAGTGATGCTGTATATAAGTTCGAGATTGATATCATTAAGAAGTTGCCCAAACTCAACCATCAATTATTTATTTATTTCCTTTCGACAACATCGAATCCTTTATGGTTCCCGACGATAAAGGACTTGATACAACCTTTTGTGGCTGGCCTTACCACCGAAAACGATTACTTGGATCCACTGCGAATTTTGTTTTCCAATTATGCATCGACATTTCCCGACGACATTTATGACATGGTAGATACTATAAAGGATATTTCTACTAAAGAGGAAATTACGATGTGGATATTGCGTAATCATAATGATTATTCGAATGAGAAAGTAAGAGAAAGTTACATTAACTTAAAAGCAAAGTCCAATATTTATTTGGCAAGTTGTGTCATGGATGCAATTGATACCAATTTGAACTTTGCTTTGAAAGAAACAAAAGAACTTCTTATTAATTATTTTTTAAATAACAATAAAAATGAATCGCATAACGATTATGAGCTGTTTGAACAGATATGTGATAGGCTCTATAAGGAGTACCCCAAAGAGTTTTTAATGCTAACATACGACTGCTTTTTACAGATAGTTTCCAGGACGAGAAAGCAAAGCTATCAGTGGTATTCGACAAATGAAATTTTCAGTAACTATATGTCTGATTATCCAGAAAAGTTTTTTGACTGGTTAGGAAATCTCCTCATACAATATATTGGGGAACAAGATTTTGGTACCTCTATGGTGGAAAAATTATTATCTCTTGAGGAGGAATCTGCGTTTATTTTATCTTTCAAGGTAATTGCTGCAAAGCCAACTCTATTTGACACATATATCAAGAATTTAATATCGAATAATGAAGAATTAGATAAGTTTATTGAATTCGGTGACGTTAGGTATTATTTTTTAGAAGCTCTATCTAAATGGTATCTTTCAATTTCGCATGAAGAACAAGTAAAGTATCAGGTGTATATTTTGAAATACAGATCAAAAGGAGACTATATACATAACAATGATAGAAGTTTCAATAAACTTGTACTACCTTTTCTTGGCTGGCATAAGTGGCAGTTACTATGTTGTACCATTTTGGAATCAACTTTGTCGAAAGACGCCAAACGGTGCAAACAAGAACTTTGTCGGCGTTTCAATGGTATATATCAAAATGAAAAACCTGACTATCATGTAACAGCTGCATCCATTTGTGGAGGTATAACAACGCAAGAAGTTTATAATCATTTCTCTCCCGAGAATTGGCTATCCTCTTTTGATAAATTAGATGAGCACAAGGCTTTCCGCAAAGGAAATTTTTCGCCAATTAGTCTAAGAGTACATGCAGAAGCATTTACTAAATGTGTAGAGAATTCTCCAGAAAAGTATAAGAAATTCATCTTTTCTTTACATGATAATCCAAACATCAAATCCATGTACCAAGAAGCAGGATTATTAGGATTACTTTTAGGTGGGACTAATAAAAAAGAGTTAGTCCCATTGTTCCAAAGGTATATGAAAGTGAACTATATAAAAAATAGCACATATACTTTTGAACAACTTGCTATGAACTATACAAAGGAAGAAAATGGTGTGATAGATGATTTGATACCGATACTTATACAAGCAATAAAGCAGCCATTACTTTTAAAAGATGAACAAGAAGATTTGCACTGTAAAAGCTTAGCAGATATTGTACAACACAAATTGGGTATTGCTATCAATAGTTTTCAAGGTCATGCATTGAACATCCTTATATCTATTTGTGCGTTATCCACCCGTCGTGCCCAGATCTATAATCTTTTAAACCTATTATATAAGGACTTATCAATAGAATTGCGCTTAGAGGTTTTATTTTACATATACTATAAGGAATATTATGATGAAGTGCTAACTGACAAATTATTCTCTGTTTATTTATCTGGTAGTGGATCCTACGGACTAATGGTAAGAGCAGATGTGATACAGTCTTATTATTATTTTAAAACAGATTCCGTGTGTGCATACATTGTAGAACTTATGAAAGATAATAGATGCCATGAGATATTAACTCAGATATTCTTTTATGGATTATACCATAAAAATATAAGGAATGTATGCAAACAAAATCTTTATAAAATTTTATCGTTGAATGACGAGAAAGTCATAGCGATGACGGTAAGACTTTCCTTAAAAAATATTTCTGAACCTTGTTATAGGGAAACTGCAAACGATATTGTGTTATGCCACATTGCGGATAATAGAGAAGATATTGTAAAATCATATGAATATCATATAGATGACCTATCTGTAGAAGATTTTAATCTATTTAAGGAGATTACAAAGAATTGGAATAATAAAATGCATAGGGAACGTTTTTCTCAGATTAAATACCTAGAAAAATGTGCTAATATGCTACCATTAGATTGCTACATGTATATAAAAGCACATGACTTCTTACATGCTAATGATTTTTATCTTAGAGAAAAAATTGTGAAACTTTTATTAGGCATATATAAGCAAATGAAAGAAGAGGAAAATTTGGACGCAATGAACAAAATAATGGACTTGTTTGATGAATATGTCATTGCGAATTCTTATATTATAAATGATGCAATAGAAAAGTTAGGTATATAACTTACTATTTTGTAGTTAAATGAATAGTACTATAATGAAAAATAAATTCTATCATAACTTGAAGAGAGAGAAGGTACTTAAGTATCTCTCCTATTTGTCTGTGTTACAGGAAAATTCCAGTTTCTGTTATAGGTTGGAAATGGCTTTGGTCGAAGCGTATTTGATGTGGAAACGAGGAAAGCATGATTGGTTCCACATAGATAGAATTCTTGAGTATGGCAATCCACAGATTGAAGATCCACAGGAAAGGCTGTTTGTTGAAACTGTAAACACTCCGATTGGTTCTTACAAGGTATTCTCTGCGTTCTATTTGACTCATAAGTATCTTCTCTGTCAGTTGTTATTTTTGGTTCAAAAGAATAAGATAGATCGAAATAAGTTGGCAATTGTCTATGCTATATTGGAAATATCTAATGAAATAGCAAATAGATTCAACTATAGCCGTAATGTATGTGGAAAATACGATGCAGAATCAGTTTATTTCTCAAATTACAAGGAATATGGAAAGTATAAATCATATACCTGTTTTAATAAAGCTGAGGTAAACTCCATCTTGGCTAAATACCAAGTTGAGGAAAAGTATCTGCAACTATTGTCATTATGTCTGAAAAGGAAAGAGTATGAAAAAGAATTATCTCAATTAGGTCATAGTGATACATTTGAATTGCATCCTTTCTTAAAACTTGATAGCGGAGAATTTTTAGTTCTTTTCCCGGCTAATCTCTTAAGGTTAGCTTACAGACTATGCTATGGTATTCTTGTAAAGGAACTGGGCGAGAAAACACTCCTCTCTTTAATCGAAAAAGAGATGATTCAAGAAATTGGATTTCTCTTGCAAAATGGTCATGGATCATTTATAGGACAAAATAATTATCAAGATACACCTTTTCTTTGGTTCCGTTTTGATGAAGATAAGGTTGCAAATATTGGAATTGTCTTAGCAGATAAGAGAGCAAAACTGGATCAAGCGGTCAAGGATTCAGAGACTGCAATAAATAAAGCCTACCCACATATAACCATATTTACATTCTTGGTCACACAAGAGATGGCAGAGGAAGGTCTCTTTATGACTATTGGTCGTGATATAACTCATTTTTCGGTTGAAGAACTGAAAATCGTCATGAGCCAGAGTAGGATGAATCTGCTGAATCTATATTATTATGATCAAGATAAATTGGATCAAAACTTTGCTCTTCTTACCCAGGAAGTTGATCGATTTGCGTACTACTGTTCTAATAATTATACATTCTATCGGGATGAAATGCCAGCTATCACATTCATGGAAATAGGTTACGTTCTATCAATGCGTGAGAAATATTTGTGTGGACATGATGAGCATATTGTTCAATATGCACCACGAGGGTGCCATGTTATGGTTAAACACTATGCAGACATTCCTAAGCAGATTCCTATCTACGTACCATATATGAAAGTAAAGGGGGTTCTCATGCTTCAGTTAGCCAAGTACGAATTGTGGGTTCACGTGAAATGCAAAGACATGCTTCGTATATTTGGCAGAGAGGCAACCATTGCCTTGATGAATTGGATGTTTACTGTAGAGAAAAAGCTATGCATAGATAGTATTAGTCGGACTCTCCATGTAGAATTATATATTTTGCCTATTAGTGATTACGAGTGGAAAAAGGTAAATGACAATACTATGGTATTTTGTGTACCAGAAAAAATAATGAGTTCGGATACAACTACTTTGGAGAGAGAGTTAGTAGGCCAATTTTTCAAAGCAATTAAAGATTGTGGATTCTCTTCTAACGAGTCATTATTTGACGTTGGTATGCAATTGTTTGATTCTGCACCAGGTAGATTTATTCAGGTTGGCAAGAGTGAAAATATAACTATTATTGACGAGAAGGATGGTATTGACTCATGCTATTACGTCAATTCCCGATACTGTGACAAAGTTCTTTCTGAGATTGCTGATTTCCTAAACATGAAGGGGACTGAACAAATTTTTGATTTTGCAGAGTCAAAGAAAATCATGATTCGGGTATCTGATTATATCCTTGCTGAAGTACAAAAACTGTTGGCAGAAATGGATACAAAACAACTTCTTACAAGTCTTCTCGAACTCCATCATGCCATGATCTATTGGTCGAAGTTGACACAACGAAGGTATGAGTCATTAAGCAAGGCCTATTCTTTTTTAGATGCTACATTTGATAATCAGCTTGATTATGTCAATGAATATTCTGAGATGAATACATTAACACAAGGTATGATTGAAACCATTGTTCTGAATGGTATTCACAATACTGGAGGAAAACCTAGATTAGAGACGCTGGATCGCCTGTTTGCTCTTATGCACTTTAGTTTGAACATGGGTGTATATATGGATCAATTAGGAGAAAAAATAAAAGGTTCAGAGTTGACAATTCTCAAAAATGGAAGACTGGTTATGCCAAAGCCTATGATTGATAAACTAAACTCCTATTTTTATAGGCTGAGAGAGTTGTCTATGAGTAATCCAGAATTGTACACAAAATTACATAATCTGATGCCAACATCCTCCATCAATAAAAATGATGAAATCTTTATAAAGGCTTATAAAGCGCAATTCGGCATCTCATTTGAGACGTATTGTAAAGTTCTAACGGCATCTATTGATTATGCCAGCTATAATAAGAAACCTGTAATGGTAATATCAGAGAAGGAGTTCTTTGAAACAGTTTGTAATGGCATTTTTGATGAAGAAAATGCGAAAGCATTTAAGGCTAACTTTGTCCTTAGGGAGGATCTCAATAATGGTGATCTTAAGTTTAGTGACAAATGGGTTCAGAGATTTAATCGTCCAGTACAAGTTACAGCACGGCCCTGGATTCTCTTTGATGGCAACATCTATTATTCAACTAAAACACTTTATGAGAGTTGGATGATTCGAGTTGAACGTTTGAATAATGGAACTGTGGTTAATACTACCCTAGAAATGCAGGCTCTTGTATCAAAGGTAAATAAAGAAAAAGGTCGTGAGTTCACTATAAGTGTAAGGAGATTATATGAAAGTCTGTCTCTTGATTATTTATATGTGGATTCAGAGGTTAAGATTATGCCAGACAAAAACCTCAATTCTGACAAAGATCTTGGAGATATTGATATTCTTCTTATAAATAAAAAAAACAAGCAGATTGTTTGTATAGAGGCTAAGAATTTCTCGGAGAGTAGAACAGTATACGAATTAATACAGCAGAACAGAAAGATTGTCACTAAAGAATTGTCCCATGTAATAGAAAGAGATGTTTGGTGCAAGAATAATATTAATAAATTTAAGTTCTATGTTTCTGAAATTGATGACGAATACTCTGTAAAGACGATATTCTTGACATATCACGAAAATGCTTATAAATACTTCGAACATGAACTAGAAAATGATATCACATTTCTTTCTGCAGTAGAGATTGTGGAAAATCCAATGATCCTATTTGCATGAAAGGAATATATTTATACCAAAGGAATTCGTAGGGCTGAAAACAAATCTCAGTACCTTTGCAACCACGAAATAGGAATACAGAACAAAGGATAGATATTATCGGTACAATGAGAGTACGGATAGCTCTCGTTGATTATTGATTTCTATTGTTCAGGATATTCACAACGGTCATTATTTGTACCATAGAAATATAAATCACTGATTATCAGTATAGGATAAGTTTGAGGAAGTGAAGTAAAATAATATTATAACCTTGCTCCAATGGTAGAAATGCCATTGGGGCTTTTTACATTAATCAAACACTATGGAACAAGCAAAGAAAAAAGGTGAAAGTATATCAAAACAAGAATACATAAAGTGTTATCATTCTGCAGCGGACTCTACCCCTGACCGAGATGCCACGAAAAAAGAAGTCCCAAATAAAGATCAGATAAATAAATCTCGTGAAATAGCACCTGATACAAGAAAATTTGAGATTGGGTTATATTGGAAGCACACAGCCTATGACGGAAATACCACGAAAGAAGAAATCCAGAAAAAAGAAGCTCCGAATAAAGATCTGATAAATAAGGCTCTTGATATAGCACTCGATACAAGAAAAATTGAGATTGAGCTATATTGGAAACGAACAGGCTACTTCGTGCTTTTTATAGGTGCTGTTTTTGGCGGATACTATAAAGTGTTGCAAATAAGAGAACTATCTGATAGTGAAAAAGAATGGCTACTTCTACTTCTTGCAGCTTTAGGTTTCTTATTATCCCTTTTATGGTATATGGCAAACCGAGGAAGTAAGTTTTGGCAAGAAAACTGGGAAGCTCATATTGAGGAACTAAGCACAGAAATTGGGGTGCCTATATTTGGGATTATAAAGATCCATAGAGATACAAAGTTAAATTTTATGGGACTCTATCCATTTTCTGTATCAAAAATAAATCAAATGGCTAGCCTTATCATAACATTTAGCTGGTTGATAATATTACTTAAAGAGATGGGTGGGGGTGCTCTTTTAGAAAATTACGATTTTAAAACTTGCTACAAAACAGCCGTAGGTTTCGCTATTATTGTTTTATCTTTTTTTATCATTAGATGGTGTAAAGGGTTGTCGCCAAACTACCTAAAGATGGTAGTTCAAATGGAAAGGAAAAGAAGATATTTTTTTGTTTAATAGAAAGACTTAAGGAATTCTTTCAGAAATTCTTTCATGTGTCACATAAAGATAGAAATGAAAAAGAAATCTACTATTTCTGGAATTATAGTAAAGAATTGAAGTATGAAGGTACAGAAGGTGAAACAGCACAAGACGGACAATGACCCTTGAACAATACAACCAATTACCCTACGACTACACACACTGTGCTGGCACTCATTGCGAGAAAGCCAGCCAGTGTTTGCATCATACTGCCTACACGATGCTTGAAACAGGTGGACGGGAGCAGTATATGATGGTGAACACGAATGTGATTGCGGATAAGAAGCCTTGTCCATTCTTCGACCCTAACAGCAAGGAACGTTTTGCATGGGGAATATCACGAATATATGACAATGTGCGGGTGGCTGATTTAAGTGATATCCGCCAAAATCTCATCTACACCTTTGGGCGTACAGCCTATTATCGGATTAAACGAAAAGAACGTGTACTGACTGAAAGTGAGCAAAAGGAGATAAGAGATATCTTCACAGACATGGGTTACGACGGTTCTTCAATTGAGTTCGACAGCTATGAAGAACAATACCCTACACTTATGCGTACCTACAAACGTGTATAAAACAAAACATCTTCTCGGCGCCTTACTACTGTCCCATCGGTTAGTATCAGCTGTTTCATCATTATGAAACTCAAGTTTCAGACACATGAAACTCAAGTTTCATCAGAGTGAAAATAGAGTTTCAGCAATATGAAACAGGATGTAGGATAGTGCTATAATTTACGCCATACATATTGATTTGTAATTATCATAAGTATAGCTGACCACGCTAAATTATCTCATTAAAGCTTGATCGTAGTCAATGTTCTGCAATACAAGGCGGTGACGAGCATTATTGAAGTGCGGGGAGATTAGGTTCCTCTCTCTCTGATAATCTTTTGTTTTTATTCCAGCAAGATAGAAGAGAAGGTGTGGAAGGTCGTCCGTCATAAACTTATTGTTTCGAGCTTTCAACGTTTCCATAAATATTTTGTGATGCTTTTGTTTGTAAGCAGGTGAGCACCATATCCAGAAGGGTATCTCAAACTCTTCGTGATATTTCTTAATATCGATTTGTTCTGTCTCAGTCTGTCTACCAGCCATTTGTGCATCTTTGCCATAACAATCCTCTCCATGATCAGACAGATAAATGACAATAGCATCCTTCTTTCTGAATAGCTCCACAATCCTACTCAACACAATATCATTATAAAGCGTAGCATTGTCATAATCAGCTATCGTCTGCTTTTCATCATCCGTCAAGTCTCTTCGTGGATAATCCTTTATTCCGAACTTCTTCATCTCATCTTTACAGCGCATTGTATATTGAAAATGCTGACCTAATAGATGAAAAATAATCAGTTGAGGCCTCTTGTCTTTTACATTGATATGTTTATAATCGTTTAATAGTTCATCATCGAATGAATGAATTTCGGTGTTTCGGTAATCAAACATTTGCTTGTTCAGTTGTGGATGATTTAGGAAAAAACCTCCCGTGAGGTTGTTCGTCCAATCGGGCGTATAGTTTATCCCATACGGGAACTGATTAGACAAGAAACTGACATGATAACCTGCTTTCTTGAATACTGCTGGGAAGAGTGCATAATCGCTCCAATCGCCTTTCTCTCCAACTGACTGTAAAGAGAATATTTGCTTGAACACTCTACTTGTAAGATTCCATGGCGACACAACATCGGTAAAAACTGCTAAAGAGTCTTTTCCATGCTTCAAGGCAAGTTGGTGGGGTGTTGTTGGTAAGGGATAGCCGTATAGCTGCGAATGATGACGATTAGCACTCTCACCAACCACGAGAACAATGATTGGCGATGTCGTTGCACATGAGTCTATCTTTATCTCCCTATTTGCTTTTATCACTCCGTCAACCTGTTTTGATATTAAATGATTAGAATAAAGTCCATACGCAACACGCTCAATAGGGTGATAAATATGTGCAAAGCCGTTTACTACAGCTACTTCAAGTTCTGACAGGTTTCGTGCTGTATATAATTGCGTCTTATCGTAAACACTTAACGTTATGCCTACCAAGAGGGAGACTGCCAAAGTTGATGCAATGATAGGTTGCTTAAAGAATGAACTACGAAACGTCTGCTTCCTTACAGCCATAACAATATGAAACAGTGCAATCAATAAGATTACTCCTGCTGTTGACCATAAGAGTTCTGGCTTAATATATTGTGAGAAAAACTCTGTGGATTCTCTGCCTGTCGTTTCTTGTGCCAAAAGCAGCATTGTTGGTGTAATTGGTGTACCGAAAAGTGTTTTGCAACAAGCATCGATAAAGGCTATGCTATACGTGATACTGCATAATATTATCTGTAATCCTCGACGTAATATCTTGGGGCAAAGGCTTAACAGGAAGCTGACAACATATACATCTGCCAACAATTCCAAATAACCAAACGGGTTGCGATGGCTTACATTCATGATAACACCAACCAACAACATAAACACAAAGAAAAGCGAGTTTACTTCTATCGGTTTCAGTAAGTAATCTGCGAAAGTGCATTTCTCCTTTGGCGTACTCAGTTTATCTTCTTCTTTCTCCATCTTCTCATGTAGTAATAATTACTTGCAAAGGTACAAAATAGTATCTTTCTCAGCAAAAGAAGTTATATCTTTACAATGAACGAGCTTACGTCATAAATATATGAAAAGGGCGAGAGAATTCTAATGGCTTAAAAATAACATCCTTGCAACTGCCGTAAAACTGCAAGACCTTACTCATAACATAGACCTTTCTCGTATTCCTTACACCACGAAGAAGGATAACAAAAGCATTAAGCAATACCAGAGAGAATCTGCTTACTTACATAAACTCAAAACAGTTCCATCTATAAACTTACTTAAATAGGACTGTCATGTCCGAAAGGTATATCGCATCAAAAGAATACAAAGACTAACATTACATAAATCCTCAATTTAGTTTTAAATTCATTTGCTGTCATATTTAACATTTCTCGTAAAGCGTTAAGTACCAGATGAAAGTAAGTGAAAAGAGCATGACAGATATGACAGGAAACTGCAAACCAACTTTCTTAAGATTCTTTTAAATGGTAGGAATTTACTTAGATTTTTCAAGCAGAGATACCATGATGTGTATGCGAATATAATGGACACATTAATAGAAGGCTTGAAGATAGGCAAGGAAAAAGTGATATTGATGAAGCTTCAGAATTTTGGAGTGAGAATGATTTGCCTAAGCTTAGGGGTCTTCTGGAATTTGGAATGATGGTTTTATATTCTTCAGGTTTCTTGATGATAAATAAGTATTGTAAACTCTTAAATATAAACTCTTTGTAGTGTGGATGTCCCATGTTAGCTAAGTATAGATTTTGTAGTCTTTATTTTAGCACCTTACATTCTTTAGTATTCAGTAAATGAAGGGATGTAAAAGAATAGAATCCCCAAAAAAGTATTGATAATCAAATATTAACGATATCACTCCAAAATCCGGAAGAACCAATATTATGATTTCCACATACAGGACAACAAAGTTTTTCCTTTAGAGTTTGGATTTCTAAAACTAAGTTATTATCTTCGTAGCGCAGATTTTGACAATCTTGCTGGAAAACGCCTAAGGCGTTTTGTATTATGCTGGTATTCATGTTCTTGAAGTTTGGTCACTACGAAGATACATAATACCAGCTTTTTATATATAACTAATGAGAGCTATCTATCCATTTAACAGAAGAACCAGGAAAAATATAAAAAAACGAATAAAGTATTATAAACTAAACATTTTATAGTATCTTTGTGCCACAAAAGATACATTATGACAAAATTCACCAAAGCCAACTGGATGACCAGAGCACTGCAAGAGAAACTGAATATAGTAGGTGAGCAATTCCGCCTTGCTCGATTACGAAGGGATTTGACAATGGATCAGGTTGCACAACGTGCGCAATGTACCAGACTTACTCTTTCACGTTTAGAAAAAGGAGAGCCTACAGTTTCTCTTGGTGTTGTTATGAGAGTACTTAATGCTCTGCAGCTTGAAGAGGATATACTTCATTTGGCTAAAGACGATAAGCTGGGGCACATGGTACAGGACTTAGGTATTAAAAATAAGAAACGAGCTTCAAAAAGATAACACATGAAAAATAAACGTATTGAAAGTATAAGTCAATCAGCAGTATGCTGAGATTATCAAATTGAACCATAACATTAATGCCCTGAACCTCCAAATTCGCAAGAAAGATACTGAACTTACAAACTTACGGGAACGCTTGGCCAAGTATGAAAACTCTGATAAGTACTTCTAACAACAGCAGTACTCCCCAAGCAAGGAGCGTATGAAGGATGAGGTTGTCAGAAGAACAAGAAGCCTCCGCAAGCCAAGTGGTAAGAAACCGGGAGGACAAAAAGAATATGATGGGCATAAGTCGTCTTGCTCTTCTGTACCTGACGAAATAATTGATAAGGTACTCAACTATTGCACTCGTTGGGGAGATTTTTATCAGATGCAGAATGTGTGCTTAAAATTTCTATACAGACAACCACAAACCCTCTGGAATTCTTATCTTCACAACTGTTCTAATCTGCTCATCACATGAAAAATACTATTTGGTACAATTTCGTCATATATTATTGCTATCAGTAGCATGTCACGTAGAACATACCTATGAATTATTTTCTATTAATGCTTAACGGGACTGATATATTCACAAAAAAGATGTACCTTTGTATTGTGAATAGTAGATAGTGAAGAGATTCTATTACATATAACTTAAATTTTAACTATGTTAGTCAACAAGGAAGAGAACATCGTACAATGTGCTGCTGAGTTAGCGCGTGAGTTACACAAAGGACAGGTGGACAAGGCTGGGATTGATTATTTCACTGGCCATCTTACAGCTGTTGCCCAAATGGGCAGTACATGGCAAGAGCAGGTTGTGGGTTATCTGCACGATGCAAGTGAAGATACTCCCTATTCCGTTGAGGAAGTGCTTAACTTGTTAGATGATAAATTAGGAACTCCCTTGTCAGATACCGATAGGCTTGAACTTGCCGATGCTTTACATTTACTCAATCATCATCTTGCACCTAACAGAGAAACATATATTCATCGTATAAAAGAGAATGCCCTTGCAACTGCCGTAAAGATGCACGACCTTACTCACAATATGGACCTTTCTCGAATTCCTAACCCTGTGGAGAAGGATTATGAACATGTTGAACGATATAAGCAAGAGTTTGCTTACTTAAGTAAGAGCAAAAAAAGGATATGAAAACAAGCAACATGACTGAATATATAACACCAAATCAAATTCTCAACAACTTGATAAACTTGTTTCAATTAATCTTTAAGGTAACTGGCCCTTGCAACCTTAAATGTAAATACGTATCAGTATCAATAGCATATATTATGATGATTTTAATAAAAACAAATAACACAATATAATGCTAAGTAGCAATACACTTGATGACAGATTCAATACTTAAAGATAAGTTGGAACTCAGAGAGAAATACATGGATAAGAAATCTAATTAAGAATAAAAGATTACACATGAGAAGTATCATTATTTTCTTTATTTGTTTTTCATTAACGTTGCATGCACAAGAAAAGCAAGGGCATGTAATGCGCCCTAACAGTAGAGGTATAGGAAAATGTTCAGTGATTGGGCAAGCCCCAATTAAAGTTATATATGCTCTAAATGCTAATGATATTAGCGATGAACATACTTATTTAGATTCTCAAGTGCTTCTAATAGGAAAAGGTTTGAGTAAGCTCTATAGTCGTTTCTTAGAACTAAACGATTCCTTACATGATGATTTTATTAAGCAAAATCCAAATGCGAATAGTATGCCGAGAATATGCTTTTCTGGTGGAAGGAACAGTCAGTATTGGAGCGAGTATCAATTTACTGACATTTACTCTGCTAATGGTATATACACTTGCTATGCTACGATGCCATGGGCCATGGAGCGTTATAATGCTTTCTATACTGAGCCGATGTACCAACAACATTGGACGCTTTCTAATGAGCAGCTATCAATACTGGGGTATGATTGTCAAAAAGCAACTTGCCAATGGAGAGGTAGAACTTTTGAAGCTTGGTTTACTACCAAAATTCCTACACGCCTCGGTCCATGGATATTTGGTGGATTACCTGGACTAATATTAAAGATATATGATAAAGATCATCTCTACACATGGGAAGCTGTTGAAATAAAATCTGGCAATTTCCCAATTGTTAAAAGTGAATATAAAGGATTTGTTAAGGATACACGTGAACATATTTATAAATTACAAGTAGCCGCAAATCGAGATCACCTTAAAACAGCTGGAGCCCGCGACTATCAAACGGGACAACTAAAATCAAAGCCACACCCTTACGAGCCATTAGAGAAAGAATAGATGAAAACTACAACCATATTCAGTCTACTGATTATCTTTTGCTTAAAGATACAAGCTCAAACAGTCTTTGAAGGCAGTGTGATAGATGCACAGGGAAAGGCAGGAGATGCCATTGTTACTGTAACGTCAAAAGGGAATAGTAGCGTACTGGCATTTGCTGAGACAGACAGTAAGGGTGACTATCGTTTGGAGGTAAATTCACAATCCGATAGCTTAACAATTACCGCAGCAGGTATGTCTATAGGGCAGCAAGTTAAAATTGTTGCTAACCGTTCACAACGATTAAACTTTCGAGTCAACGAAAAGGTACTACAACTTAAGGAAGTTGAAGTTCATGCTAAGAAGATACGACAAAACGGTGATACTCTTAACTATTCTGTTGGTGCATATCAACAGCAAGGCGATCGCACTATAGGCGATGTTTTAAAGCGTATGCCTGGTATAGAAGTGTCAGATAATGGTAGTATAAAATTCAATGGGAAAAGTATCTCTAAGTTTTATGTTGAAGACATGGATTTGTTGCAAGGTCGCTATGGTATTGCAACAGGAAATATCAATGCACAAGATGTTGGTTCGGTTCAAGTGCTTGAGAATCATCAACCAGTGAAAGCCCTACAGGGACGAACACCGACCGATGATGTTGCTATAAATCTGAAATTAAAAAATGCCGCTAAAGGTACAGTAGCAGTAAACACTATGCTCGGTGGTGGTGGTCAACAATCTGGTGAATGGGGATTCGGAATGCGTTCCCTATCTGATGGACAAAATCCTATTGGCAGAAATCCATTATGGACGGCAGAGGTTGTAGGTATGTACTTTGCAAAACGCAGGCAGAATATAACTCTCTATAAAGGAAACAATATCGGTGATGATGTTTCCCAAGAATTAACTTCACATTATTCTGGTATCAATGATGTGGGGCTTGTTGCTTTCGCTCCACTGGGAGTTGTTACGCCATCTGGCAGTGGATTACCACAGAAACGGACTTTTGACAATCAGTCACACATTATATCAATGAACCACTTGGAGAAAATAGGCAAACAATCTGAAATAACTTTGAATATGTCATATCTCCATGCATCTATACGTCAAGAAGGTGTCTCAGAAGCCAACCTATTTTATAGTTCTAATCAACGACTATTAAGCAGCGAGTCGCTTATACTTGTAACACACATGAATAATCTTAGTACAAACTTAAGATACAATCGCAATGGTAAAAATGGTTTTATAGCCAATGTACTGAAGTTACATGGAGAATGGAATAATGATAACGTACAAAGCCAACTCACCTCTAATCTAACAGGAGCTGTCCCCATCAACTATGGAGACAATCGGGTTTATCAATATTTTCATCGTCCTTCGCTAACAGTCAGTAACACAATGAATCTCATTCAGAATTATGGTAAACGTACACTTGACTTGCATTTCTCTGTTGGTTATGCCCAGCGCCCTAACACATTGATAGTTAATGTGGATTCTCTTTTACCACAAACATCAGTCCATTATAATCAAGAATTGAAGTCACGCAACATAGCGGGTGACTTCCACACTAACTTTACCTTTCACTTAGGATTGTTCTCTATAGACTATGGGGTTTTCGCTAATGCCAATTTGCATGGCATAAAGACAGATTTAAGTGGTTTTACTAATTTGATGGCAAATGGTAGTCAAAATCACACATCACAGTCGGTATTAAATGATTTATGGTACAACATTTATGAATTATCGCTAAATCAACAATACAAATTCGAGCAGGCAGGTTGGCGTCTCTCCCTTACCTGCCCTCTAAACTTATACACACAAACTCTTGATGACCGTATCACTAAAAACAAGAATAAATATACCCGCTTGCTTGTAACACCATCGTTTACTGCAAACTATGAGTGGCGTGATTGGAGTGGTAACATTAATGCAACATACTATAAGAATGTCGGAGATCCTGGAAGTATATATAGTGGCTATATCATGAACAACTACCGAACATTTCAACGGTCGTATGTTGAACATTTGTCAGAAACAAGTTGCTTCACAACGAGTGCATCAGTTGGGTATCGCAGTGCTCTTACAGCAACCTTTTTCCGTATAAATGGTAACTATGGGCACACTCGTGACAATCAAATTTATGGTTATGAATATCGAGGTGCAACCAGTGTTGTACATGCTATCGATAAAAAAACATATACAGATAATTATGCTTTCGGCTTTGATGGCAGCAAAGGTTTTGATTGGTTACAATCAACCATTCGTGCTTTTGGTGGCTATAGTTATAGTAAGAGTGAGCGCCTCATAGCTCAGAATCTTTACCCTTTCCATTCTCGAACAATCAGTATTGGAGGCGGTGGCACTATCACTCCTCTTACATGGCTTAATATTGTCATTACCAGCGGATATGCATGGAATGTGTCATCTATAGATTCTCGTAATGATAATTCTTCACAGACTGTTCGAACAGCAACTCAGCGTATTAAGTTCAATATCTTTGTTACTAAGCAATTTACGTTTAGTACTACAATAGAAGGTAATTACAACAATTTGACAGAAAAGAACAGACACACATGGTTTGGAGATATGTTGTTTAAATACAAATTGAAGCATGTTGAATTAGACTTGCAAGCTAATAACCTTTTCAATCAGCGTCAGTACACAAGGGTTAACTATAGTGGTCTTGATATATATTCATCTACTTCACAATTGAGACCTCTTAACATAGTAGGAACTATACGATTTAAAATATTATAGAAAAGACATAAGACAATGCACTTGCAAAACGTATGAGGGAGGAGAATAATGTTAGAGCTAGTCACTTTAATTGTATTATTCCGTTTACCCGTTAGAATTCAACCTTTGGAAAGTGGAAAGCTATTTCTATTACATTTCGACAACAAAGAATTCAAAGTAGTACTAAGTGATTTCTTTTCAGCACTTGATGCTAAATAAATAAGCTACACTCTATGTAGACAACAACAGGTCGAGGGGATAAAAAAAAAGTTAGGTTCTAAAGACTGCTATCGGACATGGCCAAACGGCTATAGTACGACATAAAGTCTTTAGAACCTAACATAAACGAAAATCGGACATTAGACTATCTTGGACCTACTAATCCGTATTGTCTCTTGACAGCTTTTATACCATAAAATCTGTTCGGCATCTAATGCTCGATTAGGCTAAATATTTAGAACTTGTAAGCTACACCTACACCAAGTACCAACTGGTTGTAATTGCTGATAATCTGATATTTCATCTCAGCATTTAGGATGATGTTATCAGTAACAGCATACTCTACACCACCACCAAGGTTTATGGCAATACGACCATCTGTGCCCTTAACCTCGACCTTATCAATTGAACCATTCTGTTCGTTTTTAACAAGTACATCATTACGATATGACCAGTTTGTATAGCCAATACCTGCAAGAGGATAAACATTGAACTTATCAGCTACATTAATAAGATAGTGAGCATTTGCATTGATATCCCACATTGTCAAGCCCTTGTTCTTAAAGAAGTAGTCAAAAGAAGCCTCACCTCTAAGATGATCAGTGACGTAGTACTGACCTTTAACGCCAAATCCGATGTTATTAGTCTGTGATCCGAATACAAACTGTGCACCAAGTGCTTTATCACCTGCCTGTGCTGAAGCCGAAAGACTCATAACGGCTGCACATACTAATAGTAAAAGTTTTTTCATTTCTATTTGTTTTATATAAAAAAATAAGTCTGGGAATATTGACAATCACTGGCTTGTAAGGCTTTTCCTACCATTCAAACAGAGAATGCCATTGCCCTTGTTTATATCTTAAATTGAATAAGAACTGATTTAAAACACTTGCTTAAACCGTCTTTTAGTTTTTAATTATATTCGTAAAACACTTGCAACTATCTACTATACACTGAATAAAAGCTATACTGATAGATGCCTATCTAATCACCTTTTGCAAATATATACAAAATATTATTAGCGTCAAAGGGAAATGGCACAAAAGTTATAAGAAAAGCAAAGAAAACAGGATTACACCATATATTATGGGGATAAATACACAAATTTGGCCTTTTAATCCTTATTCTTTAAGCCATCATCAACAGATAACGACCCTCTCGTCCTGTCTACCAATCATCATCATCGTCTAAATCAGGTTCTGCCCATTCCACACGTGCACCGTTAGCCAGCGTCTGCTCCTTCTTGCCAGTACGTGCATTACGAGTGCTGGTTGGTACAAAGCGACACTTCACATTCTTTATATGCTTCTTGATATCAAAGTCGTCAGGATTATCCACAGGTTCACTCTCTACTGTCAGATGAAATCGTCCTAACCCTTCAAGTGCTACGGTCTCACCCTGACGAAGACGATAAGAAATCTCATCTACCAACGCAATGACAAGTCCACGCACGTCGCCACGTGAGAATGACGTGTTCTCCTGAATAGCATCAGCAAGGTCGTCTGTCGTAGCGACACCCGTACTGACAGTTCGTGCATACCATTTTCCAGCACCATTTTTATCCTTAAACTTACTCTGTTCCAGTCTTATTTCTACTGACATAATCTTCTGCCTATTCGTTTCCTATAATATAAAACGGTGCAAATATAAGCAAAATAAACAATTCATGCAAAACAAAATAAACTATTTTACGAATCCACGTCATACTCTCTTTCAATCAAGCACACCAATTCATACGACCATAGAAGCGACTAAACAACAACTTGCTTGTATCAAACATCATCAATTACAAAGCCTTTTACCAATACGACACACTGCCATCCACTAAATTATCTTCACGATCAGAAATATTTTTGTTCATGAAAAGAAATATTTCCGTTCATGAAGAAAAATATTTTTTTTCATGAAAATAATTCGGTAAAGAGAATTATTTAGGTAAGGAAAGGCTTTCTACAACCTACTAAAATGAGATTTTCAACTAAATTATTCGCCATTTGTTTGCGAGAATAAAAAAAATTCCTTACCTTTGCACTCGCCTTACAAAAAGTAAGGGGCGTTTAGCTCAGCTGGTTTAGAGCATCTGCCTTACAAGCAGAG
>ERZ772979.785-NODE-785-length-20563-cov-32.598644_pt1 | contig 20563 bp, 14 predicted proteins | sample MGYA00511130_ERZ772979 | MGnify/ENA primary metagenome ERZ772979 (study PRJEB29015, sample SAMEA2738103) | human oral metagenome | biome: human oral; feature: human-associated habitat; material: saliva | place: China | collected 2186 ... | reverse complement strand
TCGCAGAGCACGTGCGGGCGCTGGAAAACTCCGGCGCCCGCGCGCTGCTTGTGCGTAGGCTTTCTGAGCTCGACCAGGTCGATGGCCTGGTTATCCCGGGTGGCGAGTCGACGACCATGTCGAATCTCCTCCTGTCTTTCGGCATGTTTGACACGCTCAATGAACGCATAGCGTCCGGCATGCCCGTGTACGGGACGTGCGCGGGCATGATCATGCTTGCCTCGTCGATCCTGGACGGCCGCGAGGACCAGCGTTCCTTCGGCGCGCTCGACATGGTCGTGCGCCGTAACGCTTTCGGTCGCCAGGTCGACTCCTACGAGGAGGACCTGGATATCGACGGTCTTCAGGGAGGCCCTTTCCACGCCGTGTTTATCCGCGCTCCGTGGGTCGAGTCGGTGGGCGAGGGCGTCGAGGTTATCGCGCTCGCCGGTAATAGCGCCGACGGCCCGATCGTCGCGGTGCGCCGTGGCAACGTCATGGCGACGTCCTTCCATCCCGAGGTGGGCGGAGACGACCGTGTTCACGCACTGTTCGTCGATATGGTGGCGCGCTCCTGATGCGCGTCATGGGCATCGACCCGGGCCTGACGCGCTGCGGCCTCGGCGTGGTTGACGTCGATGCGTCGCGGCGCGCCTCGCTCGTGTACGTCGGTGTGGCTCGCACGGATAAGGACCTGGCGACGCACTTCCGGTTGCGAACGATCGCGGATGCAATCGATAGCGTCATCGAGCGCTACGAGCCCGAGGTCGTCGCCATCGAACGCGTCTTCGCGCAGGACAACCTGCAGTCGGTGACGACCACGATGCAGGTCATGGGTGCCGCGATGACGTGTGTTGGGCGCGCCGGCCTGCCGATGGCCGTTCATACGCCCTCCGAGGTCAAGTCCGCCGTCTCCGGCAACGGCAACGCGGACAAGGCTCAGGTGCAGGCGATGGTCGCACGCATCCTCGGCCTCGTCAAAGCCCCCAAGCCCGCGGACGCCGCCGACGCGCTGGCCATCGCGATCACGCACGCGTGGCGGGGGACCGGCTTGCTCGGTGCCCCCGAGGACTCCTCGGTGGCCGTCTCGATCTCGGGCCGCCTCACCGCGCGCGGCTCGATGACCCCCGCGCAAAAGGCGTGGGCCGAGGCCCAGGCTGCGCAACGCCGAACGGGTGCCGTCGATCCGAGGCGCAGGCGCGGCTAGAATCGTACATATGTTCGCCCGCGCGCGCGGGTGACCCGTGAACGAAAGGAACGCAGTGATCTCCATTCTGCGCGGTACAGTCGCGAGCGTCGGCCTTGACCACATCGACATCGTGGTGGGGGGCATCGGCTTTCGCGTGCACGTGACGCCCGCCTTCGCGCAGGGTGCGTCGCGTGATCAGGAGATGACGGTGTTCACGTCGATGATCGTGCGCGAAGACTCGATGACGCTCTACGGCTTCGAGTCCGCGGATGAGCGTGACGTGTTCACGAAGCTGCTGTCGGTGTCGGGCATCGGCCCGAAGATCGCGCTCGCCGCACTGGCTGTCCTGCGTCCCGACGACCTGCGCCGTGCGGTGCGCAACCAGGATCTGACGGCGCTCCAGCGCATCCCGGGTGTGGGTAAGAAGTCAGCCCAGCGCATGGCGCTCGAAATCGGCGACAAGCTGGGTACTCCAGCAGCCCTGCCGGGCGGCGAAACCACGGCCGCTCCCGCGCCCACCGAGGACGCCGTGGCCTCGGAGGTCAGCGCCGCGTTGGTCGGCCTCGGATGGTCCGAGGCCCAGGCGGCCAAGGCCATCGAGAAGCTTACAGGCAGCGGACTCGGTGCTTCCGACATGCTGCGCGCTGCTCTCGTGACGCTGGGAGGCGGACGTGGCTGATCAGATGGATTCGGGGTTCGACGTCGATGCGATGCGCATCGTCGCTCCCGACGCCGGGGAGCTTGAGCGCGCTGCCGAGGCCGCGCTGCGCCCGAAGAAACTGTCGGAGTTCGTGGGCCAGCGCGTCGTGCGCGGCCAGCTGCAGCTCGTCCTCGACGCCGCGCGCATGCGCTCGGCGAGCCCCGATCATGTTCTCCTCGCGGGCCCTCCGGGACTCGGCAAGACGACGCTCGCGATGATTATCGCTGCGGAGATGGGCACGTCCCTGCGCCTGACCTCAGGTCCCGCGATCCAGCATGCTGGCGACCTTGCCGCGATTCTTTCAGGGCTCCAAGAAGGCGACATCCTCTTCATCGACGAGATTCACCGCCTCGCACGAACCGCCGAGGAAATGCTCTACCTCGCCATGGAGGACTTCCGCGTCGACGTCGTCGTGGGCAAGGGACCCGGTGCCACATCGATCCCGCTGACCCTTCCGCCCTTCACGGTCGTGGGGGCAACCACGCGTTCAGGCCTGCTCCCCGCACCACTACGCGACCGCTTCGGTTTCACCGCCCATCTCGAGTTCTACGAGACCGATGAACTGCAGTCCGTTGTCACCCGTTCCGCCTCGCTGTTGGGTTCACCCATCGACGCGCAGGCCGCGCATGAAATCGCCTCGCGTTCGCGCGGCACTCCCCGAATCGCGAACCGCCTCCTGCGTCGCGTCGTCGACTACGCCCAGGTGCATGGCGACGGGCAGCTGACCCTCGAAGCCGCGCGCGGCGCGCTCGAGCTCTTCGAGGTCGACCCCTCCGGCCTGGATCGCCTGGACCGCGCGGTTCTCGATGCCATCTGCCGTCGTTTCGCGGGTGGCCCGGTGGGCCTGACGACCCTGTCCGTGACGATCGGTGAGGAAGCAGAAACGGTTGAGACGGTTGCAGAACCCTACCTTGTGCGCGAAGGCTTCCTCGTGCGCACCAATCGCGGACGAATGGCAACCCCCAAGGCGTGGGCTCACCTCGGCCTCACTCCGCCCGCGCCGGACGGCGCTCTCTTCGACTAGGGGAGTGGGCTTCGTCTCGGTCTGTGCTGGCTGCGGGTGACGCGCGGTGTCAAAACGGCCTCGGCGGCGTCTTGCGCCGCGCCACACCTTGATCACTTAGGCTAAAACCTTGCACGGGCATTAGACTGGCAAAGTGCGCTCGAAACGCTAGACCGTCATCGAAAGTGAATCAGCCTTTATGAACAACTACTTGCTCCTGATCATGGCAGCTTTCCTCATCGTCTTCATGATGTGGAGCTCGCGCTCCCGCAGGCAGCAGATGCAGAGGATGGAACAGGAAAAGCGCGACCAGCTCGCAGCCGTCACGCCCGGCGAATGGGTGCGTACCCGCGTGGGCTTCTGGGGTCGTTTTGTCGACCTCGACGGCGACATTGTCGTCCTGGAGACCACCGACGGACACGAGATGTACTGGGAGCGCGAATTCATCGCCGAGATCGGTGGACAGCCGCCGCTCGCTGACACAGATCAGGCTGACGCGGACACCGACGAGGCAGAGACGGTGGAGGAGGACGCTTCTGTCCTCGGCCTCGACCAGGAAGACGCCCAGTCTTTCGACGTGAGCGACACCGACGAGCAGCAGAAGTAACTCAAGGCTGAACGGAAAGTAGAACCGTGGCATCACACAAGCGACGCCCCGTGCGCGCGCTCGTGACCCTGACCGTCGCCATCCTGGCGGCGTGCGCGGCACTTGCGATCGGGCACTTCGTGAAGGGCGTGACCCCGTATCCCGACCTGGCCCTTGACCTCAAGGGTGGTACTCAGCTGATCCTGACTCCGACCCCGACGTCAGAGGGACAGCGTGAGATCACCGAGGAGGACATCACGCAGGCGATCTCGATTATTCGTAATCGTATTGACGCCTCCGGCGTGTCCGAGTCCGAGATCTCCTCGATTGGTAGCTCGAACATTATGGTGTCCATTCCCGGCACCCCCTCCCAGGAGCAGCTGGACCTGATCCGTTCGTCCTCGCAGATGAACTTCCGCCCGGTGCTGCGCATCGGGCCCGCGCAGGGCGTTCTCCAGAATCAGCAGCAGACTCAGGTGGATAACCCTCAGTCGGGTGAGCAGTCGGGTGCGCAATCCGGCGAGCAGAGTAGCGCTCAGTCGGGTGAACAGAGCGGCGCTGGCGCGGCTGACACGGCTCAGTCCGGCGTTCAGTCCACCGCTTTGGACGAGGCAACCGCTCGTGGCGCTGCGGACGCGGACGGTGACGGCGTCCTATCCGACACCCCCGCGACGACTCCCGAGAACGCTTCGGATCTCGCCTGGGTAACCGAGCAGGTCATGTACGACTTCCTGACGCTCGATTGCTCGGCATCTGCCGATGTGAAGCGCGTCGAGGGTGCCGCTGACAAGCCCTACGCCGCCTGTGACGAGTCCGGCCAGATCAAGTACATCCTGGGCCCTGTGGCCGTTCCCGGTTCGGACCTGACGTCTGCGACCGCGGCCATCGCGCGCAACAATAACGGCCAGTCGACCGGCCAGTGGATCGTGTCGCTGCAGTTCAACCACGATGGGGCCGAGAAGTTCAAGGATACCTCCACGATCCTGTACGGCTACCACGACTCGGACCCCCAGGGATCGTCCTACCGAGGCAGCCCGGATCGTAACTCGTTCGCGGTCGTCCTCGACGGAACAGTCATTACCGCTCCGTCGATGCAGGCCATCATTGCGAACGGTGAGGCACAGATCAGCGGTAACTTCACCGCGCAGTCTGCGACCGCGCTGGCTAACCAGCTGCAGTTCGGCTCGTTGCCCCTAAACTTCGAGGTCGAGTCCGAGCAGCAGATTTCTGCAACGATCGGTACGGACCACCTGACCATTGGCCTGTGGGCGGCCCTCATCGGCTTCCTGCTCGTCATCCTCTACCTGATCTGGCAGTACCGCGGCCTCGCGATTATCTCTGCCGGTTCGCTGGTCATTGCTTCGGTCATCACCTACCTGGTGATCACGCTGCTGTCGTGGGCGATGGGCTACCGCCTCTCGCTGGCAGGTGTCGCCGGTCTGATTATGGCAATTGGCGTGACCACCGACTCGTTCATCGTCTACTTCGAACGTGTTCGAGACGAGGTCCGAGATGGACGTCCGCTCCGCGCCGCCGTCGAGGAAGGCTGGGATCGCGCCAAGCGCACCATCCTGGTGTCCGACGCCGTCAACCTGGTTGCGGCCGTGGTCCTCTACCTGCTCGCCGTTGGTGGCGTTCAGGGCTTCGCCTTCACCCTCGGTATCACGACAGTCATCGACATCGCGGTGATCTTCCTGTTCACCCACCCGATGATGGAGCTGCTGATCCGGACCCGTTTCTTCGGCGAAGGACACAAGCTGTCGGGTCTGGACCCCGAGCACCTGGGCGCGAAGAGCTCTCTCGTGTACGCGGGTCGCGGACGCGTGGTCGTGCGCGGTGAATCCGCCACGACGAAGGACAAGGACGACGAGGCCGGCGACGGTCTGTCGATTGCCGAGCGCCGCCGCGCCGCCCGCCTCGCCGCTGCCAAAGCCGAGGAAGAAACCGTCGACGACGCTTCAGTCCAAACGACGGATGACGCCGCAGACGTGACCGAGGAAGAGGAGAACTGACATGATGAGTTTTGCTCAGTGGGGTAACGCCCTGTACTCGGGCGACAAGTCCTATCCCGTCGTTCCCAAGCGCAAGATCTTCGTCGGTCTCGCCGCTGCTGTGTTGGTCATCGGTTTCGCGCTCGTCGCAATCCTGGGACTGAACCGCTCGATTGAGTTCACCGGAGGCTCGCAGTTCGATGTCGCTCACGTGAGTGACCAGAGTGAATCCTTCGCGTCGCGTGCAGTGAGCTCGACCGGCCTCGTTGAAGGTGCCCCCAAGGTCACGCGCGTGGGTTCCGACTCCGTGCGCATCCAGACCACGTCCCTCGACTCCGCGCAGACCGCGCAGATGCGCGACGCGCTGGCCAGCGCCTACGGCGTGGATGCGTCCGAGGTGCAGTCCTCCTCGATCGGCCCCTCCTGGGGTTCGTCGGTCACCAGTAAGGCTGCCCAGTCGCTCGTCATCTTCATGGCGCTCGTCGCCCTGCTCATGACGGTGTACTTCCGATCGTGGCGCATGGCAGCGTCTGCGCTGCTCGCGCTGGTGCACGACATCGCTGTGACCATCGGCGTGTTCGCGATCCTGCAGGTCGAGGTCTCGCCCGCAACCGTGATCGGTTTCTTGACGATTCTGGGCTACTCGCTCTATGACACCGTCGTCGTGTTCGACAAGGTGCGCGAGCTGACCTCGGACGTCTACGAGCAGAGGAACTACACTTTCGCCGAGTACGTGAACCTCGCGGTCAACCAGACGATGGTTCGTTCGATCAACACCTCGGTTGTGGCGCTTCTCCCTGTCGGTGCGATCCTGATCATCGGTTCCGTGGCCCTGGGCCCGGGTACCCTGGTGGATATCTCGCTGGCCCTGTTCGTCGGTATGATCGCCGGTACCTACTCGTCGATCTTCATCGCGTCGCCGCTCCTGGTGACCTTCCAGGAGCTGTCGGATAAGACCCGCGAGCACAACGCGGCCGTCGACCGGGCACGTCAGGGCCGCCACGCCGCTGACACGCCGGGCGCTTCCGCGCCGGTGAAGGTGGCTCCCATCAAGCCCGGCAAGCGCCTGGGCAACGAGAACCAGCCCCACAGGAAGAAGAATCATCGATGATCGGTGAGCTTGGCGATCGGATCGCCACTCTGGTGCGCAGCAACATGCTGGAGATCCCGGATTTTCCGGAACCCGGCGTCCTGTTCCGCGATATCACTGAGCTGTTTGCGAATGGCCCGGCATTCAAGGAACTGGTTGAGCTGATCGGCGCTCGCTACGCGGGTCGCATCGACGCCGTCGCGGGTCTTGAGTCGCGCGGCTTCATCCTCGGCGCGCCCGTGGCCGCCGAGCTTGGACTCGGAATGCTGACGATCCGCAAGGCCGGCAAGCTTCCCGGCCATGTGATCGGCGTCGACTATGAACTCGAGTACGGGACGGCGCGCATGGAAATGCACCCCGAGTCGGTCCACGAGGGACAGCGCGTCCTTATCATCGACGACGTGCTTGCAACGGGCGGCACCGCGAATGCGGCGGTGAAGCTGCTGCGTCAGTGTGGTGCCTCCGTCGAGGCCGTGGCCGTTCTCCTTGAACTCGATGCGCTGGGCGGACGCTCGGTGCTGACGGATGTGACGGTGGAGAGCGCGCTACACCTCTAAGCGTCGTTTCTTAACAGCGAGCGGGTCCGGGGATCGCCACGATCCCCGGACCCGCTCGTTCGTCGCTATCATGGGGCCATGAGCAGCGACGACATGACTTCAGGATCCGCACTTCCCGCGGCCGGTTCCCGAGTGCGCTCTGGCCTCGTTTGGTTTGGCTCACGTGGACGCGCCACAATCCCTGAGATTGAGCCGCTTGTGCGCGCCCTGCGGGCGAACCATCCGAAGGCGGACATCAGCGTCGTCGAGCGGGCCTACCGCACTGCCGAGGAACACCACCGTGGGCAAATGCGCAAGTCCGGTGAACCTTATATCACCCATCCAGTCGCCGTTGCGACCATTCTGGCGGAGATGGGCATGACGACCCCGACGCTTGTCGCAGCGCTGCTGCACGACACGGTCGAGGACACGGACTACACCCTCGAGCAGCTTGCTGCTGAGTACGGCGAGGCGATTGCCAACCTCGTCGATGGCGTGACCAAGCTCGATAAGGTGCACTACGGCGCTGCTGCCCAGTCCGAGACGCTGCGCAAGATGCTCGTCGCGATGAGTCGCGACATTCGTGTGCTGCTCATCAAGCTCGGCGACCGCCTGCACAATGCTCGCACGTGGCGTTTTGTGCCCGCCAAGTCGGCGGCAAAGAAGGCGAAGGAGACGCTCGAGATCTACGCTCCGCTCGCTCATCGCCTCGGCATGAATATGGTGAAGTGGGAGCTCGAGGAGCTGTCGTTTAAGACGCTGTACCCGGAGATCTACGAGGAGATCGATCGCCTCGTCGCAGAGCGGGCACCCCAGCGCGAAGAATACCTGCGAGATGTCATTGACCAGATCGAAGAGGATCTGCGTCATTCGGGCACGAAGGGGACGGTGAGCGGCCGTCCGAAGAGCCACTATTCGATCTACCAGAAGATGATTGTGCGCGGAAAGGCCTTCGATGAGGTCTTCGACCTGGTGGCTGTGCGTGTCCTAGTGGAGTCGATCAAGGATTGCTACGGCGTACTTGGGGCGCTGCACGGGCGCTGGAACCCGATCCCCGGCCGTTTCAAAGACTACATCGCGATGCCGAAGTTTAATCTCTACCAGTCGCTGCATACGACGGTCATCGGACCCGGCGGCAAGCCGGTGGAGATTCAGATCCGTACTTTTGACATGCATGAGCGCGCCGAGCACGGTGTCGCCGCGCACTGGAAGTACAAGCAGAACCCCAACGCGTCGAGCGGAGACGCCGATCGCATGAGTTCTGATGAGCAGGCGAACTGGCTGCGCGCGTTGGTCGAGATGGAGCGCGAAACGGGGGATCCTGAGGAGTTCCTCGATGCGCTGCGCTACGAGATCGCCGGCGACGAGGTGTACGTGTTTACGCCGAAGGGCCAGGTCATCGTGCTGCCGGCGCGTTCGACGCCCGTCGACTTCGCGTACGCGGTGCATACGGAGGTCGGCCACCGTACGGTGGGCGCGAAGGTCAACGGCCGTCTCGTCTCTCTGGATACGTGCCTTGAGTCGGGCGAGACAGTCGAGGTCGTGACCTCTAAGTCGGACAAGGCTGGGCCTTCGCGCGACTGGCTGGCTTTTGTCGCCTCGCCACGTGCGCGTTCGAAGATCAAGGCGTGGTTCTCGAAGGAGCGCCGCGAGGAAGCCGTGGAGGCCGGCAAGGAGGCGCTCGCCCGCGCGATGCGTAAGCAGAACCTGCCGCTCCAGCGCCTCATGAACCACGAGTCGATCCTGTCGGTGGCGACGTCTTTCGGCTATCCGGATGTGTCCGGCCTGTACGCAGCTGTCGGTGAGGGGCACATCTCCGCGCAAAACGTCGTCTCCAAGCTGGTCGACAACCTGGGTGGGGGAGATGGAACGGAAGAGACGCTATCCGAGGGCGTGACCCCCGGTTCTCAGAAGCCGCGCTCCGATGCCTCGGGCGATGCTGCGATCACCGTCGCGGGTCTGAGCCCGAATGAGATCTGGGTGAAGCTGGCGAAGTGCTGCACGCCGGTGCCCGGAGATGACATCGTCGGCTTTATTACCCGAGGCCAGGGCGTCTCGGTGCATCGCAGCACGTGCGTGAACGCTGTGCGGCTGGGGCAGTTGCAGCCCGAGCGGTTCGTCGACGTGTCTTGGAACGAAGAGGGCCTGGGGGCTCCGTTCCGCGTGCAGATCGAGGTGCGCGCTCTTGACCGTGGCGGATTGCTGTCGGATCTGACGCGCGTCCTGTCTGACTATCGCGTCAATATTCTCGCCGCCGCGCTCAAGACCGACGGAGATCAGGTCGCCTCGGGAAACTTCTCATTCGAGCTGGCCGACCTCGGGCACCTGAACGCTGTTCTGTCCGCTCTTCGTCGGGTCGACGGAGTCTTTGAAGCGGTGCGCATCGGCGCCGATTCATAGACGAGGCGCGGGAGGCCTGCGTCGATTTGGGCAAAACGGGTGTTACATCCGTCCCCTTTTGGGTGATGAGCTTTCCCCTGCTCGTTAGATGTGACACACTAGCAGTGTGTGTCACATCGGCACACACTCGCGCCGGGCGTAAGCCCTCGTCTCAGAAGGAATATCGTGACCACGACGCCGATTCCGAATAATGAAACCGCTCCCGAAGCTGCCACCTCGACAACTGAGGAGGTCGTTGCCTCGGCGACGATCGCTGCTTCTGAGGTGCCCGAGCACCCCTTCGCCCGTATCGGCGAGGATGGCACTGTGTATGTCAAGGATGGAGACGAGGAGCGCGTCATTGGCGGCTTCCCCGAGGGTATTCCTGCTTCTCCCTACGCTCTGTACGAGCGTCGCTACGCAGACCTCGAAGCCACCATTAAGCTTTTTGAGGATCGCCTGGGCACGCTGAGCCCGCGCGACATCGACCAGACTCTCGCAACGCTGCGTGAGCAGGTCGCCTCTCCGAACGTTATCGGCGATATCCCGGCGCTGCGTGAGCGCGTCGCGGCGGCCACGAAGGCTGCCGAGGAGCGCAAGGAAATCGCCCGCGAGGAGCGCAAGGCCGCCAAGGCTGCCGCTCTCGCCGAGCGTACTTCGGTCGTTGAGCGCGCCGAGGCTATTGTTGCCCAGGATCCCGCTAAGACCCACTGGAAGCAGTCGGGGCAGACCCTGCGCGACCTCCTTGACGAGTGGAAGAACCTGCAGCGCCGCGGTCCGCGGCTGGAGAAGGCCGTCGAGGATGAGCTGTGGAAGCGTTTCTCCTCCGCGCGCACCCAGTTTGACCGTCACCGCCGCCAGTTCTTCTCGCAGCTCGATCAGGCTCAGTCCGAGGCGAAGCGTGTGAAGGAAGCCCTGATTGCTGAGGCCGAGGCTCTGTCTTCGTCCGTCGACTGGTCGCGTACCTCCGGTGCCTACCGTGAGCTCATGAACCGCTGGAAGGCCGCGCCGCGCGCCTCGCGTAAGGAAGACGACGCGCTGTGGGCGCGTTTCCGCGCCGCTCAGCAGGTGTTCTTTGACGCTCGCCGCGCCAAGGACGAGGCCACCGACGCGGAGTACCACGACAACCTCGTCGCGAAGGAAGCGATCCTCGTTGACGCCGAGGCGATCCTGCCGGTGACCGACATTGATCGTGCGAAGGCTCAGCTGCGTCAGATCCAGGACCGCTGGGAGGAGGTGGGCCGCGTGCCTTCCTCCGACCTGCACCGTATCGAGGGTCGCCTGCGCGCCGTTGAGGCCGCCGTTCGCGAGGCCGAAGAGAAGGAATGGCGTCGCACTAACCCCGAGACGCGCGCACGCGCGGCCGGCATGGTTGGTCAGCTTGAGGAGCAGATCGCTCAGCTCGAGCGTTCTCTGTCCGAGGCCGAGGCCAAGGGCGACGAGAAGTCCGCCAGGAGCGTGCGCGAGGCACTCGAGACCAAGCGCGCCTGGCTCGCGCAGATCTCTTCCTCCATGGAGTAACATGCGTCTTCACGTTATTCCGTCGCCTTTCTACGCGGCGAATGGGCTTGTGCTCGTCCCTTCCGGGGCGGGCACTGCCCTTGTCGTCGACCCTTCAGCGGGAATCCAGCACCTGATCCGCGAGGTCCTCGAGCTCGAGGGCGTGAGCGTGGGTGCGGTGCTTCTGACGCACGGACACCCCGACCACGTCTGGGACGCAGCAGCGGTGTCCGCCTGGGGACCGGACGGAGCGACCGTTCCCGTATACCTGCCGGGACCCGACATGTACCGCATGGACGACCCGGCCTCGTTCCTGCCGATGCCGCTGCCCGATTTCGTGGGTGAGTGGGTCAAGCCTGCCGACCTGCGTGAGATGCCCTCCGATTCGTTCGAGGTAACTCCGGGCGTGTGGCTGCGCATGGTTCCCGCACCTGGCCACACCGAGGGATCGGCTGTCTTCCTCGGGGAGAGCCCGCTCGATATACGGGTGAACAACCAGTCCTTCTACTCGTCCGATGAAGCGGTTCCGTGGGCGCTGAGCGCAGACGTGCTGTTTAAAGACAGCGTCGGGCGCACTGACCTACCCGGGGGCGACGAAACTCAAATGCGGCATTCTTTGCGCACTATTTCCAACGCGCTCGATCCGCGCACCGTCCTCGTTCCCGGCCACGGCCCGGCGACGACGCTCGCAGATGAGATACGCTCGAACCAGTATCTGATTCGCGCTCGTCGCATCGGCTAACCACCTTCCTCACAGAAAGAACGCTCAATGGCTCGCACGTCCCTGTCAGGTTTCCCCGAATGGCTCCCGGAGGGCCGCATCATTGAGATGCACGTCCTCGACGAGCTGCGGCGCGTGTTTGAATTGCACGGCTTCGCGGGCATCGAAACCCGTGCGGTGGAAACCCTCGAGCAGTTGGAAGCAAAGGGCGAGACCTCCAAGGAGATCTACGTGCTCGATCGCCTGCAGGCCCTGAAGGCCGCGGCGGCGGGCGCGCGCGCTCCCAAGGACAAGGGCATGGGTCTGCACTTCGACCTGACCGTTCCCTTCGCCCGCTACGTGGTTGAGAACGCGAACGAGCTGGATTTCCCGTTCAAGCGCTACCAGATCCAGAAGGTGTGGCGAGGCGAGCGTCCCCAGGAGGGGCGCTTCCGTGAATTCACGCAGGCGGACATCGACGTCGTGGGTAACGGCGAGCTTCCGTTCCACTTCGAGGTCGACCTCCCGCTGGTGATGGCGCAGGCTCTGAACAACCTGCCGATCCCGCCCGTGCGCGTGCTCGTGAACAACCGCAAGGTTGTCCAGGGCGTGTGTGAGTCCCTCGGGGTCACGGATGTGGAGGCTGCCCTGCGTGGCCTCGACAAGATCGACAAGATCGGTCCGGAGGGTGTGGCCGCCGAGCTGGCTCAGTCCGGTATTTCGGGCGACCAGGCGTCCGTTCTGCTTCAGATGGCGCAGATTCGCACGTCCGACTCTTCCGAGGTACGCGCGCGTCTGGCCGAGCTCGGAGTGGGCGGCGAACTGCTGGATGAGGGCTTGAAGGAGCTGACCGAGCTCCTTGATACCGCGAACAAGCGGATGCCGGGTGCGGTCGTCGCGGATCTCAAGATCGCTCGTGGCCTCGACTACTACACGGGCAGCGTGTACGAGTCGGAGATCGAAGGTCATGAGGACCTCGGCTCGATCTGCTCGGGCGGGCGCTACGACTCCCTGGCGAAGGACGGCAAGCGCACCTACCCGGGCGTCGGTCTGTCGATCGGCGTCTCGCGCCTCGTGTCGCGCATGATTTCTGCGCCGATGGTGACGGCCTCTCGCAAGGTGCCCACGGCGGTCGTGGTCGCGGTCATCGCGGAGGAACAGCGTGAGCGCTCGGAGGCTATTGCCACTGTGCTGCGTTCGCGCGGTATCTCGACGGATGTTGCTCCCAGCGCCGCGAAGTTCGGCAAGCAGATCAAGTTCGCCGATAAGCGCGGAATCCCCTTCGTCTGGTTCCCGGGCGAGGAGGGCAGCGTGGATACGGTGAAGGATATTCGCAGCGGCGAGCAGGTGGATGCCGACCCGCACACGTGGGTCCTGCCCGAGGCCGACGCGGTTCCCGCGATCGAGAAGGTGACGGACTGAGTGTCCCTCACGGCGGTTGAAGCAGCTCGCTCGCTGGCACAAGCCCTCGAGGAAACGCTCCAGGCCATTCCGGACGGGAGTCGTGGTGATGCGAAGCGCGCGGTGCGACGCCTGCAGGACGTCGTGTTGCCGCACCTCGAGGATGCGGATGCGCCCGTGCTGGTTGTCGTCGGCGGCTCGACGGGGTCGGGTAAGTCGACGCTCGTCAATTCGTTGCTTGGCCGGAACGTGAGCCGGGCGGGCGCGGTGCGTCCGACGACTCGCCGCCCCGTGTTGGTGTGCTCGCCGCAGGCACGCGAGTGGTTCATGTCGGACCGAGTGCTGCCCCGCCTGGCGAAGAGCGAGGGCACGGGCGGGGACAGCCTTGACGCTATCACGATCGCGGTCGAGGAGACGACGTGGCCACCCGTGGGCATTGTGGACGCCCCGGACATCGATTCTGTCGAGGACGGAAACCGCCGCCTGGCTGCGGAGCTGCTCGACGGTGCAGACCTGTGGGTGTTCGTCACGACCGCGGCCCGCTACGCCGATGCGGTGGCGTGGAAGCACCTGGAAGAAGCCGCGTGCCGCGGACTGCGTGTCGCTATCGTGCTTAATCGCATCCCCGCTGGGGCGACGCAGGAGATTCGCGAGGATCTGGCCGCGTTGGCCCAGCGGCGAGGCCTGGGCGAGGTGGCGATTCATACGGTCGAGGAGCAGCCGCTGACCGATTCCCGCCTGCCCGCCGAGGCAATTGCACCGATTGGCGCGTACCTGGAGGGAATCGGACGCGATGCCGAGGAACGCGCCGCTATCGTACGCCGTTCGTTGTCCGGTGCCGTCGCCTCGTCGTTGGATGAGACGACGCGTGCGCTGGAGGCTGCGAGGCAACGCAACCGTGAGTTCGAGGCGGCCTCCGATGATATTGCGCAGCTCGTTGCTTCCTATGCCCGGGAGGTGTCCTCCTCGTCCAGTGACGACGTGCTGCGTGGCGAAGTGAGCGCACGCATCGCCGAGGTGCTGGGCTCGTGGGATATGTCCAAGACCATCTCGCGTGTGTTTTCTGGCCTGAGTTCGCGCGTCATGGGGGCTCTTCGCGGACAGGCAGCACCGGACGTTCAGGTGCAGCGCGACCTGACTGGAGGCCTTGCGCAGCGTTTAACGGACCAGTACCACCGGGCGTGGGGCGAATCCCTGCGCAGGGCGCGTTCGGCCGTCGATACGTCTTCCTTCGATGAGCTGCTCGACGTCGATGCGGCCGCGCAGCGCGGCCGCACAGTCGCGCAGGAATGGACGCGCGAGGTCACGCAGATCATTCGCGGCCAGGCCGAGTCCTCGCGCGTCAGCGGGCGGCATCAACGTCGTGACGGTGTCACTGATGGTGACCGCGTTTACGATGACCGGTGGTCTCACAGGTGTTGAAGTTGGTATCGCCGGCGCATCTGCCGCCCTATCGCAGACGATCCTGGAAGCTTACTTCGGCGAGCGCACGGTTCGCTCGCTGGCTGAGCAGGCCCGCGCGGCGCTCGAACGCCTCGCCGGCGAGTCGCTGTCGGATGTCGTTGCGCCGGTGAGTGCGAGCCTCGACCGTGCGTCCGACAAGGTTCTCGTCGACAAGCTTGCGGCGGCCGTGGAGAGCGCCCGGGAGGTGCTGGCATGAGGCGAGCGACGAACCCCGTGGCGTCGGCCGCCCAGCAGCTCGACGAGATGTGCACCCTGGCTGCTCGGGATCTTGATGAGCAGACCCTGGCGCGCATTCGCGAGCTCATTGACGTGACGTCCGAACGCGGCGAGGTTGACCCGTCCTGGTGCGTCATCGGCATGCTGGGAGGTACGGGTGCCGGCAAGTCTTCCCTCGTGAACGCGCTGAGTGGGGGAGAGGTCGTCACCGCGGGTGTTCGACGCCCCACGACGAACGAGGCGTGCGCCGTGTTGCCGCGAGGGCGCGAACCGCAGGAGCTGCTGGGGTGGCTGGGCATCGGTCGTCGGGTGGAGGCTCCGCAAGGGTTCCCTGGCGACACCGTCGTCGTTGATCTGCCGGACATTGATTCGGTCGAGGCAAGCCACGCGGAGATCACCGGTCGTCTGGCATCGCGCGTCGACGCGCTCGTTGTCGTCGTCAATCCTCAGAAGTACGCGGATGCGCGTCTCCACGACGAGTGGTTGGCACGCTTGCGCTCGTCCCACGCTTCGGTGACGGTCGTCCTCACGCACATCGACACCATGTCCATGCCCGAGCGTGATGTGATCGCGCAGGACCTGCGTCGTCTGCTGAGTGAGCGCGGTGTGGCGCAGGCTGAGGTCTTCGCGGTGTCGTCAACGACGGGTGAAGGCATGCGCACGCTGATCAAGCACCTGACTCGTGAGGCCGAGCGGGTTGCACGGCAGGCGTCGCGCGCGCGTGCCGCACTGCGTGAGGCCTCCCGCCTGCTGGGCGAGTCCCTGGAGCTGACCGGCACGGTCCGAGGTCTCGAGACCGATGGTCTGGCCGCTGAATTGGCAGGCACGGCCGCTGATCTCGCGGGTGCCCCCATCATCGCCGAGGCCGTGGCTGACTCGACGCTGCGTGCCGGACGCCGGGCGGGCGGCTGGCTGCCGTTGCGTTGGCTGGCGCGTACGGGTGCGGACCCGCTGCGCCGCCTGCATCTGGACGATGAGTCGCGCGCTGAGGGGGCGACGACTCCGACGCTGCCGACTCGGTCCGCCTCCGATGAAGCTGCCTTCGTCAACGCCGTTCGCGGGATCGTTGGGGAGCGCGCACAGGCGCGTCCCGCCCGTTGGCGCGCGGCGCTGGTCGAGCGTGCGCTCAGCGGGGCACGAGAGGTTCCAGACGCAGCGCATCGCGAGGTTGCGGAACATATCCGCGTGTCGACGGGAGCGCCGGCGCTGTGCCGCGTGCTGGGAGGGGCGCAGCTGCTTGCGTGGCTCGGCGTTGTCGTGGGCGTGGCGTGGATTGTTCTCGTGCACCTGGGCAGGGCCGTCCTCATTGACGTTCGGGTCCCCGCGCTCGGGCCGATTCCACTTCCGACGGCTCTGGCCGCGTTGTGCCTGTTGATCACGGTGCTATGTGCGTGCACGAGCCGAGCACTCGCCCGGTGGGCTGCATCGCGCCGTCGACGCACCGTGATGCGCGACCTGCGGGGACTGTGCCGTGATGCGGTCGATCGACTCGTCGTTGCTCCCCTGCGGTCCGAGGACAATCGACAGGTGACGATCGCATCTTTCCTCGCCCGCCTGCCTCTCTGAGCGCCTTCTTACCGAAAGGGGAGGGGCGATTCGCTGACAGTGAGTTCGCTGACCACGCGCCTCTTCGCGCTGCATGCGAGGGTATGCTGGTCATAGCGATGAGGCGCTGCCCCTTGTTATGGTGCCCGCGGGATGCGGGATTTGTTGTTATGGGTGAGGCCGCGCCGAGGAGCCGAGTAGGCCCGCCCCGATGGTTTTGCTGACACTGATTGCACCACGCAAGGATGAATTATGCCCTCTGACGGTTTCATGGAACGCGCTGACGACGAGCGCGAGATGACGGCAATTGCCGACGATATCGACGACCTCGACGATGACCGTGATCTCGATGATCACCGCGCGGACGAGGAGGACTCGGATACCGTGACCTTCGCGAGCCTCGGCCTGCCCGAGGAGATCCTCGCCGCCGTTACCGACATGGGGTTCCGCGTCCCCACCCCGATTCAGACCGCTGCTATCCCGCCGCTGTTGGAGCTGCGCGACGTCGTCGGCATCGCCCAGACGGGTACCGGTAAGACCGCTGCATTCGGTCTGCCGCTCCTGGCGATTGTTGACGCGGATGAGCGCGACGTCCAGGCACTCGTTCTGGCGCCCACGCGCGAACTCGCGATGCAGAGCGCCCAGGCCATCGAGGATTTCGCGGCGCGTACCGCCCGCCTCGACGTTGTCCCCGTGTACGGCGGCTCGCCCTACGGCCCGCAGATCGGTGCGCTCAAGCGCGGCGCTCAGGTTGTCGTCGGCACCCCGGGTCGCGTCATCGACCTCATCGAGAAGGGCGCCCTGGACCTGTCGAACGTGCGTATGCTGGTCCTCGACGAGGCCGACGAAATGCTGCGGATGGGCTTTGCCGAGGACGTCGAGACGATCGCGTCGAGCGCCCCGGATGATCGCCTGACGGCACTGTTCAGCGCGACGATGCCCGCGGCCATTGAGAAGGTCGCTCGCGAGCACCTGAAGGATCCGGTCAAGGTCGCGGTCTCCACCGAGTCCTCGACTGTCGACACCATCCACCAGACCTACGCGGTGGTGCCCTACAAGCACAAGATCGGTGCGCTCTCGCGCGTGCTGGCCACCCGCGCCCAGCACATCAAAGAAGGCCAGGAAGAGGCTGACGCCGCCATCGTCTTCGTGCGCACGCGCGCCGATGTCGAAGAGGTGTCGCTGGAGCTGGCGGGCCGCGGATTCCGCGCCGCCGGCATCTCCGGCGATGTCGCTCAGACCGAGCGCGAGCGCATGGTTGAGCGCCTCAAGAATGGCTCGCTCGACGTGTTGGTCGCGACCGACGTGGCCGCCCGAGGCCTCGACGTTGAGCGCATCTCCCTCGTCGTCAACTTCGACGTTCCGCGCGAGCCCGAGGCCTACGTGCACCGCATCGGTCGCACCGGCCGTGCGGGCCGTGAGGGTCGTGCGCTGACCTTTTTCACCCCGCGCGAGCACGGCCGTCTGCGCCGCATCGAGAAGTTGACGGGCACGGAGATGGAAGAGGTCGAGATTCCCTCGCCCGCAGCTGTCTCCGAATTCCGCGCTAGCCGCTTGCTCGAGGGCCTGTCCGCTCGTATCGAGCGCGGCCGTCTCGACATGTACAAGCGCCTGCTCGCTGACCTCGGAGACGAGATGTCTGTCGAGGACATCGCCGCGGCCCTCATGGCGACGGCCGTCGGCGACGAGGGCCCCGCGCCGCGCCGCGAAAAGGATCGTCGCGGCAACGGCAAGATCCGCCGTGAGGAACAGCTGGACGAGTCCGGCGAGTTCGTCGGCGCCACCTTCGAGGCCGGCCGCGACAAAGACCGCCCACTCAAGGGCGGCGCGAACGGTGCCCGTCGTCGCGGCGGCGGCCGCCCGGCTCCCGGTTCCGGTACGCGCTACCGCATCGAGGTAGGCAAGAAGGACCGCGTCAAGCCCGGTTCGATCGTGGGCGCCATTGCGGGTGAGGGTGGCATCGACGGCCGCGATATTGGCAATATCGAGATCTACCCGACCTTCTCCCTGGTCGACATCACCGCTGACCTGTCCGGCGAACAGCTGTCCCGTATCTCCAAGGGATACGTGTCGGGCCGCCAGCTGCGCATCCGCGTGGACGAGGGCCCCGGCGGCCGTTCTTATGGTGACCGCGATGGTTTCGAGCGCCGTGAGCGCCGCGACTTCGACCGAGATAGCCGAGGCCGCGGTGGCTACGGCGATCGCGAGGGTCGATTCGGGGACCGTGATGAGAAGCGTCCGCACCGCTTCGAAAAGGGCGACGGATCACGTCCGCGCCGTAGCGTTCGTACCGAGCGCTGGGAGAAAGACATCAAGCGTGCCCGCCGCGAACGCGAGGGTGGCCGCGACGGCGGTTGGGACCGCGACGGAGGCCGCGATGGTGGACGCCGCCACTTCGGCAAGCGCCGTTACGATGACTGAGCGCTAGCCGCCTCGCCCGTGGAACGAACCGAAGATGGACGCAGCCGAGTCACGGCAATCACGGTGAGGATCGCAAGCGCTCCAGCAATCACCCAATAGGGAGCGTAGGCCGCCCCGCCCACCGTGGCGGTGGCGGCCCACGCGCTCATTGCGACGGAAACGAGGGCGAGTTCGAGGGCAGGACCTGCCGAATCCGCGACCTGCAGCCACGAGGCGACACGCCCGTGCTTGGCCTCGGGGGTGACCTCGAGGGCCGTGACGGACAGGGGAGCGTGCACGAGGCCGATGCCCAGGCCGACGAGCAGCCAGCCGACGAGAGGCACCGATACGGGGGTCGAGGGCGCTAGGAGTGCTCCGACGGGGATCGCGCCGATCGCCATCAGCGCACCGCCGATGACCGGGAGTCGGTGCCGCAGATGTGGATCGTGAACGCGTGCCTGTCCGACCGCACCAATCGACCACGTGATCGAACCGAGGGTGACCCACCAGGCGGAGGAGGCCTCGGACCACCCGTGCACGCGCTGGAGGATGAGCGGAATCATGACGGCGAGACCAACCTGTGAGGCCATCGCGCACAGCCTGGCCAGAATCGCCGAGGGCATGCCTTGGCGTGAGATGAACGTTCCGCGCGGCAGGAGACGGGGGAGAGCCCAGACCGTGATGCATGCGCCGAGGGCGAAGACCCCGAACTGCGCCAGTGGCGTGGGTAGTGCGCCCGCGAGCTGGAGCAACATGACACCGATTCCGACGAGTCCGGCGTCTCGCGACAGGGATGCAAGCACGGGGGAGCGCTGCCCATGCGTGGCCGGCACGGAGCGCAGCACATAGGCGATGGGCAGAGCAGCGATCACTACGAAAAGCGGGACGACGCCAAAGACGTAGCGCCATCCCCACTCCTGGGTGACGTGACCGGCGATTGCGGGGCCAACCAGTGAGGGAAGTACCCACGCCAGCGAAAAGGACGCGAAGAACGAGGGGCGGTGCCGAGGGGACGCGACCGAACCCACGAGCACGTAGAGCGGAACGATGAGAAGGCCACCGCCGAGCCCCTGCAACGCGCGGCCGACAACGAACACAACCACGTTCGTACCCGCAGCGCATACCGCCAAACCGACGGCGAACAGGACCAATCCTGCAAGCAAGACGAAACGGGGGCCCTTCCAATCCGCCAGAGCGCCCGCGACCACGGTGGCGCTCAGCTGCGTCGCTAAGGCCGCGCCCGAGGCGATCGGGTACCAGGCGGCAGCGTCAAAAGACTGGACGACTGCGGGCATGATCGTCGTGGCGGCGAGCTCCTCAAAAGCTACGAGGGTGATGAGGAGCACCGAACCGATGGCCAAGCCAATTTCGGACGTCGTCCATGAAGCGCGGGCGGGGGAAGAAGTGGCGGGTGGCATGTTGACTATCGTACTCGCGGCACGCGCGACTCTTCGGAAGGCAGGCGTACAATAACACTGCCGCCGCCTGTCTCGCGGATGGTAACAACGAAAGGAATCACAGTGCTTCGCACTCACAACATTGGAACCCTCGGCACCGACCTCGTCGGTCAGACCGTGACGCTCACCGGTTGGGTGGATCGTCGTCGTGACCACGGTGGCGTGGCGTTCATCGATCTGCGCGACGCGTCGGGCATCGCCCAGGTTGTCGTCCGCGACGAGCGTGTTGCCCACGAGCTGCGCTCCGAGTTCGTCCTCAAGGTCACCGGCGAGGTCTGCGCTCGCCCCGAGGGTAACGAAAACCCGCACCTGGCCACCGGCGCTATCGAGGTGATGGGCGACGATATCGAAATCTTGAACACCAGTGCGCCTCTGCCGTTCCAGGTGTCCTCCAATGCTGAAGATTCCGGCAACGTGGGCGAGGAAA
>ERZ772979.783-NODE-783-length-20576-cov-6.417621_pt1 | contig 20576 bp, 17 predicted proteins | sample MGYA00511130_ERZ772979 | MGnify/ENA primary metagenome ERZ772979 (study PRJEB29015, sample SAMEA2738103) | human oral metagenome | biome: human oral; feature: human-associated habitat; material: saliva | place: China | collected 2186 ... | reverse complement strand
GTCTTATTTCTGTCGTTTCATGTCAACCATGCAAGCGGCGATTCCAGCTATTGCTGCTGCAGCAATACTCACTCTCCTTATGGGACTTACCAAACAAGTAGCAGAAGGAAAGAGTCCTGTTGACCCACTTGGACTGACAAAGATGCTCAATTTCTGGCCGTTTATCCTTGTTTACCTATGGATGACAGCCATTGTAGGAGAAGTCACGTTAAATCAAATTGCTCATTTCTCTTGGCGTCGACTACCAACCTTAACGAGCCATGTGGGCTTATTTATTATCCTCACTTGCGGTACACTTGGTAGTGCTGATATGCTTCGAGTGAAGATGTTCTGCGAACAAGGACAGGTTGAGTGGCGTGGTCTTGATGCTTTTAGTGCTGTTCATCACCTTCCTGTAGCAATTCAATTAGATAAGTTCACTATTGATGAATATCCTCCGAAGCTGATGCTTATTGACAATATGGGACTTCCACTTCCTAAGGGAAAGCCAGAGAATATTCTTTTAGATAAGAATGTAAAGTCTTGTCAACTGTTAGATTGTAAGATTGAGGTTCTCAAGCGCATTGATAATGCTATGCCAGTTATGCTTAGTAAGATGGTTGGTAAGATACCTGGTGGTATGATGGGCAATATTCGTATGGACTCTTTAGGACAGGCACGTAATAAGGATGGCTATATAGCCTCAGATGCAACAGGTAATGCTTGTGCGGTATTAGTAAAGGTAACAACAGGTGTAAACACTAATGAAAGCAGTATCTTAGGTTTTGGTTTTCATAAACGTTACCAACATACTATAACAGGTTGGCTTACTTGTGGAAGCTATCTTTTCCCTTATCAGTCTTTGAAGCTTAACGATGGTAGAAGTTTAGTTATGCCAAATCGTGAGCCACGTCGTTTTGCATCTCTTGTAGATATTTATACACAGGATGGAAAAAATATTCAGACCGAGATAGAAGTAAACAAGCCATTTACCATTAATGGATGGAAAATCTATCAACTTAGTTATAATGAGCAGATGGGTAAATGGAGTAATCTAAGTATCTTTGAATTAGTAACAGATCCTTGGATGCCAGTTGTTTATGTCGGTATATTCATGTTATTATTTGGTGCTGTTGGAATGTTCTTGACAGCAAGTCGTAAAAAGGAGGTTAAGCTATGATTTGGAATTATTTTATTATATTTGCAGTCGTATCAGTCATTCTGTGGGCTATAGGCGCATGGGGTGCATGGCGTAACCGAAGAACCTTAGCATTTGTTACAACAGGACTCGGCCTTGTAGTCTTCTTCTCCTATATTCTAATTATGTGGATAACACTGGAGCGTCCACCGCTCCGTACGATGGGAGAAACACGCTTATGGTATAGTTTCTTCCTACCATTAGCAGGTGTAATAGTCTTTAGTCGATGGCAGTATAAGTGGATATTGAGTTTCTCAACACTGCTTGCCACAGTCTTTGTATGTGTCAACCTCTTCAAACCAGAGATTCATTCCAAGACGCTCATGCCTGCTTTACAGAGTCCATGGTTTGCCCCTCATGTCATAGTCTACATGATGGCATACGCTCTCTTGGGTGCAGCAGTTGTCATGTCGGTCTATCTATTATTCTTTAAGAAAGGTTCAGACATAGACAAAGAGATGGAGATAACCGATAACCTCGCCTACGTTGGACTATCATTTATGACACTTGGCATGCTGATGGGAGCTTTGTGGGCCAAGGAGGCATGGGGACATTATTGGTCATGGGACCCCAAAGAGACATGGGCTGCCATCACTTGGCTTGCTTATTTGGTCTATGTACACTACCGCCAATACCATTCTCGCACTGTTCGTCCAGCTTTATGGATACTTATCATAGCTTTCTGTCTACTACAGATGTGCTGGTGGGGAATTAATTATCTTCCTTCTGCGCAGGGGGTCAGTGTTCATACATATAATCTAAGTTAGAGTTAGGTTTATTACTATTCATTTAGACTTAAAACAATAACGCTGTATCAAGAGTTGCAACATAACTTTTGATACAGTTTTTTTCGACTTATACGATTGTTGAAGAGATAAGATTTGTTTGAAAATAATGAGAATAACCTTAATAAAAAACACAAAAAAAGTTTTTAGTAGAGTTGCTGTCATTTTAACATTTACGATTAACTATTTGAATATAAACAATTTACTCATTCGTAAAGTATGACAGATATGACAGCAAAATTATTTTGTCTTTTCTTCTGCCTATAAGGAATTAATGATACAGCCGTGGTAAACAAACATACTATCAACCATCAAGCACCACACCTCTCTCTCCGAATAGCATTCTTACAATCAGAACTATCTTTCTATCTACATTGTCAACTCCTTGCTCTATCACATTATTGAAATAAAAAAGAACGTAGGGTTGCAAAAAATGAAAGATGTGTGTAAATGAAAAGAAGAAGATCATGTTATACCATATATTTAACCTCTTTATATCATGTAAAGAGAGTAATGAGTTATGAAACTTTCTCATGTTATAGCAAGTATTTATTCTCTTTATATCCTATCAACACCTATATGAAACTATATTTTTATCAAAAAGCTTTGTTTTTCCATATCTTTTTTATACTTTTGGCAGCTGAAAAAGCTAAAAAAAGATGAGACAAATCATTAATCACTTCACTGATGATGACCTGTACAAGTTAACGATGTGTTGTGCAGTCATTGACAATTACCCACGTGCACACGTATGTTATCAGTTCGTAGATCGTGATGATACGGTATATCCCAAAGGCTTCGCACAGGAAGTGGAGCACCAGATAGAATTACTGGAAACTGTCATTATAACCGATGAAGAGATAAACTTCCTAAGAAAGAAGTGTAATTATCTTCCCGAATGGTTTCTAACCTATCTCCGTGGCTTCCGCTTTTCACGCGATTGGGTCAAGGTTTGGCAAAATGAAGAAGGTCATCTTCATATTGAAATAGAAGGTTTATGGGCTGACACTATTTTGTTAGAGGTGAAGATACTTGCTATCATCTCTGAGTTATTCTACATGTTTAACAAGCAGGCACAGGAGTTTGATTATCAAGAACTTTATGACAACACTTACCATAAGACCGAGCGTTTACTTGAAGCAGGCTGTGTCTTCTCAGATTTCGGTACTCGCCGCCGTGCCAGTTTGGTAGCAGAAGAAACTGCTGTGAGAGCCATGAAGGATTGTTATGATAGTAAAGAGTGGAAGGGACGATTTGTCGGTACAAGTAATATTCACCTTGCGATGAAATACGATCTGACACCAGTCGGAACAATGGCACACGAGTTTATCTGTGCTATCGGTGGTATGTTTGGTCCTCAAATGGCCAATTACATGGCAATGGAGGCCTGGCGTCGGACTTATCGTGGAGCGTTAGGAACCTATTTGTATGACTCCTTTGGCTGGGACATCTTCTCTTACAATTTCTCAGAAGACTTTGCTAATCAATTCAAGGGACTACGTATAGACTCTGGTGACAACTTCGAACAATTAGAGAAAATCATAGCGAAATATAAGTCTTTTGGCATCGATGCACGTGACAAACAAGTGTTATTCTCAAACGCATTGGATACTGACAAAGCAATTGAGATACAGCATTATGCAGAGAATCGTGTGAAACCATCGTTTGGTATTGGTACTCATTTCACTAACGATTTCCCACATGTAAAACCAATGAACATCGTTATCAAACTTGTTGCAGTTAAGATAACTGAGCGGTGGCCATTCTATAATGACACTTGCAAGATATCGGAGGATAAAGGAAAGCATACAGGTAAACCAGAGGTTATACAGCGCTTTATGGAGGCCATTCACTATAAAGAATAAGGTGATTTAATCTTTACTAAAATAGTTGACAATAACTTTGTCAACTATTTTAGTATAGAATTGTACTATAGAACATACCCAAATAGGTTAGTTATAAGCTTCTCACTGTACGATACCCACTGACTGTAATAAACCTTTCTCCTAACATTCCTCTTTGGTATTGTGTTTCATCACACATCATTTTATAGGTAGATGACCATGGTGCTAACGTTATGCAACAAGCATATTGATAGCATAGCACCTTACAAGCTCTCGACGTAAACATATCAATTGAACGTTAGAAGAGAACAAAGTAATGCTAATCTATCAGTATTAATATGATGAGAAGACTCATTGTCTTAAATGTAAAATACGCTTCTTATCCCTTTAATCCAACATGATTCATTGGGTTCAGTTGAATTAGCGTACAAATACAAACTCCCCCTACTGCCCATACAAGCAATAGGGGGAGCTATTTTTTAATACTTATAGGAAGTGTAAGCCACAAAGACGTTTAACTCTCAAAGATGTATTATGCCCCTACAACTTATTTAGCAGACTCCTCAATACGTTTCAATCCCTTTTGATAATAGACATAATAGAGTAATCCGGCTGTTGTTAAACCAAATGGGAAAGCATACCAGATACCAATGAGCTGATAGTTCATAACTACTCCAAAGAGATAACCTAATGGTAATGAGACGATAAAGAAGGCAACGAAGGCTATCCATATCAATGGTTTCACAACGGCTATACCACGCATGGCATTCGCATAGTTACACTGCATTCCGTCTCCAAACTGATAGATCATAAATGGTATAATTGTCATAGAAACCATCGATACTACCTCAGAACTGTCAGTAAATAGTCCTCCGATACTATAACGGAAGATAAAGACAGGAATTGAAGTCAGCATGGCCAAGAAGAAGACAAGGTGTATTCCAGCTGTTGCCGTACGTTTCACAGCCGTATAATCTCGCTGTCCCATGAAGTTACTGATACGTACTGCTACAGCTGCAGCAAGACCATAATAAATCATATAACCCAATTGCGAGATTGTAAGCATAACCTGATGTGCTGCTAAGGCAGTTGTTCCAAACCAACCAACCATCAGACTTGACAGGCTGAAAGCGGCTGTCTCCATACCCATTTGTAGTGCAAGTGGTAAACCAAGTACGGTAACTTGCTTGAAATCAGTGCGATTGATACTCCCTTGACGCCATCCTTTTCTATATTCCTTATATCGCTTGCTAAAGATGAAGATGCTAACCATGACAATAGCCATTATGATACGAGAAATCATAGTAGAAAGTCCTGCTCCAACCAAGCCCATCTCTTCCATCCCAAGATGACCATAAATAAGAACCCAATTACCAAATACATTCATGATATTTCCCCCGATTAAAATCCACATAGCTACTCGCGTATCGGTAATACCATCAGTGAATTGTCGGAAGGTATTAAACCAACAGACAAAAGGAAGGGACACAAGCTGAATGACAAAGTAAGAGCGCATAAGGGGCAACAGCTCCTCTGGCTGTCCTAAATTACCAAGATTAATATACAATACCCACATAATAGCCGATAAAAACACAGCCATACAAGTGTTTGCGGCTACTGCACTTTTCATGAGTTCGCCAATACGATGCGTCTTCTCTTGACCATATAACGTACCGACGAGAGCAGTAATAGCGTATGTGAAACCCACAGCAAAGATAATGACCAGCGTAAACATATTATTAACAAATGCCGCCGCAGCCAGTTCCTTTGTGCTATGATGTCCAATCATTAGCGTATCAGCAAAATTAAGAATAAGGTTTCCTAATTGACCAATAATAATTGGAACACCTAAATAAGTAAGGTTTCGATAGTGTGTTTCGTACTTTGAAAATTGATATGACATACTATTTATTGCTATTTTATTATCCTAAGTGCGCTGCAAAGGTACGAAAAATAACTGTATTTTCATGCGTTTTTCTTAAATTACTTACTCTTCTAATGGTAATAGTACAATATTGTTAATAGAATAGAACGTTATTTCCTGTCTAAGTAAAACGTATCTGTTCAATCTACGATAACCGCTATATCAATGAGTGAACCAGCCCGAATGTTAACTAACATGTACATCTTTCTAATTAATTATCATGAAAAGAAATGATTATTTACGTGAAAAGAAACATTTATCTTCATGAAGAAAAATATTTATCTTCATGAAAATAATTCGTTATAAACTGTTCTTAAGGGTGATGATAACTTTAGAGAAGAAGAAAAGATACAAACAAAAGGAGGGAACCAAACGGCTCCCTCCTAACAATAAAGTATGTGTATCAATGATTTACAAGTCGAACTTGTAGCCTAAAGTAATCTGGAAGACACTGTTTTTAGCCTTGCCGTTCTCAAAAGCCTTAGTTAAACCCCAGTTGTAACGAGCGTCAAGCTGGAAATTGTTGTACTCATAAGAGAGGCCTACAGGGATAGAGAAATCAACTGATTTAGCCTTAACATCATGTGTACCACCAAAAGAACCAAAGATAGTATTTAACTCTGAATTTTTAGAACCACTAACCTTGAAACCTGGCTGAACACCTAACTTGACAGCTAAACCTTTTGTTACGTAAACGTTAGCCATAATTGGAACGTTAATGTAATCAAGCTTGTTAGTTGATTTATACTTCTGATTATGTAATTCATACTCATACTTAGAACCCTGCATAGAGTAGAGTACGCCTGCACTTACAGAGATGATGTCACTTGCCTGATACTCACCTTCAACACCAGCTACAACTCCTATGCGTGGATCAGTGTCCTTGAATTCTGTGAGATTAGCAATACTAACACCAATTTTAGGCTGGAGGTTGAAAGAACCAACTGCGTGCTGTGCGAATGTAGATACTGATGAAAGCATCAGTGCAGCTACAACTAAAATCTTTTTCATAACTCTTTGTTTTTTTGTTAAGTATATTCTTTTCTATAGTTATCCTTTATTTCACCTCTCTCCGTAGGCTTTTTAATTCCTTAAAAGAGACGTTCTATATTGAATACTCTTGTTTATTACGGGCGCAAAGTTAAAAGAAACTGATGTAAACACAAAGGTTTTCGCGTTAAATAGTACTTATATCTTTCAACGAGTAATAAATTACATAGAAAAAGGTGGATTGAGAAGAAATCTCTCTGCAATCCACCTTATTATAAAGCTTATACTGTCCTTTATAATCTCTCAGGATTATCAAAGACTTAATACTTCTTCACCTCGCAGCTTAATGTCTTACCCTCAGAGAGTTCTTTCACACTGCTAAGGGTTGAGACAGCAATATTGTAGAGTGCTTCCTTGGTAAAGAAAGCCTGATGAGAAGTTAGTACTACATTTGGAACCATGAGCAAACGAGCCAATACATCATCATCAATCATCTTGTCGCTCTTGTCCTCATAGAAGTATTCCTTCTCTTCTTCGTAGACATCAAGACCTGCTGAACCCACCTGCTTAGTACGCAATCCCTCGATAAGGTCCTCTGTATGGATAAGCTGACCACGGCCAGTATTGATAATCATCACGCCCTTCTTCATCTTAGAGATGCTCTCCTTGTTAATAAGGAACTTAGTGTCAGGTGTCAAAGGACAATGGAGAGAAATAATATCACTGTTTGCATAAAGTTCATCAAGCTGTACAATCTTAACATCATATTGCTTAGCAAACTCCTGATCTGGGTAGAGGTCGTATGCCATAATATTCATTCCGAAGCCGTGCAAAATCTTAATAAGTTCCTTTGCAATACGGCCCATACCAACAACGCCAGCTGTCTTACCATACATATCGAAGCCCAACAGGCCGTGTAAGGTGAAGTTTCCTTCACGTGTACGGTTCACAGCACGATAAATCTTACGGTTAAGACTCAACATCAAGGCTACGGCATACTCCGCAACAGCATGTGGAGAGTAAGCAGGAACGTGTGTTACTTTAATACGACCCTCGGCAGCCTTGAGGTCAACATTATTGAAACCAGCACAGCGAAGAGCAACAAGTTTGACTCCATTGTTCACTAACTCGTCAATAACCTGTGCGTCACACTCTGCATTAACAAAGATACATACCACGTCAGCACCCTTTGCCAAAGGTACTGTACTTATACTAAGACGCTCTTGATAATAGCGAATATCGAAATTATAATCCTTGTTTACCTCGTTGAAAGACTCAATGTCATACGACTTTGCGTCGAAAAATGCTATCCTCATTGCTATTTACCTAATTTGAATTAATTATTATATGTACTATAAATAATCCCTTTCTTTTTGATTGTCAAGGGATTTCTTTATTCGTTTACTACCTCAGGTAATCTCTTATATCTAAGTTATTCAACTTAAATACTTAGTCCAGTGCAAAGGTACATATAATTTGTAATACTTGCAAATATTTACCTTTTATAGATTAAGGAGAAAGGTCAACATTATTATAGGCGAGGAGTTAATGAGATTCTGACGGCTGGCTTTTCTATTATGACTTAATAGCTCTGGTGGCGGTAGGCATCTTCTATAAAACAATACTTTCATATTAATCCATTAATTTATCATTCTTTCTTAACTAATTAAGTGTGAAATGTTTATATGAACAGTCGGGTAAGAATACAAGCACAGGACGGAAGGAATAATTGTTGCTTGTTTAGTAGCTCCATTCCTATCATTCTAAGCCTTATTACGCCTAAAGAGTAAAAAATTAGCTGATAAGATTGTTGTTTATAATTGGAAATCTTTATCTTTGCCTTGTGAACTGCTTATCATCAATCTAATCATCTTTCTATATGGTTAAGAAGTAATACGATAGGATTAAACCGCATAGAAATGAAACCAAACATAAACTGAATAAAAGAAATGAAGACACTTAAATATTATCTCAAAGGAATACTCTGCATAGTCTTTTCACTACAAGCAACTATATTGAATGCGCAATTAACGGCAAAAATTATGCATATTCAAGACGGGATTGTACAAAGTTTTTATGCGTTACCTGACCATCACTCACAACAAAAGAACACTTATTGTCATTTAGGACGTACGATAACAGTGAACGGCAAGACATACCCTTTCTATGTAAAAGTAGAGGATAATGCCAGCATTCGGAGGTTTATAAATCCCAAGGACACGGCAGACTATAAACAATACATTAATGAAGACTTTGCATTAGATGCTCAGAAAGGCGTTTATAAGTATGATTTAGGACTATCACCATTTGAATATACCTACGATGGGAATGTCGTTTCATCATCAGGTTGTTGGTATTATTCGAAAAAAGATTATAAACAGCTCATTGCTTGTTATTACTTTTCTGGGGATGTGATTTTATATCATGTGGATGTTAAAAAACGGGATGTAGAGTCGCACTATTGGGTTAACAGAATGCTTCAACAGAAGACTTTTATAGTTATCAAAGAAGCAACAACGTTGAAGTATATTCCTTTGAAAATTACAGAATCAATGGGTTTGAGGCACATACCTATCTTTTCTATATTTCGGGTCTTAGATGAGTGAAAAAAAGAAAACAGGGAATACCAACTTTTAAGCAATGTGTTTAACTATTAGTTCAGTATCCTTAAAGCAGCTTACACAAGAGTTTAAGATAGTCATCTACTTGTGAGTCAGCCATACACTCCCATGCGTTTCCAAACAAGTAAAGCTATACTAAAATCTTATATTAGAAGTATAAAAATAGAAAAAACACATATAAGCCATTCTATAAGCGACAGACTAACTTCAAGACATGTTTTTTTATTGATTTTCAACAGCATTATTACAGAAAATTATGTAAATTTGCATTCATATTAAAGATATTCAACACACATAGAAACCGTGAATAATTCATCCACCATAAAGGGTTATGGCTATGCCAGCCTATCTGCAATAACGTTCGGTACAATACCGCTTTTCTCCATTCCTGTGATGGGGTCAGGGATGTTACTGCCGTCAGTATTGATCTATCGATTTGCTTTTGGGTGTCTCTTTATGATGGCTATCCTCTTATGGCGTAAACAGAATCTACACATACGATGGGGAGATGGGCTCCGTATTACGTTTCTTTCTATCCTCTATGCAGTGTCGGCAGTATGCCTTTTCAGCAGTTACGAATATATGCCAGGTGGTGTAGCAACAACGTTGTTATTCTCTTATCCTGTGTGGACAGAGATACTCCTCATCCTTTTCTTTAATGAGAAGCTCACAATCCGCATATCTTTAGCCATTTTACTTGCCATTGCTGGCGTGGCTTTCCTTGGTGGGATAGGGCATACAGATGGTATTAAATCGATGTGGGGCGTCACTCTTGCAATGTCGTCAGGACTGTTATATGCCATCTATATGGTACTTTTCCCCAACATGCGTATCAGTAGACTACCAGCCTTGAAAGTTAATTTCTATATCTTCTTTATGGCAATGTTGCTACTAATTCTTTATGCAACATTTACGACAGGAGGCGTACAGCGAATCACTACTGCCGACTCTTTCCTGTCATTGATACTATTGGGGTTAATCCCGACCACCATCAGTAATGTTACCTTAGTACGCTCTTTAACCTTGATTGACTCAGCCAGTGTGGCCATCTTAGGTGCTTTTGAACCATTGACAGCAATGACAATCGGTATTGCACTCATGGGCGAACCACTTACGACATCAGTCGTTATTGGTAGTGTACTCATCATTACCTCCGTAATACTCCTTATCACAAAGGGCAAAACCTTACCTAATCCTCTTCGAAAATTTGCCAATCATGAAGAATAAAAACATCCTTTGGCATCTCCTTGCCATTGCCATCGTTGCCGTATGGGGCACGACCTTTGTTAACACAAAAGTACTTTATAACAGTGGGTTAACACCGTTGGAAATTTTCTTCCTACGCTTCGTCATTGCCTATATCTGTATATGGTTTATCTCGCCGCGCCAGCTCTTCTCTCGCACATGGCGTGATGAGTTAATCATGGTTCTATTAGGTATTACGGGAGGATCAGTATTCTTTCTTGCAGAAAACTATGCCGTAGGACTAACTTATGTTAATAACGTTAGTTTCATTGTATGTACCGCTCCATTGCTCACCGTACTACTCGGTATAACCTTTGTAAAGAGCATCAAAGCAAGTTGGTCGCTGATTCTTGGTTCGTTGATAGCGTTATTAGGAGTAGCAACTGTCATCTTCAATGGTAGTTTCGTACTCCACCTAAATCCATGGGGCGACCTCCTCACCTTATTAGCATCGCTATGTTGGGCAGTTTACTCCTTGTTGATGAAGAAGATTTCACATAGTTATTCTGCAGTATTCATCACCCGTAAGATATTCTTCTATGGGCTTGTAACAGTACTGCCAGCCTTTCTCTTTGATCCATGGACGGCTACTACCTCTATGCTTCTTACGCCGAAAGTAATCCTAAACCTATTGTTCCTCGGTCTTGTAGCCTCTTTCCTCTGCTTTGTACTGTGGACATTAGTCATTGCGAAGATTGGTGCTATGACCTCATCAAACTATCTTTATCTTAACCCTATCACCACAGTAGCGGCCAGCGCTATCTTCCTTAATGAGCCAATGACGGCCATAGCGTATGTGGGAAGCGCATTAATTCTGATAGGTGTAGCTGTCTCGAATAAATAGGATAGGGGATTTCAGCTCATTGAGAAGACACTATATCTCGTCAACTCAACCACAGATTAGAAATATCATGCACTGACATAAGAACAAAGTCTTTGAATAATTACTTAATCATAATATGAAGAAAATAGCATTAATCACTGGTGCAACCAGTGGAATTGGCAAAGCTTGTGCACGTAAGTTTGCACAGGGTGGATACGATGTCATCATTACTGGGCGTAGAGCCCAGCTCCTTGCAGACCTAAAGAAAGAGCTTGAAGCAATCGGAGTAAGGGTGCTCGCACTTGCCTTCGACGTATGTAATCGTAAAGCGGCTACTGCAGCTATCAAGAGTTTACCATTAGAATGGCAGCAGATTGATGTCTTGATTAATAATGCGGGGTTAGCACTTGGCTTAGAACCAGAGTATGAAGGGAGCTTTGAAGACTGGGACATGATGATTGATACGAATATTAAAGGACTCCTAACCATGACCCGTCTTGTTGTACCAAGGATGGTAGCTCGTGACAGTGGACACATTATTAACATCGGTTCTGTTGCTGGTGATGCTGCTTATGCTGGTGGTAATGTCTATTGCGGTACGAAAGCTGCGGTAAAGGCTATTACCGACGGTCTTCGTATCGACCTTGCACACACCGCTGTACGAGTAACGAATGTGAAACCAGGATTGGTTGAGACCAACTTCTCTAACGTGCGTTTCCATGGTGATGACGCCCGAGCAGACAAGGTGTATGAAGGAGTTAAGCCTCTTACTGGGACCGACATTGCTGACGTAGTATTCTATGCTGCTTCCGCACCAGCTCATGTTCAGATAGCTGAAGTGCTTGTCCTTGCAACCCATCAAGCAAGTGGAAGTGTGCTACATAGAGAGACTAAGATGTAACCACATTCTTCTTTAGCTCCTTGTTAGCTTACTTATAGTATCTAAACAGAGATGTTGTATCTGCTCGAAGATGAGATAAAAAGATACAATCATTATGAGGATGCAAGTTTATACGCCTATTGCAAATGTATAAAAGTAGACGTATAAACCTGTATTCTCATTGTTTTTATTAAGGACAGAAGAAACTTAAACTCTTGTCTAAAACATTTCTAATAACTCTCTACAGCATCAACAAGTGTATAAAAGTTTGTTTCTTAAAGTGAGAGATGTAATCTTCTACTAAATCTCACACCATCTCAATAGAGGCATACTAAGAATGTCTCCACTTATGAGAGCCATTAGCAACACTGTAAAATATTTTTACATCATATCAAGCTAAACGTCCTTATCTCAGAGATATACTATCCCTTAAGCCTTAGTTCATAAATTTCATTAAATCAAAAGGTTACAAATAGTAACAAAGAAGACGCCTTTCTTGCTTCAAGAAGGGCGTCTTCTATAGGCAAGAAAGGCATGTTCTCGAATACAATTAAGCCTCTTCTTGCTTCAACAATGGCCTCTCTTCGAATAGAGAGGAGAATAATTATTGAAAAATCTTAACGTTTCGTATCATCATGTTTAGTATTTCATCTGCTTTTATGAGTGACTTTATAGGAGTAACCTCAATAATCACGTCATATCCCAGAAGGACCTTAACGACTCGTCTACAAAGTGTATTACATCCGAAAGTCTTTACTCCAACACGATCATTTACCCGTAGGTTTCTTCTCACGTGCAGTCTTTATTCTGTCTTGAATCATCTGATAGTGTGAGATAGCATGCTTACGTGCATTGATAATCTGGAACCTGTAGACAAAGCAAGTGGTTACAAAGTAAACAGCTGCTTGTATCCATAACGCACGAACTTCTGGTAATACGTCATCAATCGTTGCCCCCATTGATGCAATACGCAGATATCCTCGTACACCAAAGGTAGAGGGAATCAGCCAACTAACACCTTGCCAGGCGCCAGGAATACTACTCTGTGGCCATGATGCACCCGTAAGAAAGAGGAAGGGGATTGACGTGAAGACCACCAAAAGCATTACATTCTCACGATAACGAACAAGGCAAGAGATGGTCATACCGAAGAAGATTACAGCTAATAGGTATGGCAAAAGAAGCCAAAACAAGTCAGCTGGATGCGCAAGCATTGTAAAGTTGAAGAAATGGGGTACCGCCATTGTTACGTATGCAGCCATAACACAATAGATCATGAAGTAGCAAGAGGACTTACCAAGTACTATCTTCATAATTCCATTATAGTGTTTACCAATAGGGACAAGGTCTTGAAAACGATTGTTTTCACGTGCTGTACCAGCAGAAAGACCAATACCAAGAAGCAAAGTCTGCTGTAGAATGAGGATTAACACACCTGGGAGGATTGCATTACCATATCCCCCTGTTGTATTGAAAATGGGTTCTGCGTCTACAACCATAGGTTCTGTACTTACCTCTTTATCTCTTTCTGTAAAAGACATGGACTGCTCCTTCTTCATGTCAGTACCCATCTCCATTGATACTGCCAGTGCTGTCTGATAGATAGCCTTATAGGTAAGCATTAAGCTCATATCACAGTAGACACCTACGTGAGCCTTTTCGCCACGATGTAAAGTGAGATCAAAATCACTTGGAAAATAAAGTATACCATGTACAACCTGCTTCCCTACTAATGCTTCGGCCTCTTGTAGGTTATTACAATAGTAGGCAGTACGCACATCAGGAGACGCATCAAAGTCTTGAATAAACTCACGAGAAGAGGCAGAATGAGACAAGTCAACAATAGCCACAGGTACTTCACGCACCACCTCATTGTTATATATCCATGAATAAAGCAGGGGGTAGGCCAAAGGAACAAGTAGGAAGAAGATTAAAACTCCCTCATCTTTAATCGTACTCTTCATCTCCAACCACCATATATAACAAAGAGAGGAGAGGAAGCCCAACGGTCCTGAGCTTGCTTTTTGTTTATTATTTGGCTTTGTAGTATTCTTTGTTTCTGACATAATCGACAATTTATTGAGGCTGCGTCTACGAAAGATTATTTACGTAGTGATGAATAATTAATAGTGAAATAAACCATAATCATACTTTATCTGCTATCATATTGGGCATATATATCTGCCTCTGTTGACTACCGTTTAGTAAGACAAATACCGTCTTATGGTATATACACATACTCTATCATCGCTCGTTTAATATTCCTAACGACCAGAATAGGAAGAGATGCAAAGGCTACCAAGGCCACAACATTCACCCACGCATTAATTAAAGGATAACCATTGAAGATACAAATCTGATATATCATATAGTAATGTCTCAGTGGGATAATCTGTGCCAAGGCCTCAATCATACCGTCCATAGCGAACAGTGGGAAGGTAGCACCACAGGCAGAGAAGCCAACAACAGCCCAAAGAGAACAGATACTCATTGACATTCGAAGGGAAGGCATTAAGCCGAAGACAAACACACCAAACCCTTGAGAGGATAGGACAGTAAGGATGGCAAGGAAAACAATCATGCTCAGTCCGCCTGGATGAGGGAAATTCAGATATCCATAGACATACCACTCATAACCTAAGAAGATGGTTAAGAAGATAAGTGTCTGTGGTAATAGCTTACCAGCAAGTGCAATAAGAATATTGTTACCAGACATAGACATCCATTCTTTCGCCCGTCCAAACTTTAGTTCAGTACCAATAGAATAGACCGTGATGAGCAACATAAACAGGACTAATATACCTGGTATCATAATACAACTCAAGTAAACATTATAATTCATCCATGGATTACCAATCATGTGTACGTCAAGTCCTATCGGTTGTATGATTGTTTTAATCTCGTTAGGAGTCTTTCCAAGCATCTGTAACTTCGCTGCACCGACAGCTGCTGAGGTCAGAGTAGTAACTGTTTTTAGGTCTTTAAACAACATACCACCCGCTACGAGTGTCACATTACTATAATAGAAAGACACTTCAGGTTGGCGTTGAGAAACAAGCTTTGCCGTTGTTCCTTCTGGAATATAGAGGAAACCATATATCTCATTACGCTGTATAGCCTTACGCGCTTCGGTAGCATTGTTATAATGTCCTGCTACCTGAGTTCCTTGAAGACCATCCAACTGACGAATCATTGCACGTGTCACTGAAGTGTTGTCTTGGTCGACTACACCACACGGAAGCTTCTCTGGCTGTCCTGTACTCATCAAAGAAGTAAAGAAGAAGATAACAACAAGGGGGAAGACCACCATACAGCAGATATAGATGGGATTGTGTATCATCAAATCAACTTCACGAGCCCAGAGATTGATAAGTCTTCTTATATATATACGTAGTTTCTTCATTATAATTAGTAAACTCTTGTAAACTTCTTTTATAAAGGTATGTTAGAAGCGATGAATGGCTTTAATAGCCTTTGATAGATGGTCTTTACAATAATAAACTGTTATAGTCACTTGGCGAAGTAAGTGTCTTGATTGTGTGTGTCAAGCCTCAACGCCATTGCTATTTGTCAACAACTCAATGCGTGATGATTGTCAAAAATAGCATAGAAGAGGGTGGGAGAGGGGTGTCATTGCCATTATCTGATGACTAACCTCTAAAGAAGAAAATCTAAGGAAAGCACGAAACCTTCATTTATCTTATCTCCTTAAGTAGCTATCCTCCCCCGAGAGCGGAGAGAGCGAGCCTACTTCTTTAATATCAAAGACATACCAGGTTTTAACCCTTCAACCTTCTTTGTTGGTTTAGCCTTTACTTGGAATGTCTTTAAATCATATTGGCCATTAGTCTTCGTAGCCTTCCATACGGCGTAAGACCCCTTATCTTTTAAGGAGGTTACACGCAGTTCTATATTCTTATCAAGCGCAGGAACGTAGGCTTTCAGTACAGTTCCAACCTTCATATCCTTAAGTTGATCCTCACGTACATTGAATGTTCCCCATATATCATCGACCATAGATATACTCATGATAGGACTACCTAAGCCGACAAGTTCGCCTACCTTCGGATAGATTGTCTCAACTTCTCCATCAGCAGTAGCACGCTGTACAGTCTCCTTCAACACTGATCGAACAACATCAACAGCAGAGCGGGCAGCTTGTGCCTGCTTTCTTGCAGCCTCTTTCGTCTCACGCTGGGCACCGTTCTTAGCAAGTTCCCACTGTGATTTAGCAACTTGTACACCAGCCTTCGTTGCCTCGTATGCTGCCAATGCCTCGTCACGTTTCTGCGCACTCATTACTCCTTCATCATATAGACGTTGCATACGCCCATAAGTCTTTTCGGCTATACCGTTTGCTGCTATAGCTTGCTGATAAACCTGATAGGCACTTTCAACGGTCTCACGACGTGTAGGACCTTCTGCCAAAGCACTCAATGCATCTGTTGCACCAGCCGCTGCTTCAGCCACTTTCTCTTGTGTACTTGCCTCTGGAATAGCCAATGTCGCAAGGACATCGCCTTTATGAACGACGTCACCTTCCTTTACTTTGATGTCTGTGATACGTCCTGGGAACTTACAAGCAACACGGTATTCGCTTACTTCTACCTCTCCTTGGATGGTATCCTCTGTACGATCAATGGTGAAATAACCAATGACAGCCACGATGACTACCACAGATACAAAGCCCAGAACGGCTAAAAGTATGTTCTTATGTTGTGATTTTGCTGACATATTATTGTGGTTTGATTTTATATATTATGTATTTATTCTACTTAATTGAACTTCTTGTATATGTGTTTATGACCTTCCAACTATCTCTTAAAGACCTGTCTCATGGTTTAAACACACTTTATAAGCCACCAAGAGCCTTTTGTAAACCAGCTTGAGCCAGTTTAACACTGATCTCAGCATCAATGATTGCCATACGTGAAGTCTGCCATGCAGTCTGCGCTGCCATAACTTCTGTTACCGTCATAACGCCCTCCTTGAAGCCTACATTTGCACATCTTAGGTTCTCTTCAGCGGCAGCCATGTTCTTATGAGACGTCGCAAGTTGCTTATTAGCATCCTTAAGACGGAGTCTGTTCTGCTCTATCTCTAAGTCAATCTTCTTACGTACATCATCCATTTCTAACTGTGCTATACTTGTAGCAGTCCTACTTGCACGTATCTTATATTTGTTTTCTCCCCAAGTCCATACTGGTACTTGAACAGTAACACCAATGTTCCATAGATCCGTGAAACGTTTCTGGAAACCATTAAAAAGATTAGGGTTTGATATGGAATAACCGGCTGTGAGAAGTACATGAGGGAGATAAAGTGAACGAAGAAGTTTGGTATTCTGTTTGCTCATATCAACCGCATTCTGCAAGAGGCGGAGCTCTGGACGAGTCTCATTAAGTCTTGTACTGTCTGAAGCAGGGATGATGTAATTATCAAACTGGGTTGAAGGAGTAGGAGGGAGGTCGGCATCCCTTTCATCAGACAATTGTATATCACCATTCAAATCAAGGCCACAAAGTTCGCATAAGGCCATCTTTGCCAATGAAACACCACTTTGTATGCGAGCGATTTGCATATCAGCTGTGTTAACAGCTACCTCAACCTTCAATCCATCTGCTCGAGTGGCAACACCCTCACGTATCATCTTCTTGACATCTTCATTCAGCTTTTGTGCTAAGTCACGATAGCAAATAGCTAACGCTTCCTTCTTCTTCAAAGAGATAGCAAGCCAATATGCATTGTCGACTCCATAGAGTACTAACTGTCGTTTAAGGCTGATATTGTTCTGTGCAACCTGCTCACCAATAGCCGCCATATCGTTCGCAGCCTTAATAGCTCCACCCATATAAATAGGTTGGTTGACTACAATTCCACCGGCATATACGTTCTTCGTGTTTGAACGGAACGCATCATTAATACTTTGACCGATGTTATTACCGGCTTGAGTGAGTGGTGTAGAAACATTGCTTAAGAGCTGACCAAGCTGCTGAGCTACCTGTGGACTAAGAACACCTTGCTGTGCCAAAGAGGAAAGGTTTTGGCCTATCTGACCACCTAACTGTCCAAAGGTATTTGTTCCAAGATTGCTCAGAGTATTCTTCTGATCATCACTAAGGAGTGAAATCTCACGTGAAAAGTGCTGATAACCAGCAAGTGCATCTACACGTGGTAGATATTTAGTCTTAGCCGCCTTACGCGTGTTTTCTGCTACATCTACAGTCATGTTCGAGATTTTCAGTTGTCGATTGTTCTGCAAGGCCAACTCTCTACACTTTTGTAACGAGTACACCTCCTGTGCTTGAACACACAAAGATGACCCCAATAGAACTGCTATAGTAAATAACCTCATCATTATTAAATATCACTGAAAGTACTACCTGCAAAATTAGTGCTTTTAGATTGATATGCAAGAGAATTGCAGTTGTTATTCATTAAAATACAAAAATATGTCTATTTTTAGGGAGTTTTAGAACAACTTTAGAAATAATTGATTATCTTTGCACAATCCTTTTGTATAAAATACAAGTACGAAAACATTTCACGCAGTGAACAAAAGCAGTTTTTTTTACCGTGTCTTTGACCTCTATTACGATGGTTTTCGACACATGACATTGGGCAAAACGTTGTGGACAGTTATCATTATCAAACTGGCTATCATGTTTCTTGTTTTAAAGATCTTCTTCTTCCCGAACTTTCTTAAGGAGAATGCAAAGGCAGGAAAAGAAGGTGAATTCATCGAGCAACAGCTCATGAAGCGATGAGTTGTCTTACGTTACCACCTTAAAGAATCAAGTATATATATTTAATTTATAACATTATTACAAATAACAAAAAGCAATGGAAAACCTACTTTTAGCCATTGATCCAGGTACTGTTGACTGGTCACGTGCACAGTTTGCGCTGACAGCTATCTATCACTGGCTTTTCGTTCCCTTGACACTGGGCTTAGCTGTCGTAATGGGAATCATGGAGACTTGTTATTATCGCACCCGAAAGGAGTTTTGGCGTACTGCAGCTCGCTTCTGGCAGCGATTGTTTGGTATTAACTTTGCCATGGGTGTTGCCACTGGTATCATCCTTGAGTTCGAGTTCGGAACTAACTGGAGCAACTATTCTTGGTTCGTTGGTGACATCTTTGGAGCACCACTTGCCATCGAGGGAATCTTGGCTTTCTTTATGGAGTCAACCTTTGTTGCAGTGATGTTCTTCGGTTGGAACAAGGTTTCAGCTGGCTTCCACCTCGCTTCAACATGGCTCACTGGATTAGGAGCAACTATCTCAGCATGGTGGATTCTCGTGGCAAATGCGTGGATGCAGTATCCTATTGGTTGTACATTCAATCCCGATACGATGCGCAACGAGATGACCTCATTCCTCGACGTCGCATTGAGTCCATTCGCAATCGACAAGTTCACACATACTGTTACATCTTCTTGGGTATTAGGAGCAGCATTCACTGTTGCAGTAAGTTGCTGGTATCTGCTTCGCAAACGTCATATTGAACTTGCAAAAGCAAGTATCAAAGTGGGTGCAGCTGTTGGTCTTGTAGCCTCTCTTTTAGCAGGTTCTACAGGTCACAACTCTGCTTATATGGTAGCACAGTCACAGCCTATGAAGCTTGCTGCGATGGAAGCTCTCTATGAAGGAGGTAACGATCAGAGTTTAACAGCAGTAGCTTGGGTAAACCCATTCGACCAGCCTGACTATATGAAGCAGACCGAGCCACCTATGCGAATAGCGGTTCCTAACATGCTTTCTGTCCTTGCAACAAAGGATGCTCATGGTTATGTCCCTGGTGTAAAGGATATTATCCGTGGTTATAAGAAGGCTGACGGCACACAGGAACCTTCTCTGAAAGAAAAGCAAGAACGTGGTCGTAATGCCATTCAAGCCCTCAAAGACTATCGTGCCGGTAAGAACAAAGAGGCTAATCTCAAGGTTCTTGAAAAAGACATGAAGTACTTTGGTTATGGATACATCAAAGATGCTACGCAGATTGTACCATTCATTCCTATTAATTTCTGGTCATTCCGCATCATGGTTGGGCTTGGATGTCTTTTCATCGCTGTGTTTGCACTGATGTTGTTCATCGTTTATAGAAAAGACATTACCCGTTTTGGCTGGTTGCAGAAGGTGGGTATTGCACTCATCCCATTGGCTTATATTGCCAGTGAGTGTGGCTGGCTTGTTGCCGAATTTGGCCGTCAGCCTTGGACCATCCAGGACATGCTTCCAACATGGGCAGCAGTGAGCGACCTCTCAAGTGGCGGTATCGCATTCA
>ERZ772979.781-NODE-781-length-20637-cov-14.416869_pt1 | contig 20637 bp, 22 predicted proteins | sample MGYA00511130_ERZ772979 | MGnify/ENA primary metagenome ERZ772979 (study PRJEB29015, sample SAMEA2738103) | human oral metagenome | biome: human oral; feature: human-associated habitat; material: saliva | place: China | collected 2186 ... | reverse complement strand
GGCTAACTACGTGCCAGCAGCCGCGGTAATACGTAGGGGGCAAGCGTTATCCGGAATTATTGGGCGTAAAGAGTGCGTAGGTGGTTACCTAAGCGCAAGGTTTAATTTAGAGGCTCAACCTCTACTTGCCTTGCGAACTGGGCTACTTGAGTGCAGGAGGGGAAAGCGGAATTCCTAGTGTAGCGGTGAAATGCGTAGATATTAGGAGGAACACCAGCGGCGAAGGCGGCTTTCTGGACTGTAACTGACACTGAGGCACGAAAGCGTGGGTAGCAAACAGGATTAGATACCCTGGTAGTCCACGCCGTAAACGATGAGCACTAGGTGTTGGGCCCGTTAGGGCTCAGTGCCGCAGTTAACGCAATAAGTGCTCCGCCTGGGGAGTACGCTCGCAAGAGTAAAACTCAAAGGAATTGACGGGGACCCGCACAAGCAGCGGAGCATGTGGTTTAATTCGAAGCAACGCGAAGAACCTTACCAGGGCTTGACATCCTGCTGACAGGACCTTAACCGGTCCCTTCTTCGGACAGCAGAGACAGGTGGTGCATGGTTGTCGTCAGCTCGTGTCGTGAGATGTTGGGTTAAGTCCCGCAACGAGCGCAACCCTTGCCATTAGTTGCCATCATTTAGTTGGGCACTCTAGTGGGACTGCCGGGGAAAACTCGGAGGAAGGTGGGGATGACGTCAAATCATCATGCCCCTTATGTTCTGGGCTACACACGTGCTACAATGGCCGGTACAACAGGCAGCGAACCCGTGAGGGGGAGCGAATCCCAAAAGCCGGTCCCAGTTCGGACTGTAGGCTGCAACTCGCCTACACGAAGTTGGAGTTGCTAGTAATCGCGGATCAGAATGCCGCGGTGAATGCGTTCCCGGGTCTTGTACACACCGCCCGTCACACCATGGAAGTTGGGGGTGCCCAAAGTCGGTTAATTAATCTATCGCCTAAGGCAAAACCAATGACTGGGGTGAAGTCGTAACAAGGTAGCCGTATCGGAAGGTGCGGCTGGATCACCTCCTTTCTAAGGATAGACCATTTCATGCTATGAGAATTTTCTCTGGTATCGTGGGGAATTAGCTCAGCTGGGAGAGCACCTGCTTTGCACGCAGGGGGTCAAGGGTTCGATTCCCTTATTCTCCACCATGAACCTTGAAAACTAAATAACGTGTATCACAAAAAACGAAAAGATTTGTAAAACAACAAATCACAACGAAACGAAATCGAGAAATTTTTGCTAGAAACGTAAGTTTCTAAGATAATCGAAAGAGAGTCTAACGAATAGCAAGGGTAAACGATTTCAACCGAGAAACCAGAAAAAGAGCAATTTACTGAAGTTAATTAATAATGGTAAAAGCTACACACTTGATGGTCAAGTGAATAAGAGCATAAGGCGGATGCCTTGGCACTGGGAGCCGACGAAGGACGTGACAAGCTGCGATAAGCTACGGGGAGGAGCACATATCCGTCAATCCGTAGATTTCCGAATGGGGGAACCCACCTATAGTAATGTGTAGGTATTTTCGTATGAATCTATAGTACGAATAAAGGCAACCCGGAGAACTGAAACATCTAAGTACCCGGAGGAAGAGAAAGAAAAATCGATTTCCTAAGTAGCGGCGAGCGAAAGGGAAAGAGGCCAAACCGTTAGTTTACTAACGGGGTTGTGGATCACAGCCGTGGTAGATACAAGTTTAGCAGAAGACAACTGGAAAGTTTGCGACACAGAGGGTAATATCCCCGTATGCGAAAAACAAGTATCACCTATGTGACACCAGAGTAGGACCGAACACGTGGAATTCGGTTTGAAGCCGGGGGGCCCACCCCCCAAGCCTAAATACTACCCAGTGACCGATAGTGAATAGTACCGTGAGGGAAAGGTGAAAAGGACCCCGGGAGGGGAGTGAAATAGAACCTGAAACCTTATGCTTACAAGCAGAGGGAGCGCAAGTGACCTCGTACTTTTTGTAGAACGGGCCAACGAGTTATGGTATGCAGCGAGGTTAAGGTGCTGGAGCACTGGAGCCGTAGAGAAATCGAGTCTGAAAGGGCGAAAGTTGCATGCTGTAGACCCGAAACCGGGTGATCTATCCATGTCCAGGTTGAAGTAACTGTAATAGGTTATGGAGGACCGAACTTATATCTGTTGAAAAAGGTTAGGATGAGGTGTGGATAGGGGTGAAATTCCAATCGAACTCGGATATAGCTGGTTCTCCTCGAAATAGCTTTAGGGCTAGCCTCGTAGTAAGATACCTGGGGGTAGAGCACTGAATGTTCTAGGGGCCTTCACCGGTTACCGAAAACTATCAAACTCCGAATACCAGAGTATCATCTACGGGAGTCAGACTATGTGAGATAAGTTTCATAGTCGAAAGGGAAACAGCCCAGACCGTCAGCTAAGGTCCCAAAATATAGGTTAAGTGGAAAAGGATGTGGGGTTGCACAGACAGCTAGGATGTTGGCTTAGAAGCAGCCATTCATTCAAAGAGTGCGTAATAGCTCACTAGTCGAGTGACCCTGCGCCGAAGATAAACGGGGCTAAAACCTATTACCGAAGCTACGGATACTTAATGTATGGTAGAGGAGCGTCGTATACGGGTTGAAGCAGTACTGTAAGGTATTGTGGACTTTATACGAGAGAGAATGTTGGCATGAGTAGCGCGAGGCAGGTGAGAATCCTGCCCACCGAAAATCTAAGGTTTCCTGAGGAAGGTTCGTCCACTCAGGGTTAGTCGGGGCCTAAGCCGAGGGCGAAAGCCATAGGCGATGGATAACAGGTAGAAATTCCTGTACCACCGAAGGTTGTTTGAATGATGTGGGGACACAGGAGGATAAGCTGAGCACGCCGTTGGTAGAGCGTGTCCAAGCGTCAAGGGAGTATGAATAGGCAAATCCGTTCATATATATTCTGAGGCGTGATGGGGTGGTCAATAGACCGGAAGCAGCTGATTTCACACTGTCAAGAAAAGCCGCTAATTAGACCTAAGGTGCCCGTACCGCAAACCGACACAGGTAGATGAGGAGAGAATCCTAAGGTGAGCGAGCGAACTATTGTTAAGGAACTCGGCAAAATAACCCCGTAACTTCGGGAGAAGGGGTGCCTGCTTCGGCAGGCCGCAGTGAAAAGGCCCAGGCAACTGTTTACCAAAAACACAGGTCTCTGCAAAAGCGAAAGCTGAAGTATAGGGGCTGACGCCTGCCCGGTGCTGGAAGGTTAAGGGGACGTGTCATCGCAAGAGAAGCACTGAACTTAAGCCCCAGTAAACGGCGGCCGTAACTATAACGGTCCTAAGGTAGCGAAATTCCTTGTCGGGTAAGTTCCGACCCGCACGAAAGGCGTAATGATCTGGACACTGTCTCAACAATAGGCTCGGTGAAATTGTAGTACCGGTAAAGATGCCGGTTACCCGCAGCAGGACGGAAAGACCCCGTGGAGCTTTACTGTAGCTTGATATTGAGTTTCGGCGTTGCATGTACAGGATAGGTGGGAGACTATGAAGCAAGTACGCCAGTATTTGCGGAGTCATCGTTGGGATACCACCCTTGTAACGCTGGAATTCTAACCATGTACCGTGAACCGGTGCTGAGACAGTGTCAGGTGGGCAGTTTGACTGGGGCGGTCGCCTCCTAAAGAGTAACGGAGGCGCCCAAAGGTTCCCTCAGCGCGGACGGAAATCGCGCGAAGAGTGCAAAGGCAAAAGGGAGCTTGACTGCGAGACATACAGGTCGAGCAGGGACGAAAGTCGGGCTTAGTGATCCGGTGGTTCCGAGTGGAAGGGCCATCGCTCAACGGATAAAAGCTACCCCGGGGATAACAGGCTGATACCCCCCAAGAGTTCACATCGACGGGGGTGTTTGGCACCTCGATGTCGGCTCGTCTCATCCTGGGGCTGAAGTAGGTCCCAAGGGTTGGGCTGTTCGCCCATTAAAGAGGTACGCGAGCTGGGTTCAGAACGTCGTGAGACAGTTCGGTCCCTATCCGCTGTGGGCGTTGGAAATTTGAGTGGAGCTGTCCTTAGTACGAGAGGACCGGGATGGACATACCTCTGGTGCACCAGTTGTTCTGCCAAGGGCATAGCTGGGTAGCCACGTATGGACGGGATAAGCGCTGAAAGCATCTAAGTGCGAAGCCCCCCACAAGAATAGATTTCCTCCTTTAAGGTAAGACCCGTGGGAGACTACCACGTGATAGGTCAGAGGTGTAAGTGCAGTAATGTATTAAGCTGACTGATACTAATAGGTCGAACACTTGACCAGTGGTTTCAAAGGAAAAGAAATGCTAGTGAGAAGCGTTATTTAGTAAGGTTTAATCCGGTGATTATAGCGAAGAGGTCACACCTGTTCCCATCTCGAACACAGTAGTTAAGCTCTTCAGCGCCGACAATACCTGGTGGGCGACTGCCCGGGAAGATAGGACGTTGCCGGTTCATTAAAGACTGCTTATGCAGTCTTTTTTTATGTCTAGAATACTTTTACTAGATTGTAATTATCTGGTACAAATGGTATAATTTACCTATATGTAATTTTACATTTAAGGAGCAGATATATGTTGATTTTTAAGATTATATTTTGCATACTCTTAGTTTGTCCAATGGCATATATTACTTTTTTGCTCTTTAACAGAATGATAGATATGGTCATTAAAAGGAAATAGATATGTGCAATGACAAGAGAATGCCAGGGATCGTGCCTAAGTGTGAACCTGCTTTGAACAAGGGTATCTTTATATCCGTTGAGGGAGGCGATGGTTCCGGAAAGTCTACACAGCTAGCTAATATTAAGGATTATTTAGAGGTTAGAGGTGTTGATGCTTTATTTATTAGGGAACCAGGTGGCACAAGCATAGGTGAAAAAATAAGAGACATTCTTTTGGATCCAGCTAATGCAGAAATGTGTGCTATGACTGAAGCAATGCTTTACGCTGCTTCTCGTGCACAGATTGTAAGTGAAGTTATTAAACCTGCGCTTTCAGAGGGCAAGGTTGTCGTATGCGATAGATTTGTAGACTCGAGTATTGCTTATCAGGCTTATGGTAGGCAGATGGGTGATGCAATTTGGGATATTAACAAATACGCAGTAGATGGATCTATGCCTGACTATACATTCTTTCTTGATATAAATCCACATAGTGCTTCCAGCCGTATAGATAGCAGGGGAGAAGGTAAGGATAGGATGGAGCTTCAGGAGGATTCCTTCCGCATGAGAGTGTATAATGGATATCTTGCACTTATGGATGATGAGGCAAATAGAGATAGAATCATAAGGATTGATGCGTGCAAAGATATTGAGTCAGTTAAGTCTGAGATTATCGAAAAGCTCGATGTGATTCTTGCAAGGTAAATTCAGAGGTTGTTGTGGGACTTAGTAAGTATTTTAAATATGGTAAATCGCTAGAGTCTCTCAGCGATGCTATTATAAAAGGCAATATTACACATGCATATATTATCGAGGGCGATAGCCTAATTGATAAGCCAGGGATTGCAAAGGCTTTTGCAAAGGCAACTCTATGCAAGGAAAAACCTGGTGAGGGATGTGACCAGTGTAGCATTTGTAAGCGCATAGATAAGGATTCTTACGAGGATCTTCACTACCTTCAGGATGAGAAGTCAATTAAGAACGAGGCAATAGAGCATTTGCAGGGGGAGCTTGCGATGCTTCCTTCAGCAGAGGGAAAGATGCACATTGCAATCATCGAATCTGCAGATACAATGACGGATAGAGCGCAGAACAGACTTCTTAAGACACTTGAGGAGCCGAAGGCTAGCTCTTTGATAATGCTTTTGTCTGAGAACAGCGTAAACCTACTTCCGACTGTTAGATCAAGATGTGCTAGCATCAGAATTAATGATGCAGATTTGTGTTTGGCAGATGATGCAAAGTTACTCGCTAATGCTGAGGCTTTAATAAGTATGGTTGTTGATCGCAAGTTGTTTTATGAGCAGAAGAATTTACTAGATAAATGTGTGAAGGATAGACGCGGGGCTTTGAGCTTTCTTGATGCGATGGAAAGAGTTTTGAGAGAGTATCTGATAAACAGTGGCTCTGCGGTAATGAATAGAAATAAAGCTGCGAAGTACATTTCCTATGTTGAGGAGGCTAGACGCAGCATTAATGGCAATTCTAATTTTAGATATGCTATGAAGAATTTAATTTTGAAGATGGGAAGGTAAGCGATGATAAATGTAGCCGGCGTTAAATTTCGCAACAATGGTAAGGTATACTATTTTGATCCGCTAGATTTGGAAGGACTCGAGGTCGGATGCGGTGTAATCGTAGAGACTGCTAGAGGACTCGAATTTGGATATATTGCAATGCAGCCTAATGCTATCAAGGATTCGAGCGTGGTTAAGCCGCTCAAGCCTATTATCAGGATAGCTACGGAAGAAGATATAAAGCGTAGGGATGAGAACGAGAGCAAGAAGTCTGAAGCGATGCGTATTTGTCAGGAGAAGATTGACAAGCGCGGACTTGAGATGAAGCTCATAGATGTGGAATATACTTTTGATAATAACAAGATTGTGTTTTACTTCACTGCGGATGGCAGAATAGATTTTAGAGAGCTTGTCAAGGACTTGGCTAGCGTTTTCAGGATGAGAATAGAGCTCAGGCAGGTGGGGGTTAGAGATGAAGCCAAGATTATCGGCGGATGCGGACCTTGTGGTAAAGGACTTTGCTGTGCTTCGTGGCTAACGGATTTTCAGCCTGTATCTATCAAGATGGCAAAGACTCAGAATCTCTCCCTAAATCCTGGAAAGATTTCGGGTATATGTGGAAGGCTAATGTGTTGCCTAAAGTATGAGAACGATGTGTATATCGAGCTTCGCAAGGGTATGCCTGAGAGCGGTGAGATAGTTAAGACAAGTGACGGCAGAGCAAAGGTTGTAGATTCTAATATATTTAGAGAGACCGTGAGAGTAAGGCTTTTTACTGGCGAGAAGGAAGAGGACGGAAGCGACAAGCTTTCAGAGGATATCTACACATATCGCAAGGAAGAGATAAAGAGGCAGTTTGACAAGAACAAATCCGGTAAGGATAAGAGGTCAAAGGGCGGACATAACAATGACCGAGAAATTCTAAACGAGGTCGATGAAGAATACAAGGCAGAGCTCGAGGAGCTTATGAAGAATAACTAGCATGAAGAGACGAGTAGATGATATAGGTTTCGGTGGACTTAAGTTAGTTCAGGATGAGGATGCCTTCTGCTACGGAACGGATGCAGTTCTTTTAGCTAATATGGCTTGCAGGGAATTGCAGATTACTGAAGATATGAGGGTCTGTGATCTTGGGACAAATACAGCGGTAATTCCACTGATTATGTCAGCTAGATGCAGGGCTAAGGAAATTGTTGGAGTTGAGGTTCAGGAGCAGGCTTTTGAGCTTGCGCAGGAGAACCTTAAGCTTAACTCTTTGATGGATAGACTTAAGCTTGTACTTGCCAATGTTAAAGATATTAAGGGCATGAAGAGTCAGCTACTTGGGTCAGAGAGCTTTGATGTAGTGACGACCAATCCACCGTATATGGAGTCAGGCAGGGGCCTTGTGAGCGGTAATACGGCAAAGGCTATTGCAAGGCATGAACTTCTTGCGGGGCTTGAGGAATTCCTAGAGGCGGCGGCCTTTCTGCTCAAGGATGGCGGAAGCTTATTCATGGTTCATAGACCAGGAAGGCTGATAGATATATGTGAGGCGAGCAGGAGATTTGCGCTTGAGCCTAAGACTATTCAGCTTGTTAGCGGTAAGCCTGGTGGCGTGCCTAATATACTGCTTATGCACTTTGTTAAGGGAGGCAGGAGACAGCTTAAATGGCTTGAGAACATCAGCGTAAGAAATGAAGATGGCAGCTTTACGAAAGAAGTTTTGGAGGCCTATGAGGTCTAGTTTTGAGGCTGGAGGCTAAGTTAGTCAGTAATTATTAAGATAAATTAATTGGAGATCAAAGGAGATACCGGGAGGCTTATATGGTTACTATTGATTTGAACAACATGTTATATATTATTTTGATTGCAGTAGCGATAATATTGCTGATATTTTTGATTGTAGCAGTTGCTCGTCTTATACAGACACTTAAGAGAGTGAACGGTATTTTGGAGGATGTTTCTGTTGTGAGCGGAATCGTTAGCGAAAAGGCGATTGAGACAAAGCCTGTTGTAGACGATATATCAAAGACCATCGCAAGCTTTGCAAGCGCTGCTGCTGGGAATGAATCAAGGGTCGCTTCGCTTTCGAGCATAGCAAAATCAATAAGCTCTTTGATTTCACTTATCAAAAACGGAAAGAACTAGTTGGAGGGAGAAGCTAAATGAAATCGACGGGAATAGTAAGGCCGGTTGACGCGCTAGGGAGAATTGTAATTCCTATTGAGCTAAGACGAAGCCTAGACATAAATACAGATGACAGCCTTGAGGTCTTTGTTCAGGATGACTACATAATGCTAAAGAAGTTCGAAGCGCGATGTGTGTTTTGTGGAAGCGATGAGGATGTACAGGAAGTGCACGGCAAGAACGTGTGTGGAGCATGCATCAAAGAGCTAAAGAAGCTATAAAATCGTCATAGAAAATTGCTGAATTCGGAGGAAGTCGTGGCAAAATTTTTAGTACAAAACGGAGCGCCACTTTATGGAGTGGTTCAGATAAGCGGAGCCAAGAACGCGGTGTTACCAGAGATGGCATCTGCTATCCTAACAAAAGAAAAATGTAAGATAAGCGACGTGCCTAATTTGATAGATGTTAAGGTCATGAAGGAGATTTTGGTATCTCTTGGTGGAAGCATCAATCAGATAGAGGAAAACGTGCTAGAGATAAATATGGAAGAGCTAACAAAGCGTGAGGCGAGCTACGAACATACGAGCAAGATGCGTGCATCATTTTTGCTGATGGGACCTCTTCTAGCTAGAGCTGGGTACGCTAAGGTGTATATGCCTGGTGGATGTACCATAGGTGAGAGGCCTATAGGACTTCATCTTAAGGGATTTGAGGCTCTTGGTGCTGAGATTATAGCAAAGGAAAACTATATCGAAGCAACAGCGCCAGAGAACGGTCTCAAGGGCGCAGCTATCTACCTTGACTTCCCAAGCGTAGGAGCGACTGAGAACATAATGATGGCTGCTGTTTTGGCAAATGGAACAACATATATTGAGAACGCGGCTCAGGAGCCTGAGATTGTAGATCTTGCTAACTTCATGAACAAAATGGGAGCAAAGATCAAAGGTGCAGGTACTGATACTATTAAAATTGAAGGTGTTAAGTCACTTCACGGGGCCGCTCACAATGTAATTCCTGATAGAATAGAGACTGCTACTTTTATGCTTGCAGCTGCGATTACTCGTGGTGAGGTTATGATAAAGAATGTGGTTCCAGATCACGTTAAGCCTATAACTGCAAAGCTTAGAGAGTGCGGAGTTACAGTTGAGATAACGGAAGAAGGTCTTTATGTAAATGCAGCGGATAAGAAACTTATAGCAACTGATCTTAAGACTCTTCCATATCCAGGGTTCCCAACTGATATACAGTCACCTTTCATGTCATTTTTGACGACTGTTGAGGGTTCAAGCACTGTTATTGAGACTGTTTTTGAGAACAGATTCATGCATGTTGCTGAGCTTAACAGAATGGGTGCAAATATTAAAACCGAAGGTAATCGCGCAATTGTTCAGGGTGGAAAGAAGCTTGAGGGTTCAAGCGTAATTGCAACCGATCTTCGTGCAGGTGCTGCAATGGTACTCGCAGGTCTTGTTGCGTCTGGAACTACTGAAGTTTCACAGATTTACCATGTTGAGCGTGGATACGAGAAGTTCGTAGAGAAATTCCGTGCGCTCGGCGCAAATATATTGAGAATAGAAGACTGACGGCTCATACTGACAAGGTTGAGCCGTTGTCAGCATATAGGATAATGCAAAGTAGATAATATAGTGCTTTGATGATGTCTTGGAAAGAGATGCAATCGAGTTTTAAAGGAGTAAAATATGTCAGATTCAAATTATCTAGAGCTTCTTGCAGACAGATACCCTAATATAAGAGCGGCTACTGCCGAGTATATAAACCTTAAGGCAATACTTGCTTTGCCTAAGGGAACTGAATATTTTTTGAGCGATCTTCACGGAGAGCATGAGGCTTTCATTCACATGCTAAGAAGTGCTTCAGGTACGATAAAGACAAAGATTGACGAGCATTATGCGGGGATTTTGAGCGAGGACGATAGGGAGGACCTAGCGGCTTTGATATATAATCCTCAGGCTGAGATAGAAAGACGTAAGAAGACGGAGATTGATTTTTCGCAGTGGTGCGTGACGGTTATCTATAGACTGGTTACAATCTGTAAGTCGGTTTCAACAAAGTACACTAGATCAAGGGTTAGAAATAGACTTCCTAAGTATCTCGACTATGCTATGGATGAGCTTCTTCACGCTGACGATGAGGAAAACCGCGTTCACTACTACAGCGAGATTATTAATACGGTTGTAAACTTTGGTTTTGGTGAAATCTTTATTACAGAGATGGCTGATGCCATAAGCAGACTTGCAGTTGACAAGCTTCATATCATAGGTGATATATATGACAGAGGTGCGCATCCTGATACAATCATGGACTATTTGATGGACTACCACGATGTTGATTTTCAGTGGGGTAACCACGATATCGTCTGGATGGGTGCTGCGGCAGGAAACCTTGCTTGCATAGCTAACATCATTAGAATGAACATCAGCTATAACAATTTTGATATGCTTGAGGTTGGATACGGAATTAACCTTAGAAGACTTACGACATTTGCTGCTGATATATATGGAAACGACGAGTGCAAGAAGTTCTGGCCACATGTTTTGGACAAGAACAAATTTGACCCTGTAGATGACCAGCTTGCAGCACGCATGCACAAGGCAATTGCAATAATGCAGTTTAAGCTAGAAGGACAGCTTATCAAAGAACATCCTGAATTTGATCTAGACAAGAGACTTTTGCTAGACAAGATTGATTTTGAGAATGGTACGGTTAATGTTGAAGGCACAGTTTACCCGCTAAACGACACTTTTTTCCCAACCATTGATCCAAACAACCCATACGAGCTTACCGAGGATGAGCGTGCAGTTATGAATTCGCTCTCAGCGTCGATAATTAACTCTGAGAGGCTACAAACTCATATAAGGTATATGTTTAGCCATGGAGCACTTTACAAGCGTATAAACGGCAATTTGCTCTTCCACGGATGCATTCCTATGGATGAGAACGGTGACTTCCTTCCTGTGGATATCTACGGAGCAAAGTGTGCAGGTAGAGCTTTGATGGATCATCTCGATAAACAGATTAGAGCTTCGTATTTCTCGCCTGAGAAAATTAAGAAGTACGGAAAGCCTGGAGACCTAATGTGGTACCTCTGGCTTGCTAAGGATTCTCCTCTGTTTGGCAAAGAGAAGATGACGACTTTTGAGAGGCTGTTCATCGACGACAAAGCTAGCCACAAGGAACATGTAAGACCTTATTACAAGCTAATTAATAGCAAGGAGCCATGCGAAAAGATTTTGCGTGAGTTTGGACTTGACCCTAGTCATTCTAAGATTTTGAACGGACACGTTCCAGTAAAGATCAAAAATGGAGAAAGCCCAATCAAAGGAGGCGGCCTCCTTTATGTAATAGATGGCGGTATATCAAAGGCATATCAAAAGCAGACAGGGATAGCAGGATATACATTTATCTTTAACTCGAGATTTATGGCTCTGGCTGAACACAAGCCTTACGAGCCTTTGAGAGAGGATGGCACTCAGAAATTCTTTAGCCCTAGCATGAAGACTGTGGATACTCTCAAGACGAGAATGCTCGTTATCGATACTGATGAGGGAGCCGAGCTTCTAAGACAGGCAGAGGCGGTAAAGCGTCTTGTTGAGGCATACAAAACAGGTGAGATAAAAGAGCGTCCAGAGGGCAAGTATTCAGCGTATAAGGGAAAATAGTAAAGAGGAAAATTGTTATGGACAAAAATACTAAAAAGAAAAAATGGCTTGAAAATGGTATAATAATATTGAATAAAACAAATTAGAATTTTAATAGAGAAATAATTATGGATTACGAAAAATTATTAAGAGAAAAAGAATCTAAAATGAACATTTGGGGAAAAGAAAGTATCGTTGTAATAGACGAGGATATAAAGATTTCCAAAAATGTTGTTGTAAGTAAACTTTCTTGGATAGAAGAACACAAAGATGAAATTATCGAATTTGCTTTAGCAGCAGAAAATTTTTTAGATGGAATAAATAATTATATTAGTGAAACGGTTGCTAAAAAAGGAAAATGTAAATTACCTGATGGAACAATATTACAAAATATCATCGAAGAGGAAACCTTAATAAAAAGTATTTTTGTGAATTCCGTATATTTTTCTGAAGATGATTTTTCTATTGATTTGGCTACCTCACCGGACTATTTTGGAGGGCATTTATTAGGAATATCGGTTAATTGGGAAACCAATGAAATGGAGTATGAAGGGATGAACGGATAAGGGGCTTATGGTAATAGACGGTGTAAAAATAAAAGTTATGGAACTTGAAGCAAGGCTGAATCTTACTTTCCCAAAACTATACTTTGAGTTTCTATGTGGGATAAATAGTGGTGATGTCTTTGAAGTTAAGGACTCAGGAATAGGTTTTTATTCATATTCCGATTTAGAAGAAAGAAATCAGACATATGAAGTTAGAGAATATGAATATAATTATTTTATGATCGGACAAGATGGAGATTTGGGGTACTTTATAAAAATAGACTCGGTAGAAGATGATTCTATCTTTTCAAATGATTTAGGGGCACTCGGTTCATGGGAAATGCAAAAAGAAGCGGATAGTATTTTAGATTTTATCAAATAAAAATTATGTGTAAATTGCTATATTATATCAACTTACGAAACAGTAAATCGAAATGATATGTACCCAGAATCCTGGACACATATCATAAATGGTTTACTGTTTTTTCTTTGTCTAAAATCGACGTAAGCAGAGGAAAAGTTCTTGCGTGGGATATAAAGCAATTTTTTCATAAGGATAATCAAACTATTGTAGAATGGCACTTCAAAAATAAAATGAATGAGGGGAAAGTTGAAGAATTTGACGGTATCTCTTTGATTGTTTGGACAGCCGATAATAAGATAAAAGCGTTGAAAGAGTTTGGTTGTAATTGTAACAACTACAATCCTTACAAAGAGAGTGAAACACCATTATTTAGAGATGAAAAAGTAAATTGGTTTTGAGGAGATAAAATATTGATGGAAAGTAGACCTGAGTTTGACAAAATTACATCGTTTGATGAATTTACTAAATACTATTGGTATCGTGAAGAACTTTCACAGATATGCAAGTCATTAGGATTAGAATATAGAGGCACAAAACAGGAACTCAATTATATTATTGAGCAATACTTTAAGGGCAATTTGATTAAAAAATCATCAATAAAAAATGAAAAGAAGCAAGTGGAAAATATTACTTTAGATACACCATTACTTGAATGTGGTTTTTCTTTTAATGCAAAGTTCAGAGAATATTTCGCTGTTTTAACAGGTATCTCACCATTTAAATTTACTGCTGATATGGCAACAGTTTGGAGAAAAGTAAAAAGAGAAAATGATTTGAGTTTTACAATTCAAGATATGCTAAAAGTTTATTATGGGAAATCAGATTATGCAAAGTATGATAATTCGGTTTGTCAATGGAATCAATTTTTAAAGGATTTCTGTGCAGACGAAAATAGTTGCAACTACTCAAAAAAATTAAAAGTAGCTTCTATTCTTTGGAAAGAAGTCAGAAATTCAAGAAATGAAAAAATTTATTCAAAGAATCTTTTGACTGAATATGCCGATAAAATAAAAGAGTATTGCAAGTAGGATATTTTTAGCTTGCTAAACTAACAATTCAATAAAAGCTAACACGAAAGCAGTAAATCAAAAAGGTTTGCTGTTTTTTCTTTGCTTAAAAACGGAAAGGAGGACACATGGAAGAAGAAAAAAGAGTAATAAAAGAACCACAACATAAACAGTTAATAATGGATATTGGAAAAACAAAATACACCGTAAACCTACATTTCAAGCAAGGTACAGGGGAAACATACAAGGATAAAATACTAAAGCTAATCAAGAGAGAAACAGAGAAGATATAAATTTATCAAAAAAATTTTGTTTATGTCCTTGATAAATCTTTCCAAATTATTTAGTTTGAATTTCTCACTTCACTATAAAATTATACAAAAATAAGCTATAATAAGTCAGACAAATAGTAGTAAGTGAGGATAGAGATGAAAAAAAATGACCGTATAGAAGTACAAATTGATGATTTAACGTATGAAGGAATGGGCGTTGCAAAAGTCGATGGATTTCCTCTTTTTATTGAAAATGCGCTGCCTGGAGAAAAAGTAGTGGCTCATGTTTTAAAAATAGGGAAAAAATTTGGCTATGCCAAAGTCGTTGAATGGGTATCTACGAGTCCTGACCGTATTCCATTAGTTGATCCAAATGGAACTCGAGTGGGAACAATGCCTTTACAACATATGAAATATGAAGCTCAATTGGCCTTCAAACAAAAACAAGTGAAACATGTCATGAATACAATTGCGAAAATGCCAGAGTTAGAAGTTCGTCCAACGATTGGAATGGAACATCCATTTGGATATCGGAATAAAGCGCAAATCCCTGTCAGAATGGTGAATGGCTTATTAACAACAGGATTTTTCAAGAAAAACTCACACGACTTAGTTCCAATGGAAGATTTTCATATTCAAGATCCGGAAATTGATTGCTTGATTGTAGCAGTGCGTGATATTTTAAGAAAGTATCCAGTGGTAGCGTATGATGAGGCGAACCATACTGGTGAATTGAAGCATATTATTGTGCGACGAGGCCTGCGTACGAAGCAAGTGATGATTATTTTCGTGACGAGAACAAAGTTGTTACCACAAGCTGATGCGATTGTCAGAGATATTACAACGGCTCATCCAGAAGTGGTATCTATTGTGCAAAATATCCAACCGAAACCAACGAATGTAATCATGGGACATGAGACGAAAGTGCTATTCGGGGAAGACGTGTACGAAGAGAAATTGTTCGAATTCACGTTCAAGATTAGCGCGCGTTCGTTTTTCCAAGTCAATACCGTGCAAACCGAAGTGCTCTATCAACAAGCAATTGACGCTGCGGACTTGAAGAGCGGAGAGACGGTCGTGGATGCGTATTGCGGAATCGGGACGATGAGTTTAGCCTTTGCCCGTGACGCGAAGAAAGTCTATGCCATGGAAATTGTGGATGATGCGATTGTGATGGCGAAGGAAAATGCGAAACTAAACGGCGTGAAGAATGTGCACTTTGAAACGGGTGCGGCTGAGAAAATCATGCCACGCTGGAAGGAAGAAGGCATCCAGCCAGATGTGATTGTGGTGGATCCACCGCGCAAAGGGCTCGACCTTGCCTTTATCGAAGCGGCCTGTGCAACAGGTCCTGAGCGTATCGTGTATGTGAGCTGTAATCCAGCAACCCTCGCTCGTGACCTTGTCCACTTCAAGGAACGAGGCTACGAGGCACAGTACGTGCAACCCGTGGATATGTTCCCGATGACCGCGCATGTTGAGACGGTAGTATTAATGTCAAGGGTTGATAAATAAGAGTGTAATAAGATAAGTAAATAAAGGCTTTCCGTGATTTGAGGTCTGGTTTTAAGCCGGAAGGATAATCACGGTTTTTTGTTTTGAGGGAAGATATCCGAAATTGGGGAATTTGAAAAGTAATCAGCCGATACGGTTATTGATTTGGTGAGTTGATAAGATGGTTGACTAAATAATGGTGAGTTGATAAGATGATTGGCAAAGTTTCTTCGTAACATTGAACTGCTTACTATTCTAAATATTTATCAAATCGAGATTTTTAATACTTGAAAAAACAATGCCTTTATTGTATAACATAAACACCTGATGGAGGTGTAATTATGCACGTAGGATATAGAGAGGGATCTGGCAGGAAAAATGGCAAAGTAGATGAAGCTATTGCACTTTTTGATAAAGCTCGATATAACGGCTATGATGCTCCTGCGCTATACGATTCTTATGCTAAAGTTTATCGAAAAATTAAGGATTACGATAATGAAATTCTCATTCTTGATGAAGGAATTATGCGTAAAACACGGCACGATGTTGGTACTTTAGCAGCTCGTAGGAATAAGGCAATTAAGCTATTATTTGCTAAACAAGAGGCAGAGCGGATAGCTAAGGAAAAATCTGATTTTCTAAAAGCGAACAAAAAAGAGGATATTTAGAGGTTCAAAACGAAGTTAATAAGTTAATATAAAAATATACTAAGACTACGGAGTAAAATCTGTAGGCTTATTTTTTATGGTATAATAAATATAAATTAGAATTTATAGGATAAAAACATGGTAAAAGTAAAAAATAACAAGATAAAAACATACATTCTATCAGCAATAACATTAATATGGCTAGCAGTTTCCATGATACTTTTATATATAAAAAGTAGGACTGGTTATAGAATATTAATTGATTTCTTTGGGTTACAATTAAGGCAAGAAGATGTCCTATTTATTCTTTTACTGATGATTGTAGCTTGGCTTATCTTTTTTCTAAAGCTATTTTGGAAGAAATATTCTAGTAACATTGCTAGAGTTATTCTGGTAACAGGCTGGATTTTATTAATTGCAGGATTCTTATTTGGGTCTTTAATTTTTTTAGGTGGTCATCTTGTAAGTACCTACTATACTTTTATTTCCCCTGATAAAAAACATACGCTAGTAGTTGATGAGGCTTCGTTCTTGCTTTTGTCAAATGTAAGTTTATTTGAAAGGATAAATCCTTTATTTATTGAAGATTTAGGCGCAGGAACCTCCCTCGATGATGGATTTTCACCAATTTCAGCAGGTAAGTACTGGATAAAGTGGGATGGAAATAGGGTTAGCCTTGCGATGTTGGATGAACTTGGGACTGGGACATGGGATGTAGTAAAAGTTTCCTTAGGAGATAGTGATAGGAATGTTCAACATGATAATTTAGACTCTGAGGGCAAGCCTATTGTCTATGAGGAAAATTATTCTCCTACGCTTCCTGCGAAAGATACCATTCATAAACCACTAACTAAACAAGAAATATTAGATAGTTTATCTCTTGAAAATGCTATCATAATACCAAATTCTAACTATGGACTTATAGAGGTTGATAGGGCTATGGCTAGAAGTCTATGGTATTTTGTAAGAATTGAGGAAAATAGGATGATTTATATTTCTGATGCTCCGGATACATCTCCTAAAGTTGAGGGAGAAATTGATTCTGAAGGAAAAATACATTTAAGATTTACGGATATTAATAATAATCAAACCAATTATGAATCTTTAAACCAGGGAAAGACTTGGAAAAATGCTCATAAGTTTTCGGGTAACATGGATTAAATCGGGGTAGACAAATGCAAATTTTGGAGGTATAGATTATGGCTTCAAGTAAAGAATATTTAGATTTCATTTTAGAACAACTATCCGAGTTGGAAGAAATAACATATAGATCAATGATGGGCGAATATATTGTTTATTATCGCGGAAAAATTGTAGGTGGAATTTATGATGATAGGTTTTTAGTGAAGCCTGTTAAATCTGCAATAGCATATATGCCAAATGCAAAATATGAGTTGCCGTATGATGGAGCAAAGGAAATGCTATTGGTCGATAATGTTGACAACAAAGAATTTTTAACAGGCTTATTCAATTCGGTGTATGATGAGTTGCCTGCACCAAAACCGAAGAAATAATCGAATTGGAGGGGCTTAAAATGCTTGAGATAAAAGAAACAATGATTGAGGACCTCAAATGTGTTCAAAAGCTTTGGGCCGATGGAGATGTCATGAAGTTCGTCGGCTTTCCGGACGGCTTACATCAAACAGATGAAGGGATGCAAAATTGGTTTCGGTGGATTAAATCGAACAGACCGACTTTAAACCACTATTCAATTTTCGAAGACGGGAAATACTGCGGAGAATCGTTCTATGAAATCGACGCAGAGCATCGAAGCGCCGCTCTGGACATAAAATTGTTTGGATTTGCACGGGGATGTGGAATTGCAACGGCCGGGCTCTCCCATGCGATCAAAGAAGCGTTCCTAAACGGTGCAGAGATTGTATGGGTCGATCCGAATCCGGAAAACATGAAAGCAATCGCGTTGTATGAGAAACTTGGCTTTCAGCAGAAAGACTTTCCGGAGTACCTGGTTTCCGAGGATGAGGAGAAAACCTCAATCTATATGGAACTTCGCAAAAACTGATTCATAAGTAAAGTAATTTTATAATGGATATTTTATAAGGAGGGTATATATATGTTAGGAGCAATTGTGGGAGATGTTGTTGGGTCTGTTTATGAATGGAATAATATTAAAACAAAAGATTTTCCATTGTTTAGGGACGATTGTTTTTTCACAGATGATACGGTGATGACCTGTGCTGTGGCAGAAGCCATCATGAATGGTGGACAGAAGGATGACTTCATTGATGCCATGAAGAAGTACGGCAGAATGTATCCAAACGCGGATTACGGTGCCAGATTTAACCAGTGGCTTATGACCGACAACCGTGAGCCTTACAATAGTTTTGGAAATGGTTCTGCGATGCGCGTTTCTCCGTGTGCTTGGGTGATGGAGGCTGCAACAAGCGAGTTGCCGTCTGAAGTGAAACGTCTTGCGCAACTTTCTTCAGAGGTGACGCATAACCATCCAGAAGGAATCAAAGGAGCAATGGCTACAGCGGATGCGATTTTTATGTGCCGTTATTTCTTTGACAGAAATGACAACCCTGCGGAGATTAAAAGACGCGTTAAGGAACATATCGAGAAAGAGTATGGATATGACCTTTCTAAAACGCTGGATGAAATTCGTCCTACGTATCGTTTTAATGAAACGTGTCAGGATACCGTTCCTCAGGCCATCGTTGCCTTTCTAGAAAGTACAGATTTTGAAGATGCGATTCGAAATGCGATTTCTCTCGGCGGGGACAGCGACACTCTTGCTGCAATCACAGGAAGTATCGCCGAGGCAGCCTATGGAATTCCTGAGTGGATTCAGGACAAGGCCTATAGCTATCTCGATGAGCCGTTAAAAGATGTGCTTAGACGATGGGAAGAAACGGTTGTAATAAAATAATAGATAGGCGTTGTGTGGACTAATAATGAAGGATGGAGGTGATTGTTTGGTAGAAAACAGACCTAGTTTTAAAGAGATAAAATCATTTGAAGAATTCAACCAATACTATTGGTATCGAGAAGAACTTTCCCAAATTTGCAAGTCTCTTGGATTAGAGTATAGAGGGACGAAGAAAGAATTGGTTTATATAATTGAACAATATTTTCAGGGAAATAAAATAGAGAAATCCTTGAGGAAAGGTCTCAAAACTCAATCTGAAGTAATCACTTTAGAGACTCCATTACTGAACTGTGGGTTTTCTTTTAACCAGAAGTTTAGAGATTATTTTGCTGCGGTAACAGGGGTTAGTCCTTTTAAATTTAATGCGGATATGGCAACCGCTTGGAGAAAAGTAAAAAGGGACCATGATCTAAAATTTACGATTCAAGATATGATTAAAATTTATTATGGAGAGTCTGATTACGCCAAGTATGATCGTTCGGCTTGTCAGTGGAATCAATTTTTAAAAGACTTTTGTACGGATGAATGTAGCCAACAGTATACTAACAAGTTAACCGTTGCTGCTATCCTTTGGAAGGAAGTTCGAGATTCAAAGAACGAAAAAGTTTATTCCAAACAGCTTCTAAATGAATATGAAAACAAAATAGAGGCGTATCGTAAATAAGCGACTACTCTTTCTTCTGCCATATATGTTGTTGCGAAAGCTTCTATGTACTTTTAAAAGGATTATGGATAGTGCTCCTCATGCATGAAGGACTACTGGATGTACATCGTGAGAACTTGTTTCATTACCTATTGACGGTAGCAATATAATGTTTAGAACGAAAAAAGTTTAGGAGGGTTATCGATGGTTATATTGGAATTGTATCAAGGTGATTATCAAAAAGATTTAGTCGCTTTTAATTCTTTAGAAGAAGGGAAAGCCTTTGTCGCACAAATCCCGGGGTATACTCTAGAAAACGAAGATGGGTTTGAAGTGGAGTATGTGAATCCTAAACACTTGCCGGATTATATGGAAATTGTCTTCAATGGAAATATTGTCCCTTTATCTAGATTTTCGTTTGAACCTGAAGAAAATGTCGAGATTATTTGGAAAGAAATTTCGAATCTATCCGTTAAAAACGATAAAGTGGTCGAAGGAGCTACAAAGGTCGATGCTTATGTCGTGAATAACGATGAAGTTAAAGCCTATATCGAAGCCAGAGAGATAAACTTCCGCAAGGCAAAAGCTTTCTTAGAAAGTAAAGGGTATGAAGTCGATAGAAGCTATTTTGGAAGTGAAGATGGCGAAGCAATTCTCTACAGAAAGAAAGGCGCCGAAGATTGGCACTTCTTATGTCACTTAGACCCGCTGTTTGTAGAGATTGAAGATGTTGAAGGGGTTGTGGAGAATATTGAAGAATTGGAAGAAGCGTCTAAATAGAAAGAAGGAAAAATAAAGTTGAATAGAATAGTAGACGATCAGATAACGCTTATTCCTTATTATAGAAATGATGA
>ERZ772979.779-NODE-779-length-20644-cov-4.306717_pt1 | contig 20644 bp, 15 predicted proteins | sample MGYA00511130_ERZ772979 | MGnify/ENA primary metagenome ERZ772979 (study PRJEB29015, sample SAMEA2738103) | human oral metagenome | biome: human oral; feature: human-associated habitat; material: saliva | place: China | collected 2186 ... | reverse complement strand
ACAAAAAAGCGCGCAATCACAAGGCCTTATCACAAAGCAACGTTCCGCTCCCCCTTATGCCATATTAGGAGCTAGTCCAAAATACATTATGCGAGCCTATGAGGTAATCAAATAAGCCCCCCTGCTCTAAATGAGATAGAGACAGGGGGGACTATACTTAGTGAAGAGAACTAATTACTTAGCGAGTTCCAGGAGCTTAGCGATGATCTTCTTGAGCTTAGCGATTGACTCTTCCAGATCCTTCAGGTCTTGATCAGCTGCATCCTTTATCTGCTTAGCTGAAGTAACGACAACATCAAGCTGCTTCGCCTTTGCTTCGAGAGCAATACGCTGATTGCTGATTTCAGCGAGCTGAGCATTCAGAACCTTGATTTCTGCGATCTTATCCTGAATCTTCTTCTCGAGCTTGCTCTTCTCTACACGGATCTTATCCTCAGCCTCCTGAGCCTTAGCTGCAGCCTGAGCTTCTGCGAATCGAGCATCACGAAGCGCCTTATCAGCATCCTCTACAGCCTTCTTATTCTTTGCTTCTTCAGCCTTAGCTTCCTTGCCGATTGCAATGGTCTTCTCTGCAAGAGGACGGAAAGCATCAAGTGCCTTCTGAGCTTGATCGATGGCGTGTTTGTCACCGGAAGCCTTTGCATCCTCGAGAGCCTTCTTTTGCACCTCTAACTGCTTGGCTGCTGCCTCTGCATCCTTCTGCTGCTCTGCAAGACGATTTGCATTCTCAGATTGGATGCTTTTTGCGGTCCCAAGGCTCTTGGCGGCACCTTCACGAGTAGCGATAGCCTTCTGGTACTCCTTCTTGAGAGCTTCAACTGGAGCAAGGAGGGTCTTCAGCTGGGCTTCGAGCTCTTCCTGCTGCTTCTTGAGAGGCTCAACTTCTGCACTAGTCTTAGCCTTTTCCTGAGCCTGAAGCTTTGCGATCTCAGCCTTAACCTTGTTCAGCTCAGCGAGCTTACTATTGTAGTCATCAGTCTTGCCCTTAGCATACTCTGTAGCGATCTTTGTCTGACGCTCCAGTGCCTTCAGCGCATCATTTGCAGCAGCAGCCTGCTCCTTTAGAGAGAGCTTTAGGGCGGCAAGCGCTGCCTGGCTCTTAGCCAGCTCAGCCTGCTTGATCTCGAGCTGCTTATTTACTTCTTCGAGCTTCTTCTCAGCTTCAAGCTTCTCACGACGTAGCTTAGCAAGGTCTTCCTTGAGGTTAGCAAGATCTTTCTTAGCCTCTTCCAGCTCCTTACGGACGGTAGCGAGATCGGTCTTCGTTGCATTGTGTGCATCGACTTCAGCCTGCTTACCTTCTTCAAGAAGCTTCTTTTCTTCTTCAAGCTTAGCGATACGAGCTTGAAGCTCCTTGTTAGCGGCCTCAGCCTTCTCTGCACGAGCTATAGCCAGCTCGTGAGCCGTCTTCTCGGCTTCAAGCTTCGCCGTAGCTTCAGCAAGCTTTGCAGCAGCTTCCTGCTCCTTGCCTTGCGCTGCCTTGACCTGCTCGCCGAGAGTTACGATACGTTCATTAAGGCTCTTCTGCTCAGCTTCGAGCTTAGTGATCTTCTCCTGAGCAGCCTTAAGATCTGCAAGACTCTTTGCATGCGTAGCCTGTAGATCGCTCAGACTCTTCTTACCTTCGGCAATCTGTCGCTCGTAAGGCGTAAGGTCTACGTCATTCTTCTTACAAGAAGTAACTGAGGTTCCGAGGATAAGCAATCCAAGGAGTAGCGCTGGTGTAAATGTTTTCTTCATATCCAACACGGGTTAAATGTTATTAATAGAATGTCAAGCATTGACATCCAGCAACAAATATAGAAGCCTAAATCTTCGCGCTTAGCCCCCCGTAACAATGCACTTAATCAATAGACAAACACCCATTTCATCCGCTATTTATCTCGCAATTCGATAGCCAGACTTTATGTGAAGGAAAAATGTTCCTTAATACTTTCCTCTGAGTCTTGAGGGCTCGCTTCGGGCATCAGCTGATACCGCTGGATAAATAGCCTCAGCGTCGGGATGCTAACACCGAGACTCTGTGCAATAGCACTCTTCGTCTTTCCCAAAGCAAGCAAATGGCAAATTTCTGCTTCACATCCAGACAGCTTCAGACGCTTGCCCTGGCTTCCTCTTGGCCTACCAAGCCTTCTCCCCTGAGCTCGCAGTCGAGCAAGTGCATCCCGAGTACGTTGAGCGATCAGCTTCCGTTCAATTTCCGCCGAGAGAGCAAAGGCAAAAGCAAGCACCTTACTTGTCACATCCTCCCCTAATCGGTAGCCATCCTTAACTGTCCAAACAGTACACCGCCGCTGCATACATAGACTGAGGATATCCATAACCATGAAGAGACTACGTCCCAGACGACTAAGTTCACTACACAGGATCATATCTCCTTCACCAACCTGATCAAGCAATGCCCCCAGCTCGCGTTCTCGATAATTGCGCCCGCCAGAAACAGTCTCTTCTATCCAGCGGTCAATATGAAGTAGTTCATGCATCGCAAAACGCTGAAGTTCGTAACGCTGGTTCTCCGTCGTCTGCTTGTCACTGCTGACTCGTATATATGCGTATATCATGAGCTCAATATTGATTATAGTGATACCTAATGTATAAAGAACCCTACACTGCGATAACGACATCACAATATAGGGTACAGGGCAACTGCATCAAAATTACGAGAAAACTACAACGTTCTGGTTATTAGATTGTTTCGTTTTATTGATAATCATTAGATGCCTTGACTTACAAGAAAATGAATATTGATAATCAGGCACTTGTATTTTGATGCGGGAGCACTGCTTTTCCGGGGAGATAACACCAAACTCTCAACACAACTTAGCCTTCCCATAAGGATTCCCATAAGGATATGTAAGCATTACTGATCTAAGGGGAAGCGGTAGCGGTAAGCGGTGTTGAGCAAGAATCACTCAGCTATCAGTCAGTACTGGCCCCATAACCATAACTATGTATGATAGAGAACAAATCTATTGGAAAGTAAAACGAGGCATACTCCTAAGGAGAGGTAGGATGATAGAGATGTACTCGTATCGCATACGAACAACCATTCGTTCATACACGGAATAGCTACTAGTTTTCGGACAAACGACTATTACTTTGATACTATCTTCCAACTGCTTCACTCCTCAGGTGCTAAGCAGTTCTCTTTTGATAATACTCAAAAGGAGAAATATGATTAAGACGCTATGTCAAGCTTTAACCACTCATACCTTGAAAGTTATCGCCAAAAGAGGAAAAGCACAATATCTAAAGTTATTTATTGTTACCTTTGACATAAAGAACAAGCCTACACCTGTAAAACTTCTAATAGGCACAGCAAAACCATGCTACACACCACCACCATTATAGCTCACCGCACAGAAGGGGGAGAAGAACAATCTTTATATGATCACGTAGAAGGTGTTGCTCTTCAGATCCGCCGTAATCTGACTGAAGCTGGGCTGAAGCAACTCATCCCTATAGGTGACCTCCTCGGCAGATTGCACGATGTGGGGAAGGCTCAGCCGGCCTTCCAGAGCTACATCCGTGGAGAGACTACAGCCAAAGCTCCACATAGTGCAGCGGGAGCACTTCTAGCCACCAGTCTGATGTACGAGCTCTCTAAGGAGCTTCAGCTCAAGAAGCTACCCCGTACCTCCCAGCTCCTAGCCTATGCCATCAGCGGACACCACCGAGGATTATATGACTATGCAGAGCTACGGAATAAACTTGAGGAAATAGACTGCAAGGGTCGCTGTGAGAAGACTGCAAAAGTCCTCTCTGGTCTTAGATCCGAGGTCCAAACCTGGTTCTCAGAGTATGCTGAGTCCACCGAGACTTTTCTTAAAGAACTTGCTAAGCAAGTAGGTGCGACAGAGCAAGCTCAAGCCTTGATCCGACTGCTCTTCTCCTGCCTCGTAGATGCTGACTTCCTCGATACCGAAGCCTTTATGGACGAAGAGCGAAAAGAGCGTCGTCATAAGGCTACCAGCGGATATGCCCCCCTTAAGGTCTTGAGGGATCGGCTGACGAAGCACATGGAGGGCTTCTCAACTGAGGGTAAGATCAACCAGGCTCGTAGACTCTTCCTCAAGCAATGCCGAGCACATGGGCGCACCTGTCCGAAAGGCTATTATTCGCTCTTCCTCCCGACAGGTGGCGGGAAGACGCTCTCCTCAATGACTTGGGCACTGGAGACAGCTCTGAATCACAAAGCTCAGCGCATCATCTACGTCATCCCCTATACCTCGATCATCACCCAGACCGCGGGGATCTTCCGAGAGATCTTCGGGGAAGAGAATGTACTGGAGCATCACTCCGATATCTCCTTCTCCGGAGATGAAGCCGCCCAAGAGGCAGAGCGCTACGAGCGCACTCGTCTACTAGCCGAGAACTGGGACGCTCCTATCATCGTGACGACAAACGTACAGTTCTTCGAGAGCCTCTTCTCTCACAAGGTATCACGGAGTAGAAAGGTGCACAGCATAGCGAACTCTGTTGTGGTCTTCGATGAGGTACAGATGTTCCCGACCGAATTCCTCCATCCCATGCTTCGCCTCCTTGAGGATCTAAGGCGGATCTACGGGACGCAGCTCCTCTTCTGCTCGGCTACACTTCCTCCCTTCGACAAGGATCATACTAGCTCCTTCAAGAAAGTAAATGACTTCCACCAGCTCAGCGATGCTATTCAGCCAATCGTCCCCGAAGATCCCGAGCTCTTCAAGGTATTTGACCGAGTCATCTATCATCTCGAGGAGAAGGTGTACACGACGAAGGAGCTGGCCCAAGAGCTATCTCAGCACGACTCTGCCCTCTGTATCGTCAATTCCCGACGAGATGCCTCACAGCTCTATCGTGCCCTGCTCGAGATGGGGAAGGGGCCTCAGGATGTCATCCACCTGTCTCGCAATATGTGTTCGGCTCATCTGAAGGAGCGCATCGCAGAGGTACGTCAGCGTCTGAAGGCAGGCATTCCCACGCTCGTTATCAGTACCCAGCTGATAGAGGCGGGGGTAGATATCGACCTCCCCATCGTCTACCGAGCGATGAGTGGTCTGGACTCGATCGTCCAAGCAGGCGGGCGCTGCAATAGAGAAGGGAAGCAACCTGCTCCTGGGAAAGTCTACGTCTTCTCCCTAAGTGACGGCGGTAAAGCCTTCGGTGCTATAGCCCAAGGGCAGAATGCGACACGCTTCCTGCTAGACAACGACAAGGAGCATACCCGGTCCAGTATGCCTCTGGAGCTCATCGAAGCGTACTACCTGCGCTACTACTCCTCTATAGGAAGCTTTGACACCAAAGCTATTGCGGAGAGCCTTTATTATGTAGAAGAGGCTAAGCGCTGGCGATTTGACTTTGAGCAGGCCTCCAAAGACTTCCAGCTCATAGATAATGTAGATCGTGACCTCTTCGTCCCTTATGGCAAGGGGAAGGAGCTCATAGAGGGACTTCAGAAGCATACCCTCTACCTCAACCACAGGACGATGAGGGAGCTCCAGCAGTACCATGTAGCGATCTCTAAGTGGAGATATGAGGAGCTCGAGGAGGCTCGTCTTCTTTCCGAGATCGTAGTTGATAGAGAGACGGGAAAGAGCATCCTAGTGCTTGAGCCCCAAGGCTATGATGAGGCTCTGGGTGTCTGCTCGACGAATCCCCTCCTCGACGAGCCTCTCTTTGGCTAAACGAACAAGCAACAAATACAATCAGCAACTATGGATAAGACAAACCCTAAACTCTATTGCTTAGAGATACGTGGTGACTTTGCCTGCTTCACACGACCCGAACTCAAGGTCGAGCGTGTCAGCTACGATGTCATCACTCCCTCGGCAGCACGCAACATCTTCCAGTGTATCTTCTGGAAGCCAGCTATCCAATGGCACGTCCGCAGGATCGAGGTACTCAAGCCTATCCGACGTACCTCCATCCGCCGCAATGAGGTAGGATCTACGATGAGCCACAAGGCTACAAAGCCTCTCTTCATCGAAGAGAATCGTCAGCAGCGCACAGCCTACATCCTCCGAGATGTAGCCTACCGCATCTATGCTGAGATGGAGTTCATCCCCTTGGAGAAGCGTACTAAGAAACAGCAAGAGGAGTGTAAGGATCCTAAGGCGGAGACACCCGAGAAGTACGATGCGATCTTCTTGGAGCGGGCTACTAAGGGACAGTGCTTCACACAACCCTACCTGGGTTGTCGTGAGTTCACCTGTTCCTTTGAGTACATTCCACGAGGTCAGGAGCAAGACTTACCCATCGACGAATCTCGGGATTTGGGGATCATGCTCTTCGACATAGACTTCGAGAAGAATCTCCAGTGTCCTCCTCCCCTCTTCTTCTATGCACAGATGGAGCATGGTGTGATCGAAGTTCCCCATAAATCAAGTAAGGAGATACTCAGATGATACTCAAAGCACTCTACGACTACTACCAAGCGATGGCGGAGCTGGGGAAGGTAGCTCCCTCTGGTATGGAATGGAAAGCTATTCCCTTCATCATCGTCATAGATGAGGATGGCACATTCAGACGGGCGATTGATACCCGAGACAAAGAGCATAAGCTAGGCCAGGAGTATCTCGTAGCCAAAGCCAAAGGTCGCTCGGGATCCAAGAGCTATGCAATCTCTCAAATTCTCTGGGATCACTCTGGCTATGTACTGGGGATGCCCACGGATGATAGCGAAGAGAAGCTGGTCATGGCACCCAAACAGCATGAAGCCTTCAAGCAGGAGCTAACTAAGCTCCGAGAGCTATTTCCAGAGAACAAAGGCTTCGAGGCCATAGAGCTCTTCTATGAGAAGTATGAAGGACAAAAGGAGGGAGAACTTTCAGATCTATTCGAGGTAGAGGTAAAAGACCTTTCGAATATCATTCCTGAAGACATCTTGCTGGAGATCAAGAAAAAAGTTGGGGCAAACATCTCATTCCAACTAAGTACAGAGAGTGATCCTAATCAGCTGATCTCCTCGCACAGAGATATTCGGTCTTACTTAGCAGGGAGCACTGAGGAGGAAGGAGCAGAAATGGGACGATGCTTGGTCACTGGAGAGAAGGGCACCATAGCTAGACTACATGGTGGGATCAGTCTCTTCGGAGCTCAGGCCAATGCTACGCTCATCAGTTTCCAAAAATCTTCGGGCTATGATTCCTATGGCAAGGAGCAGGGGCTCAATGCCCCAATCTCTCAGCCGGCATCCGATGCCATTATCTCGGGGCTCAATATGCTCCTTGAGAAGGATAAGAACACAAACTACCGCATAGGAGAGACTACATTCGTATTCTGGAACACCCTACAGGATGATGAACTGCTCAAGAACTATCAGGAAGCCACCTTCACTGGTCTCCCTTCCGATAGCGACTTTGATGAGGAAGAGGAAGCCACTTCGACATCCAAGAAGAAAGTAGCCAAGAAGAAGAACCCCGAGCAAGAGACGAAGGTGGTGGTCCAGGCTCTTCGGTCAGCACTAGGAGGTAAGAATGCAAATATAGATCGGGATCACTCTGATCGCTTCTACATCTTAGCACTTGCGCCAAACGCCAAGCGTGTCAGTGTCAAGCTCTGGATGGAAGGCACAATCAGCGAGATCATCGGTAATACCCTCGCACACCTCGATGATATGAATATCGTCCGCTTCAATGGTCTCCTAGACGAAGATACTCCTCCCCTTCGCCCCGTCTACAGGATCATGAAGGCTATCTACACAGCGACAGATAGCACTAAATGGCCGAGACAGGTGGTGCAAGAGCTCCTTGAGAGCATCATCAAGGGGCTCCCCTATGCACCAGCCCTCCAGATGGCATGCCTCGAGCGGATCCATCATGACCACACCAGCAAGTATCCCGTCACAGAGCTCCGAGCAGCCCTACTCAAGGCATACATCAACCGCAAACACAGAAAGAATCCTCAAATAAAACAGCTAACTATGGCACTAGACAAGTCAAACTCCAACCCAGCCTACTTAGCAGGGCGACTCTTTGCCCTTCTGGAGCGCATCCAAGAGAAAGCTATACCTGGCGTCAAGGCGAACATCACAGATCGCTACTTCCGTACAGCCTCAGCGACACCAGGGATTATCTTCGGTCGTCTCCTCCAGCTCTCAGCCTTCCACCTATCGAAGATTAAGAAAGAGCACGGAGGTCTCGGCTTCTACTTTGACCGGCAGATACAAGAGGTACTAGAGCTCCTCCCTGGAGGACAAGCCTCATTCGATAAATTCTTCACTCCTGACCAGCAGAGTATCTTCGCTGTAGGCTACTATCATCAGAAGGCCTACCGTGATCAGAAGGCAGAGAGTGCGGCAATCGAAGAAGAACAAGAAACAGAAAATTACCCCAACTAAATATCCATACAATCATGAGTAAGCAACCTATCCAGAACAGGTACGACTTCATCTATCTATTCGACGTACAGGACGGTAACCCCAATGGGGATCCCGATGCAGGGAACCTGCCACGCATCGACTTCGAGACGGGACAAGGTCTCGTTACCGATGTCTGTCTCAAGCGCAAGGTTCGCAACTACGTGCAGACCAAGGTAGGCAGTGATCCTCTCAGCCAGATCTTCGTCAAGGAGGCTGCAGTCCTCAACAGCGAGATTGACAAAGCTTATGAGGCTCTTGACCTCAAACCCAAAGAGAAAGGGAAGGAAGCCGATAATAAGGACAAGGTACGTCAGTATATGTGCGAGCACTACTACGACATCCGCACCTTCGGAGCAGTGATGACTACGGGGAAGAATGCAGGCCAAGTGCGTGGAGCAGTTCAGCTAACCTTTGCTCGATCCATTGATCCGATTGTCGCCTCCGAACATACGGTCACCCGTATGGCAGTCACAGATGAAAAGGATAAGGAAAAGGAGCGCACCATGGGTCGCAAGGCTACCGTACCATACGGGCTCTATCGTGCTCATGGCTTCATCTCTGCGGCGCTAGCTCGTGAGACGACATTCAGTGAGGACGACCTAGATCTGCTCTGGGAGGCGCTGAAGAACATGTTCGACCTCGACCGCTCTGCCGCCCGTGGGCTCATGGCTGCCCGTCGACTCATCGTCTTCAAGCACAAAGATGACCTAGGCAATGCTCCTGCCCACAAGCTCTTTGAGCTGGTGAAGGTAGAGGCAAAGGATCCCAGCAGTCCTACCCGCTCCTTCAGCGACTACGAGATCACTGTCGATGAGAGCAAGCTTCCCAAGGGAGTCCAGCTACTCGACCTCATCTAGCGCATCATGTACACCGAGGACGAGATGCTCCCCCTCTCGGGCATCCAGCACTATGCTTTCTGCCCGAGACAGTGGTACCTCATCCATGTGGAGCAACTCTGGGAGGAAAATCACCTAACGGCCGAAGGGCATCTACTCCATGAGAAGGTGCATCAGCCCGAGGAGAGTGGTCGGCGAGGCAATGTCATCACCCTTCGCTCCGTCCCCTTAGCCTCCCCCTCACTTGGCCTCTATGGATACTCCGATGCTGTGGAGCTACACCCAGCATCGGAGTCCCAAGGGGCTCACTTCCATCACCCCAAGTACCCAGGAAACTGGGAGGCTATACCGATCGAGTACAAGCGGGGACGACCCAAGCGAACGAATGCCGACAAGCTGCAGCTCTGCGCCGAAGCTATCTGTCTCGAGGAAGCCTATGACATACACATCCCCCGAGGATACCTCTTCTATGGCGAGACGAAGCATCGGGAGGAAGTCGCCTTCGACACCGAGCTTCGCACCGAGACTCTACAGATGGCTGTTGAGATGCACCGCTTATACAAAGGCGGAGCGAGCATCCGTCCACACTATGCTGCATGCTGTCGCTCCTGCTCCCTACTAGATCTCTGCATGCCCCAGATGAATCAAGGAGAGCGAGCTTCGGATTACCTCAGTCGCTATCACCTCCTTGACTAGCCCTTAGGCTAAGGCCTTCATAAGCACGCATCACGAAGCGCCCATTAGCCTCTATAGGGCATAACTTCAGCCAACCCAAGGCACACAGCTCATGCTCTTCTCCCCTTAGATCATCCTCCTCACTAGGCACCCATACATAGGGTCCACTTCCGACCATGAATGGGGTACTCGACCGACCTATGCATAGGTCACTTGAGGGAGGCATATATGGGGTACTTGGAAGGCTAGCCTATTCTCCTTTGGAGTATCGAATCAATTCCCCAGCCCTTGCTAAGCGATGAGACACCTTCTAAACACCCTCTATATCCTTACGCCCAATGCCTATCTAGTCAAGGATGGAGAGAATATCGTCGTCCGCATCGACGATGAAGAGACGCTACGCGTACCGATTCACAACCTCGAGAGCATCCTCTGCTTCTCATACCTAGGAGCTTCACCTGGAGCCATGTCGCTCTGCGTACACAATGGGGTGAAGCTCTCCTTCCTCTCTCCGACGGGGAAGTACATAGGTTCGCTCGAAGGGCCGATCAAGGGGAATGTGCTCCTAAGACGGGAGCAATATCGTCTGGCTGATGACGACATACTCTCGTCGCATCTGGCTTCGATCTTCATCGCAGGGAAGATAGCGAACCATCGGAGTGTCTTAGCCCGATTTTGTCGGGACCATCATCCCCCGCATGAGGTAGAGAGTGAGATCGAAGAGGCTCGGGCACTGCTCAGACAGCAGCAACATAAGCTATCCGAGCAGACCCTACGCTTAGGTGTGATGGGAGTGGAAGGCTATGCTGCGAATATCTACTTCGGCCTATTCCAACACCTAATCCTCAACAAAGAATTCACCTTCTCAGGACGAAGCAAACATCCCCCCAAGGATGAAGTGAATGCCCTACTCTCGTTCTTCTACACCCTGCTGACACATGATGTGCGTGCAGCCCTCGAGACGGTGGGGCTGGACGCCTACGTGGGGTTCCTTCACGTAGATCGCCCAGGTAGGCCAGGCCTTGCCCTCGATCTCATGGAGGAGATGCGTGCCTACCTAGTCGATCGCTTTGTCCTATCGATCATCAACAAAAGGCAGGTCGAGCGAAGTGACTTCATCCCACAGGGAGAAAAGGGCTTTCTCCTCAAAGAGGATGCTCGCAAACGTCTCATTGCTCTCTGGCAAAAACGCAAAAAGGATGAGATCACCCATCCATTTCTCAAGGAGAAGATGCCCCTAGGCCTGCTCCCGTATATCCAAGCGCTCCTCTTAGCCAGACACCTACGAGGGGACCTGGATGAGTATCCTGTATTCCTAATGGTCTGAGCAAAAGATGTATATCCTCGTCACCTACGATGTCGCCACGGCGACTCCCTCGGGCGCTAAGCGCCTCCGCCAAGTAGCTCGCATCTGCAAGAACTACGGCCAGCGGGTCCAAGCGTCGGTCTTCGAATGCCTCGTCGATCCAGCACAGCTCGTAAACCTTCGCCATGAACTCCTCTCCGTGATCGATGATCAAGAGGATAGTCTTCGGATCTACCAGCTAGACAAGCACTACCAACGGCAGATCCACGTCTATGGCAAGGTCACCTCCTTCGAGATCGAAGGGGAACTAATCGTGTAGCCCCCCTCAGCAAGCCCTACCTAAACATTCCAGCGACCTCCCCAAAAGCACATTCTCAGTAAGTTCCCAAGCGCATCTACACAAGCCTCCAGCGAACCCCAAGCGAACAGTCATTCCCCGTATCATCCGCAGGCGCTGGTTATCAATCACATAAGCAAGAATAAAGGCATAAGCATAGCACTTCTCGTTAAGACAATACCCCCAGTCGCAGATTACGCTTGTTTATCCGCCCTATAATACGCAACTTTGCACCACACTGTCGCACCCTTCCCAGGGTGCGTGAATTGAAACCTTAGAACGCAGTTGCATAAGCTCAATCCTAATGTCGCACCCTTCCCAGGGTGCGTGAATTGAAACTGTGCTAGCCCTCGCATCGCAGGGAAAGCATTCCGGTCGCACCCTTCCCAGGGTGCGTGAATTGAAACTTAGTCACGTATGGCGACCCGGCCTACTCAGATAGGTCGCACCCTTCCCAGGGTGCGTGAATTGAAACCCACGAGAGTCGGGAGGGAGGTTCGTACCGCCCGTCGCACCCTTCCCAGGGTGCGTGAATTGAAACATCCCCGCTGTATTCTTCCCCGCTTATGCCGATGTAGTCGCACCCTTCCCAGGGTGCGTGAATTGAAACACGTTGCAAGCGGTTAAGGATCTTTTCCTTTTCGTCGCACCCTTCCCAGGGTGCGTGAATTGAAACATCGCAGGGTCGCTGGTCTACGCTCTCTTGGTCTTGTCGCACCCTTCCCAGGGTGCGTGAATTGAAACGCAGATTGATATCTCCGAGGTCGTCACCACCGCCCGTCGCACCCTTCCCAGGGTGCGTGAATTGAAACACGCAGGAAATGTGGAATCGCCAAAACGCCTATAGTCGCACCCTTCCCAGGGTGCGTGAATTGAAACGTTGGGATTATAGTTATCGACTCGCAGGTCAATAAGTCGCACCCTTCCCAGGGTGCGTGAATTGAAACTTGGCAGTCTTGGTAAGGGAACTCCCGCCCCTATGGGTCGCACCCTTCCCAGGGTGCGTGAATTGAAACGTCACCAGCCGTAACGTCGCCCGAGCGGGCGTAAGTCGCACCCTTCCCAGGGTGCGTGAATTGAAACATCTTCTCCGAGGCGTTTTGAGCCAGCACCATAGCGTCGCACCCTTCCCAGGGTGCGTGAATTGAAACGTGAGAGGACTATGTCTCCATCACTATCAAGACCAGTCGCACCCTTCCCAGGGTGCGTGAATTGAAACTGAATACAAGGATTGGAAGCACAACGAAGAGAGGTCGCACCCTTCCCAGGGTGCGTGAATTGAAACTTCTTGCACACGAAGACGAGGTTGATGAAGTTCTCGGTCGCACCCTTCCCAGGGTGCGTGAATTGAAACAATCATAGCCTTGGTGAACTCCTCTTGCGCCTTGGTCGCACCCTTCCCAGGGTGCGTGAATTGAAACTAACTCCTCCTTTAATGTGTTAATTCCACCGCTAGTCGCACCCTTCCCAGGGTGCGTGAATTGAAACAAGGGGTGGGGAGCAACCACTAGCACAAGGGTGCCATGTCGCACCCTTCCCAGGGTGCGTGAATTGAAACGTTTTGATGGTACTGAAAGCACTGACCAGTTTATGTCGCACCCTTCCCAGGGTGCGTGAATTGAAACTACAGAAGCAGGTACAGAAAACACTCGGACTAAGAGTCGCACCCTTCCCAGGGTGCGTGAATTGAAACTTGAAGGAGACAACGTCCCCGAAGACGAGGAGAAGTCGCACCCTTCCCAGGGTGCGTGAATTGAAACACGTTGTCCGAAGACGAACAGCAGTCTATCCTTGTCGCACCCTTCCCAGGGTGCGTGAATTGAAACACCCTGAAGCTCCCCGTTATCTACATAGCTATCGTCGCACCCTTCCCAGGGTGCGTGAATTGAAACCTTATTAGCTATCAAAGGAAGTACGTCATTCACAGTCGCACCCTTCCCAGGGTGCGTGAATTGAAACGGAAAGGATCAGCTCACTTGCGACACCATTTGCCGTCGCACCCTTCCCAGGGTGCGTGAATTGAAACGTAATAGCGAGCGAGCTTCCGAGAATGAATACGGGGTCGCACCCTTCCCAGGGTGCGTGAATTGAAACCCCTGTGCAACAACGGATACAGCAACTCCGACGACGTCGCACCCTTCCCAGGGTGCGTGAATTGAAACGTGAGCTCCTCCCCCCATCACTCCGACCTAACCAGTCGCACCCTTCCCAGGGTGCGTGAATTGAAACGTAGTCACTGCGCTTGCTCTGCTGGAGCGGCTTGCCAGGTCGCACCCTTCCCAGGGTGCGTGAATTGAAACAATAAGATGCTCAGATGGACTGCGAAGTGTAATCGGTCGCACCCTTCCCAGGGTGCGTGAATTGAAACGTTGAAGGGTCTGTTGATATTTGCCGTCTCGTTAAGTCGCACCCTTCCCAGGGTGCGTGAATTGAAACTCTCGTTGCGGCTAAGGCTACCGCTAAGACGATTGTCGCACCCTTCCCAGGGTGCGTGAATTGAAACGGTGAATATCCGTAGTGGTAACTTCCGTAGCTCTAGTCGCACCCTTCCCAGGGTGCGTGAATTGAAACCCTTCCCTATTTAGATTACACTGCAAATTCGTCCGTCGCACCCTTCCCAGGGTGCGTGAATTGAAACCTTGAAATGACAAGACGTGATAGAGTGCCTCAGTCGTCGCACCCTTCCCAGGGTGCGTGAATTGAAACAAAGGTAGAGGTCATACCATCAAGAAGCTCATCAGTCGCACCCTTCCCAGGGTGCGTGAATTGAAACATTTCTCCCAAAATGATACTATCGGTATGCTCCGTCGCACCCTTCCCAGGGTGCGTGAATTGAAACACGTCCTTGCAGTCTGGGGAGTTCGTGGGGAGTGCAGTCGCACCCTTCCCAGGGTGCGTGAATTGAAACGCACCTGTCCCCCATTTGGGTAATAATGAGGACTGTCGCACCCTTCCCAGGGTGCGTGAATTGAAACTTACTCTTGATTATGAATTTGAAGAACTCAACAGTCGCACCCTTCCCAGGGTGCGTGAATTGAAACGGCTTTGAACGCAAGGATAGCACCCTCGACAAGAGTCGCACCCTTCCCAGGGTGCGTGAATTGAAACTTCTTCGCCTTGCTGTCAAAGCGAAACATTTCCTGTCGCACCCTTCCCAGGGTGCGTGAATTGAAACTGAATATATCCGTATTGCCAATGATAAAGGTCTGGTCGCACCCTTCCCAGGGTGCGTGAATTGAAACGTAACGATAAATCCATAGAATGAATCTCATTACGTCGCACCCTTCCCAGGGTGCGTGAATTGAAACAAAGCCTTTCAGGCTATCTATGTAAGTAGCGATTAGTCGCACCCTTCCCAGGGTGCGTGAATTGAAACCCTCATTCCACATACGTTCAGCAAAGCTATTTTGCGTCGCACCCTTCCCAGGGTGCGTGAATTGAAACGTATGACAATAAGCTGACCGCAGGGAAGCGCCATTGTCGCACCCTTCCCAGGGTGCGTGAATTGAAACGTGTACCTGCCTACGTGGGTCAGGTACCCGTCATTAGTCGCACCCTTCCCAGGGTGCGTGAATTGAAACAGCCTGAGCGATAGAAAGGCGCTTTTGAGCTACAAGTCGCACCCTTCCCAGGGTGCGTGAATTGAAACTATCGCGAAGATCGCACGAATAGAACGTGTAGAGGTCGCACCCTTCCCAGGGTGCGTGAATTGAAACGAAGCCCCACCGAGGGCATCATCAAGCGCTTTGCGGTCGCACCCTTCCCAGGGTGCGTGAATTGAAACATTCCCTTCAAGGAGCTTGTATAGCTTATCAAGGTCGCACCCTTCCCAGGGTGCGTGAATTGAAACTGTATGTCGAAGTAGAAAAGCTCAGGGGCGCTAAGTCGCACCCTTCCCAGGGTGCGTGAATTGAAACGCCTTGTCTTCATCCGAGTAGGGGTTACTAAGGTGTCGCACCCTTCCCAGGGTGCGTGAATTGAAACAGCATTAAAATTATTAACACCGACAGCGGAGTAGGTCGCACCCTTCCCAGGGTGCGTGAATTGAAACTCCTCTACATATTGTTTACGAGGACCCTGATCTGAGTCGCACCCTTCCCAGGGTGCGTGAATTGAAACTTATTTCGGCTACTCTATGGATGAGTGTCCCGATGTCGCACCCTTCCCAGGGTGCGTGAATTGAAACATAACCTTGACACATTCATTCTTGTCAAGTGCGGGTCGCACCCTTCCCAGGGTGCGTGAATTGAAACTTCTTAGTGGCTTCGGCACGAGCGTCACCATCACCGTCGCACCCTTCCCAGGGTGCGTGAATTGAAACTTGCGCGATTTTGGCCTAATTTTTTGCGCTGATTTGTCGCACCCTTCCCAGGGTGCGTGAATTGAAACTCGCAAACGCCAAACATTTAGGTAAGTGGCTATTTGTCGCACCCTTCCCAGGGTGCGTGAATTGAAACTCTATCTATGATGGTGGTATTTTGAATGCTGAAAGTCGCACCCTTCCCAGGGTGCGTGAATTGAAACTTGAGAGCGGGGACAAAGAGAAGTTCGTCCGACAGTCGCACCCTTCCCAGGGTGCGTGAATTGAAACACATCCATATTAGCACGGCGAGAGCGCTCTGACGTCGCACCCTTCCCAGGGTGCGTGAATTGAAACTGCTTGTCTTCGGTGTCTCTTGTGCCTGGTGTAGTCGCACCCTTCCCAGGGTGCGTGAATTGAAACTCGGTAGCCTTGGTAAGGGATCTCCCGACCCTGTGGTCGCACCCTTCCCAGGGTGCGTGAATTGAAACTTTTCTACCTGAGAAGAAATGAGCTGATTTTGAGTCGCACCCTTCCCAGGGTGCGTGAATTGAAACTCTACGCCCTTTTCGCTATTGGGGTTACCATCCTTGTCGCACCCTTCCCAGGGTGCGTGAATTGAAACCTCGGGGCAAAACAACCGTATAAGGAGAACTCAGCGTCGCACCCTTCCCAGGGTGCGTGAATTGAAACGTGAATGTCGACAGAGAGAGGATGAACGAGCTGGGGTCGCACCCTTCCCAGGGTGCGTGAATTGAAACATCGCTACAGTCTACGTCAAATGACGCCCACGAGTCGCACCCTTCCCAGGGTGCGTGAATTGAAACACGCAAGCACGATAACACTGTAACGAGGCATAACGTCGCACCCTTCCCAGGGTGCGTGAATTGAAACTCCCTTCGCAACGTAGTAGATATCTGGCAAAGGAGTCGCACCCTTCCCAGGGTGCGTGAATTGAAACTTCGTCCAGGTAGAACTGGAAGAGCGAGTATCCGTCGCACCCTTCCCAGGGTGCGTGAATTGAAACTCAAGCTCAAAATACCAGCTGATGAATGTTGCATTGGTGTCGCACCCTTCCCAGGGTGCGTGAATTGAAACTGCGTCTTCCCCTCGGCATTGGTGGCTGTGGCGAGTCGCACCCTTCCCAGGGTGCGTGAATTGAAACTCTAAGCCACGTCCACTCGCTCAGTACAAGGTTATGTCGCACCCTTCCCAGGGTGCGTGAATTGAAACTTTTTGTCGCTACCAAGCTCGCTGTCATCATCCGGTCGCACCCTTCCCAGGGTGCGTGAATTGAAACCCGTTACGGAGAAGGTATATGACTACACTCAGGAGTCGCACCCTTCCCAGGGTGCGTGAATTGAAACGTCGACCAACTGCCCATCTTGGTAGAAGCTAAAGTCGCACCCTTCCCAGGGTGCGTGAATTGAAACACATAATCCATAATACTATCGCGGTTGCTCTCTGTCGCACCCTTCCCAGGGTGCGTGAATTGAAACGGTCGGCGGACATCAATCTGATAGAGTTCAAAGTCGCACCCTTCCCAGGGTGCGTGAATTGAAACGTTTCCTTTTCAACCACCTTGATAGCGCTGTCGCCGTCGCACCCTTCCCAGGGTGCGTGAATTGAAACTGACAAAAGCAGCCGTATTCAAGGGCTGAGCACGAGTCGCACCCTTCCCAGGGTGCGTGAATTGAAACGAGTCGCATACGCTGTTGCAAGGGCGTGTTATACGTCGCACCCTTCCCAGGGTGCGTGAATTGAAACAATGTTGGCAACCTCGACCCTAATAAGCTCCTCCCTGTCGCACCCTTCCCAGGGTGCGTGAATTGAAACACCATTAGCGTTAATTAGAGAGGCGAGACGCTGCGTCGCACCCTTCCCAGGGTGCGTGAATTGAAACTTGAGCTGGTACATCTCATCCTCGCACTCGATGACGTCGCACCCTTCCCAGGGTGCGTGAATTGAAACATCAGGACGTATGTAGCCTCGTTCTTTCTTCCGAGTCGCACCCTTCCCAGGGTGCGTGAATTGAAACACCATCCTTGTCTTCGCCTTCGGGTTCTTCGGTGTCGCACCCTTCCCAGGGTGCGTGAATTGAAACTTTGTTCCCTACAAGCAGTTGTGGAACCAGTGGGAGTCGCACCCTTCCCAGGGTGCGTGAATTGAAACACCCTCTTGCGTGCTTTCGGGCTTGCGTGCTACGTCGCACCCTTCCCAGGGTGCGTGAATTGAAACTCGGAAACGCCAAACGTTTTTATAAGTGGCTATTTGTCGCACCCTTCCCAGGGTGCGTGAATTGAAACTACTGAAGCTGGTACGGAAAGTACTAAGACGAAGTCGCACCCTTCCCAGGGTGCGTGAATTGAAACTGAGGTCGTTACGACTGCTCTCACGGAAAAGGGTGGTCGCACCCTTCCCAGGGTGCGTGAATTGAAACATTTATTCGCGACCAATCACCAATGAGGCACTTCCCGTCGCACCCTTCCCAGGGTGCGTGAATTGAAACCCAAGGACGCTGCTTATCGTCTCTTCAAAAGCGCCGTCGCACCCTTCCCAGGGTGCGTGAATTGAAACAACGACATGGTGGGTCGCGCGTCACTCCTGGACGTCGCACCCTTCCCAGGGTGCGTGAATTGAAACAGCTTGTCACGCTCAATGGCTTAAAGGAGTGGTGTCGCACCCTTCCCAGGGTGCGTGAATTGAAACATGGATGATGTTGATGAGCTGCTTGATTGTGACGGGTCGCACCCTTCCCAGGGTGCGTGAATTGAAACTGCAAAGGTAGTGAAAACATGGGATATGCACGTATAGTCGCACCCTTCCCAGGGTGCGTGAATTGAAACTCTCGAAGCTCCGTACTTACAGCCGTGAACAACGGTCGCACCCTTCCCAGGGTGCGTGAATTGAAACGTCATACAACGTCTCAAAGAGAGTGTATGGGTCAGTCGCACCCTTCCCAGGGTGCGTGAATTGAAACGCCCCCCATTGGCACTGCGGTATAAAAGAGCTTAGTCGCACCCTTCCCAGGGTGCGTGAATTGAAACGTGTTGGACGCTTGGTGCTATTGATGTCCAAGCCGTCGCACCCTTCCCAGGGTGCGTGAATTGAAACACGTCGTCTACGTGTTGCCCCTACTATTGATCGTGTTGCACCCTTCCCAGGGTGCGTGAATTGAAACTGTGCCATTACTGTTACTGTTATTATTATCGTTAGTCGCACCCTTCCCAGGGTGCGTGAATTGAAACTGCTCTCGCATACGTTTGAGAGCCTCTGCATTGTGTCGCACCCTTCCCAGGGTGCGTGAATTGAAACTCGAAGATTTTTGGAGGTATACCCCATCTCACTAGTCGCACCCTTCCCAGGGTGCGTGAATTGAAACCTTAGCTTCGTAGTTAATGTCCTTACCTTGCTGAGGTCGCACCCTTCCCAGGGTGCGTGAATTGAAACCGTAGTGATAACAAGACTTATAGGGCGCGCTACGTCGCACCCTTCCCAGGGTGCGTGAATTGAAACACAATACTTAGCAAACAACTCACTCACCAGGACCCGGGTCGCACCCTTCCCAGGGTGCGTGAATTGAAACTCTCGATCTCCGTCTGTTGGCTCTTGCCGGCTTGGTCGCACCCTTCCCAGGGTGCGTGAATTGAAACTCACTAACTGCTATACCAAGAGTGAGTCCCCCCGTCGCACCCTTCCCAGGGTGCGTGAATTGAAACCACCACATAATAATTAATTCGTATGGCTCAAAAGGTCGCACCCTTCCCAGGGTGCGTGAATTGAAACTTCGTACCTTGGTTGTGAAATAGATGAGGTAATAGGTCGCACCCTTCCCAGGGTGCGTGAATTGAAACTTGGTTAGCATCAAGAGCTTGCTGAATCTTATTGGTCGCACCCTTCCCAGGGTGCGTGAATTGAAACCTTAGGGTCTACTGAAATGATTTCAGTGATGTCAGGTCGCACCCTTCCCAGGGTGCGTGAATTGAAACCCTGAGCGTCTGAGGCGCCAAAGAAGTATTTGTGGTCGCACCCTTCCCAGGGTGCGTGAATTGAAACTGTCCAGAAGTTAACCGAATAATTGCGGTAATCTGTCGCACCCTTCCCAGGGTGCGTGAATTGAAACATTGAAGGAGCATTGAGGAGAGCCGTACACTTACCGTCGCACCCTTCCCAGGGTGCGTGAATTGAAACTCGTTGATAGAGATATAGGTCTTACCGAAGAACTGTCGCACCCTTCCCAGGGTGCGTGAATTGAAACCTTGGCGTAGATAATACCTCTTATGCTTCGTCAGGTCGCACCCTTCCCAGGGTGCGTGAATTGAAACAGATTGCTCGCCTACCAGAAAGTCTACTATGATTGTCGCACCCTTCCCAGGGTGCGTGAATTGAAACGCAGACACATACTCATCACGGGGGTGTACTCTCAGTCGCACCCTTCCCAGGGTGCGTGAATTGAAACGTGTACCTGCCTATGTGGGTCAGGTACCCGTCATTGGTCGCACCCTTCCCAGGGTGCGTGAATTGAAACCTGCTTTCGCTACGACAATAGCCCTTTACATATTGTCGCACCCTTCCCAGGGTGCGTGAATTGAAACCTAATAGATAACAAGATTTGGTAGGGCGCACTACGGTCGCACCCTTCCCAGGGTGCGTGAATTGAAACTCCTGGGTTGAGTTCACGAACTAAGCAAGGGACAAGTCGCACCCTTCCCAGGGTGCGTGAATTGAAACTCCACATTAGCCTGCATCAACTGAATTTCAATAGGTCGCACCCTTCCCAGGGTGCGTGAATTGAAACGAGATCAACCGCCTTGTCATTAAAAGCTACTCCGTCGCACCCTTCCCAGGGTGC
>ERZ772979.778-NODE-778-length-20658-cov-20.677668_pt1 | contig 20658 bp, 19 predicted proteins | sample MGYA00511130_ERZ772979 | MGnify/ENA primary metagenome ERZ772979 (study PRJEB29015, sample SAMEA2738103) | human oral metagenome | biome: human oral; feature: human-associated habitat; material: saliva | place: China | collected 2186 ... | reverse complement strand
CCGACCTCATCGCCAAAGCCGTTGCCGACGGCATCAAAGTCCATCCCGTCCAAGTGCGCGCCTCCCACCTCGCCGCCGGCGTGAACAACAAACTCCAGCTCGCCGAACTCGAACGCATCTTCCAAACCGAACAAGCGCAAGAATTGCTCAAAGCAGGCGTCACCCTGCGCGACCCCGCCCGCTTCGACTTAAGGGGCCGTCTGAAACACGGACAAGACGTCGTGATTGACGTCAACGTCGTCCTCGAAGGTGACATCGAAATCGGCGACAACGTCGAAATCGGCGCAAACTGTGTCATCAAAAACGCCAAAATCGGCGCAAGCAGCAAAATCGCCCCCTTCTCCCACCTCGAAGACTGCGAAGTCGGACAAAACAACCAAATCGGTCCCTACGCCCGCCTGCGTCCGCAAGCCCGCCTTTCAGACGACGTACACGTCGGCAACTTCGTCGAAATCAAAAACGCCGCCATCGGCAAAGGCACCAAAGCCAACCACCTCACCTACATCGGCGACGCCGAAGTCGGCAGCAAAACCAACTTCGGCGCAGGCACGATCATTGCCAACTACGACGGCGTGAACAAATACAAAACCGTCATCGGCGACGAAGTCCGCATCGGCTCCAACTGTGTCCTAGTCGCCCCCGTCACCCTCGGCAACAAAGTAACCACAGGCGCAGGCAGCGCGATTACCAAAAACGTCGAAGACAACAAACTCGCCCTCGCCCGCGCCCGCCAAACCGTGATCGAAGGCTGGGTGCGTCCGGAAAAGGGCGATAAGAAATAAAGTTCGGCCGGTTTCTATCTTTTTCAGACGGCCTTCAAAACCAAAAGGCCGTCTGAAACCCAAATCCGCGCCGTTCGGATAATGTAAAACGGCTTTTTACCGCTGCCGCCTCCGGGAGCCGGAACGGCAGTTATTTCGTTAATCTTTTGATACTAAGGAACTTATATGTGCGGTATCGTCGGCGCCATCCGCGCCAATCACAATGTAGTCGATTTTCTGACCGACGGTCTCAAACGCCTTGAATATCGGGGCTACGACTCGTCGGGTATCGCCGTGAACACAGACGGCAAAATCAAACGCGTGCGCCGTGTCGGCCGCGTGCAGCTGATGGAGGACGCCGCACGCGAAAAAGGCGTGTTCGGACACATCGGCATCGGCCATACCCGCTGGGCGACCCACGGCGGCGTAACCGAACCCAACGCCCACCCCCACATCTCCGGTGGCATGATTGCCGTCGTCCACAACGGCATCATCGAAAACTTCGAAGCCGAACGCGAACGCCTCAAAGCCTTGGGTTACACCTTCGAATCGCAAACCGATACCGAAGTCATCGCCCACAGCGTCAATCACGAATACACCCAAAACGGCGGCAAACTGTTTGAAGCCGTCCGCGCAGCTACCGCCCGTTTCCACGGCGCGTATGCCATCGCCGTGATGGCGCAGGACAAACCCGAAGAAATGGTGGTCGCACGCATGGGCTGCCCGCTCTTGGTGGCATTGGGCGACCAAGAAACCTTCATCGCCTCCGACGTTTCCGCCGTCATCGCCTTTACCCGCCGCATTGCCTATTTGGAAGACGGCGACATCGCCGTATTGAGCGCGAACGGCATCGAAAAACTCATCGACAAAACCGGTGCCGACACCCAACGCAAAGTCAAAGTATCCGAATTGTCGCTCGCTTCGCTGGAGTTGGGCCCGTACAGCCACTTCATGCAAAAAGAAATCCACGAACAGCCGCGTGCCATCGCCGATACCGCCGAAGTCTTCCTTGACGGTGGCTTCGAACCTGAAAACTTCGGCGCGAACGCACGCGAAGTGTTCGACGACATCCGCAGCATCAAAATCCTTGCCTGCGGCACGTCCTACTACGCCGCGCTGACCTCTAAATACTGGCTCGAATCCATCGCCAAAATTCCGACCGATGTCGAAATCGCCAGCGAATACCGCTACCGCGACGTGATTGCCGATCCGAAACAATTGGTCATCACCATTTCCCAATCCGGCGAAACCTTGGACACGATGGAAGCCCTGAAATACGCGCAGTCTTTGGGACATAAACACAGCCTGTCCATCTGCAACGTCATGGAATCCGCCCTGCCGCGCGAAAGCGAATTGGTGCTGTACACCCGCGCCGGCGCAGAAATCGGCGTTGCCTCTACCAAAGCGTTCACCACGCAACTGGTTGTATTGTTCGGCTTGGCGGTAACGCTGGGCAAACAACGCGGCTTTGTTTCCGCCGAAAAAGCGCATGAATACGTCGAAGAACTGCGCCAACTGCCCGGCAGCATCCAACACGCCCTCAACCTTGAGCCGCAAATCGCCGCGTGGGCGCAAAAATTCGCCAAGAAAAACAGCGCACTGTTTTTAGGTCGAGGCATCCACTTCCCGATCGCTCTCGAAGGCGCGTTGAAGCTGAAAGAAATCACCTACATCCACGCCGAAGCCTATCCCGCAGGCGAATTGAAACATGGCCCGCTGGCATTGGTGGACGAAAACATGCCCGTCGTCGTCATCGCGCCGAACGACGGCTTGTTGGACAAAGTCAAAGCCAATATGCAGGAAGTCAGCGCACGCGGCGGCGAACTCTTCGTCTTCGCCGATTTGGACAGCAATTTCAACGCCACCGACGGCGTGCACGTTATCCGCGCCCCGCGCCACGTCGGCGTACTCTCGCCGATCGTGCATACCATCCCCGTGCAGCTCCTGTCCTACCACGCCGCCCTCGCACGCGGCACGGACGTGGACAAACCGCGCAATCTGGCGAAATCGGTTACGGTTGAATAAAGGCCGTCTGAAAAACCGGTGCTTTAACAACAAAAAGGCCGTCTGAAACTTTTCAGACGGCCTCAATCCATTTCGGCCTGCGTTTCAAAACTTCCCGATAAACCTTGCAGTCTTCGGTGTGCGCGCCGGGCAGGTAGCCGGTGCTCATCAGAAATTCGCCGACGATTTCGCCGCCCATGAATTTGAAGTGTTTTTTAAACAGCGCCACCCATTCTTCTTTGGTGCGCGGATGGTGCATATCGAGCCAGTTTTTGAACGAACCGCATTCCTGCCGTATCCGCCGGATTTGTTGCGCGTTGTAAATGGCGGCGTTGATTTTCAAACGGTTGCGGACGATGCCTGCGTCGGCAAGCAGCCGTTCGCGGTCGGCATCGCCGAAAGCGGCGACGGTATCGATGTCGAAGCCTTTATAGGCCGTCTGAAACGCCTGCCGCTTCTTCAGAATCAAGGTCCAGCTCAGGCCCGCCTGATTGATTTCCAACACCAGCCGCTCAAACAGTCCGTTGTCGTCTTCAATCGGAAAACCGTATTGTTCCGCATGATACTGTTTGTTCGGATTGTCGCTGTCTTCGGGCAGATTGTTGGCAAAGTCGCAATAATTCACGGTTTTTGTCCGTCCATGTATTCAAACGCGGTTTGCGGGAAATGTTGCCGCAGGTAGCGTTGCAGGTATTCGGCGGTTTCCTGTTCAATCAGCGGATCTGCCGGCGGGAAGCGGTTGTATATCAGCATTTCGACGGCTATCCCCTGCTGCCGGCAGGCAGACAGGCTCAACAGGGTGTGGTTGATGCTGCCGAGCCTGCCCGATGTAACCAGCACGACGGGATAAGCTTGGGCGCGGATGAAATCGAGCGTGGTCAGGGTGTCGTCCAGCGGTACGGCCAGCCCGCCCGCGCCTTCGAGCAGGACGTAATCGTAACGTTCGGCAAGTGTGGCGGTGGCGCGGTTGATAACGGCGGGGTCGATACGCGCTCCCGCCATGCGCGCGGCCAGATGGGGCGAGCAGGGATAGCCGAACAGGTAGGGGCAGGTGGTGCCGTCGGTGTCTTCCGGCAGCAGCGGCAGGTTTTGCAGGCGGCGGTGGACAAGGATGTCGTCGGAGATGCCCGTGCAGCCGGTTTGTACGATTTTCTGGGTGATGACGGAAAAGCCCTGCCGCATCAGCTTGGCCGCCAACCAGCCGGTGGCGACGGTTTTGCCGATGCCGGTATCGATGCCGCCGACAAACAGGATTTTGCCCTGCTTGCGGGTTTGGAGGCCGTCTGAAAACAGTTTATCCGCCATATTCTTCCCTCAATGCGGCAATGAGGCCGTCTGAAAGTTTGTCCAACTCATGCAGCTGCATGATAAACGGCGGCATGGTGTACACCAGCCTGCCGAAGGGGCGCAGCCACACGCCGCGTTCGACGAATTTGGGCTGGAGGCGGCGTAGGTTTACGGGTTCCCGCATTTCGACCACGCCGATGGCGCCCAGCACGCGCACCTCTTTCACCGCCGCAATATCGCGCGCAGGCGCAAGGGTTTCGCGCAGTTGCGCCTCAATCCGCGCCACATTTTCACGCCAGCCGCCTTCCAGCAGCAGCCTGACCGATTCGTCGGCCACGGCGCAGGCCAGCGGGTTGGCCATGAACGTCGGCCCGTGCATAAAGCAGCCCGCCGCGCCGTTGCTGACGGTGTCGGCGATATTTTTGTGCGTTACTGCGGCGGAAAGCGTGAGGTAGCCGCCGGTCAGAGCTTTGCCCAGACACATGATGTCGGGCACGACGTCTGCGTGTTCGCAGGCAAACAGCTTACCCGTGCGCCCGAAACCGGTGGCGATTTCGTCGAAAATCAGCAGTACACCGTGTTCGCGGCACAAGGCCTGCGCCCGCTTCAGATATTCGGGCGCGTAAAAATACATCCCGCCCGCCCCCTGCACGACAGGCTCCACAATCAGCGCGGCGATTTCTCCGCCGTGTTTGTCCAGCAAATCCGCCAACGGCGCAACCGCCTCTTCGCGCCACGGCTCGCCGAATTTAACCGGAGACTGCGGCAGGAAAAACTGCACCGGCAGACGCTCGGCAAACAGGCTGTGCATTCCGGTAACGGGGTCGCACACCGACATCGCGTGCCAAGTGTCGCCGTGATAGCCCGCCCGCAGCGCGGCAAACTTGCTGCGCTGCGTTTCTCCGCGCGCGTGCTGGTATTGCACCGCCATCTTCATCGCCACTTCCACCGCCACCGAACCGCTGTCGGCGTAAAACACCGTGTCCAAACCCGAAGGCAGGATGCCCAGCAGCGTCTGCGTCAGCTTTCCCGCCGCATCGTGGGTGAAACCGCCGAACATGACATGGCTCATCTTTTCAAGCTGAAGGACGGCGGCGCGGTTCAGGCGTGGATGGTTGTAGCCGTGCACCGCTGCCCACCACGACGACATGCCGTCAAGCAGCCGCCTGCCGTCTTTCAGGGTAATCGTCACCCCGTCGGCCCGTTCGACCGGATAAACCGGCGCGGGATCGGCGGTGGAGGAATACGGATGCCAGATATGGCTGCGGTCGAGTTCGGTCAGCGTGTGTATATCCATGTGTGATTTCTCCTTTTTCCGCGCCCGTTCAAACAAGAGGCCGTCTGAAAATGCCGCAGGGGGTTTTCAGACGGCCTCCCGGTACAACAAAGGCGGCATAGCGGTTTCAACCGATGTTTTTATGGTCTTTCAAAATTTTTTCGTACACCGCGTCGGGCACATAACGGCGGATGATGTCGCGCCAACCCTCCGGCCCGACCAGCCCTTTCACCAAAGTGGACGACACTTCGGCAAACTCGCGCGGCGGAATCAGCAGCACGGTGGACACTTCCGGCTGCAAATCGGAATTGATGTAGCGGATGGTGCGTTCGTATTCGTAGTCCGACGCGCTGCGGATGCCGCGCACGATGTAGCCCGCCTTGACGCTGTGGGCATAATCGACCAGGAAACGGTTTTCAAAGGAATCGATGCGGACATTGGGGAAGGATGCGGTGATGTCTTCCAGCATCCGGCGGCGTTCGGCCACGGTGTAGGTGGCTTTTTTGTCGGGATTGCTGCCGATGGCGACAATCAACTCGTCAAACAGGGCTTGCGCCTCGCGTATCATCCATAAATGGCCGTTGGTGGGCGGATCGAAACTGCCGGCATACACGGCGCGGCGCAGGGGATGTGGGGACATGGTTGGTTTGATGCTTCGGCATGTAAAGCGGCAGAATAACGGGATTGTGAAGAAATGTCAAAAAGGCCGTCTGAAACAATACGGCGGTAAAATATAGTGGATTAACAAAAATCAGGACAAGGCGACGAAGCCGCAGACAGTACAGATAGTACGGCAAGGCAACGCCGTACTGGTTTAAAGTTAATCCACTATATAGCGGAAAAAGCCCGAAATCATAACAATCAGGCTGCTGTTTCAGACGGCCTGTATCCTAGCGGCTTTTCAACGAAAGCGATTTGCAACCCATGACCCCGTTATCCAAAGGCATCCTGCTGTGCCTGTTTTCCCAACTCTTATTCGGCGTACTCTACCTGTTCAGCCATTGGATGAAACCCTTGGGCGGCACGGACGTGTTCACCCTGCGGATGCTGACCATGGCGGCGGGGATATGGCTGATGACGCTGTATTCCATCGGCCTGCCCGCGCTTGGACGTTTTGTGCGCGAACGGCTGGCCACCCGGCGCGACAGGCTGCTGTTTGCAATCGGCACCGCCAATATCGGCAGCCAGTTTTGGCTGTTTATGTGGGCGCCGGTGAACGGCGAAGGGGTGAATGTGGCCACGGGCTATTTCCTGTTCCCGCTGGTGATGATGCTGGCGGGGATGCTGTGGCTGAAAGAGCGGCCGAACCGCCTTCAGCTGGCCGCGCTGATATTGGCGGCTGCCGGCGTGGCGCACGAAATCTGGACCGTGCGTTCTTTTTCGTGGACGACGCTGTGGGTGTGCGGCATGTATCCCGTTTATTATTTAGGCCGCCGCAAAATGAATGTTCCCGCCCTTCAGGGGCTGACGCTGGATTTGACCCTGATTCTGCCTTTTGCCGCCGCATACCTGCTGTGGCGGCACGAATCGTTGGCGGTGGTGTGGCAGGAGCCGCGCTACTGGCTGCTGCTGCCGCTGCTGGGACTGTTCAGTGCACTGGCTATGTCGGCCAATTTGAAATCGGGGCAGCTACTGCCGGTCAGCCTGTTCGGCATGTTGAGCTATGCCGAACCCGCACTGCTGTTTTTGGCGGCGGTATTCGTACTGCACACGCCGGTGGCCGATTCGGCCTACATCACTTACGGCCTGATTTGGACCGGCCTGCTGTTGTTGTGCCTAAACGGCTGGCTGGCTTTCAGACGGCCTAAAGAGGCCGTCTGAAAACCCGTCACGGAAAATACAACCCACATAAAATCCACCATGCTAACCCTCACTCTGATTTCCACCGCCGCCCTGTCCGCCCCCGCCTTTTCAGACGGCCTGAAGCCGCGTTCCGCCGAAAAAGTCGTTTATTTCAAACAAAACGGCAAATTCGGTGCGAAAACCACAAGCGGCAAAATCATCGTCCCTGCGCAATACAACTGCGAATTTATTTGCGAACACGGCGAAACCATCGATGGCGAGTTGCTATTTACCGACAGCAGCCGAGAAGTCCGAGGCAAAGTTGCCTATTCGCCGTTTTTCCTGCATTCGCGGCAGGGCAAGTTTTTATATCAGCCGATGATGTACGACTTGGCATCAGACTATTTTTCGGAAGGCAAACGCCGCTATGTTTCCAAAGACGGCAAGGTCGGTTTTGTCGACCGCGCGGGCAACTTGGCCACTCCCGCCCAACACGATTGGGCAGGACAGTTTGAATACGGCTATGCCGAATTTTGCGACGATTGCCGAGAAGTGCGCGTGGACGAAGAACACACCGCCGTACAGGGTGGCACTTGGGGCATGATGGACGCACGCGGCAATACCGTTGCGCCCAGCGACACTCGCCGCGCCGCTTCCGACATCGAACGAAACGGCAAATTTTATCCGCACCCGTTTGCCTACACCGCTGCCGAACGCGATATTCTGCAACGCATCAACCGCTACAAAGACCTGATTGTCGGACTGGAAACAGTTCACCATTCGCCATACAAAACTGCCGAAGAACGCGCTGCTTACCGCTTTGAAATCGTGTCGCCCCCCGTGCAAGGCTATCCGTATTACGAAATCGTCCTGTTTGACGGCAAAGGTAACACCGTTTACGGCGAACGCTTTCTCGCCGGCGCCGACGGCAAACAGCTCTACGCCCTGCCTGTCGGAGAAGAAACACCGCTGCCGCTGGAAACCCACCTGCGCCGCGCAATCCGCAGCACACTTGCCGAACAGCCCGAAAGACAGAAAAACGGTCGGAACGACAATCCGTTTCGCTTGAAAGACTATCCCGAAGCGGAAGCCTTGTTGAAACGCAGGAAATGAGTTTCAGACGGCCTGTCAGGCCGTCTGAAAAGGAGTGGATGATGAGCCGGAAAAAATATGGCGGAATATACGAAATCGCCTTGCCCGAAAACAAATATCTGTATGTCTGCCTGATAGAGCGGCTTCATTTCGGCGTTTTCGATATTTGCCCGGACAAGCCGATTAACGATGGGGCCGGCAGCCGTCTGAAAACCAATCTGTAAAGAAAAGGACAAACCCATGCAGTGCCATATCGTTTGGGATGAAACATGGTTTGCGGGCAAAGGGCGGCCGTGTCCCAACCCCGTTGCCTGCACGCTCTACACCCAGCTCCACCTGCCCGACGGCGGCTGGAGCGTCGTGCTTGAATTTTCCGACACGCCGCCAACGCTGCCGTCCGGCGAGAGTCTGGCCGAAAAGGTTTATTTCCTCGTAGAATCCGCACCGCACGAATTATTGCAGCCGGGTTTCGCCTTCGACTTCATGAGCGGCGGCCACACAGTCGGCCGCTGCACCGTTATTGCCCCTTCACACTCAGGATAAACAAAATGACCGAAAAAACCGTACACCATCTCAAAGACTATCAAGCACCCGCCTATTTGGTATCGCAAACCGACCTGTCTTTCGACATTTACGACAGCCACACCGACATCACCGCCGCCGTGCGTTTCCTGCCGCAGCGCGCGGGCGAACCGCTGGTGCTGGACGGTTCGGCCGAACTGCTGTCGGTTGCGCTGGATGGCGAAGCGGTGCCATACGGATTGGACGAAAAAAACGGCAGGCTAACCATCGCCAACCCGCCGTCCGAACCCTTCACGCTGACAACCGCCACCCGTGTCAGGCCGTCTGAAAACAAAACCCTGATGGGGCTGTACGAAAGCGGCGGCAACCTTTACACCCAATGCGAACCCGAAGGCTTCCGCAAAATCACCTACTATCCCGACCGCCCCGACGTGATGGCGGTCTTCACCACCACCATCACCGCCGACAAAGCCCGTTATCCCGTCCTGCTGTCCAACGGCAACCGAATAGGCGGCGGCGAGCTTTCAGACGGCCGCCACTGGGTGAAATGGCACGACCCGTTTAAAAAACCGAGCTACCTGTTCGCACTCGTGGCGGGCGATTTGGCTGTCAGCCGCGACACCTTTACCACCCGCAGCGGCCGCGAAGTCGCCATCGCCTTCTACACCCGCAAGGAAGACGCGGGCAAAACCGCCTTTGCCATAGAAGCCCTGAAAAACGCCATGAAATGGGACGAAACCCGCTTCGGGCTGGAATACGACCTGGACATTTACATGGTCGTGGCCGTGGGCGACTTCAACATGGGCGCGATGGAAAACAAAGGCCTAAACATCTTCAACACATCCTGCGTGCTGGCCGACGCCCGCACCGCCACCGATGCCGACTTCGCCCGCGTCGAAGCCGTCATCGCCCACGAATATTTCCACAACTGGACGGGCAACCGCGTTACCTGCCGCGACTGGTTCCAGCTCTCGCTCAAAGAAGGGCTGACCGTCTTCCGCGACCAGGAATTTTCCGCCGACCGCGCCAACGCCGCCGTCTGCCGCATCGAAAACGTCGCCCTGCTGCGCGCCCACCAGTTCCCCGAAGACGCAGGCCCCACCGCCCACCCCGTGCGCCCCGCCAGCTACGAAGACATGAACAACTTCTACACCATGACCGTGTATGAAAAAGGCGCGGAAGTCGTCCGTATGTACCACACCTTCTTGGGCGAAGAAGGCTTCCAAAAAGGCATGAAGCTCTATTTCGAACGCCACGACGGCCAAGCCGTTACCTGCGACGACTTCCGCGCCGCCATGGCCGACGCCAACGGCTTCGATTTCGAACAATTCGCCCTGTGGTACAGCCAGGCGGGCACGCCCGCGCTCGACATCACAGGCCGTCTGAACGACCAAGGCGACTACGTCCTGAACATCAGACAAAGCATCCCGCCCACCCCCGACATGGCCGACAAACAGCCCATGTCCATGCCCCTAGCCGTCGCCCTGTTCAGCCGGGAAGAAGACAGCTTCGGCGAAAAAATCCCCTTCCGCCTGACACCGGACGGCGCACCGCAAACCGAAGCCGTGCTGCACATTACCGCCGCCGAACAGCAAATCACGCTCTACGGCGCAAACCGCCGAGCCGTGCCGTCCCTGCTGCGCGGCTTTTCCGCTCCCGTCATCCTGAACTACCCCTACACCGACCAAGAACTCGGCATCCTCCTTTCCGCCGACGACGACCCCTTCGCCAAATGGGAAGCAGCCCAAACCCTGTACCGCCGCGCTGTCCGCGCCAACCAAACAGCACTTTCAGACGGCCTGCCCGCGCCGGAACACAACGCACTCATGCAGGCACTCGAATACGTCTTAAATGCCGACTTCAACCCCGCCTTCCAAGCCCTGCTGCTGCAACTGCCGCCCGAGGCCGACCTGTGGGCGGAAGACGACAACATCGACCCGCTGCTCGTCCACCGCGCGCGCGAAGCCCTGCTCGACGCCGTCGCCGCCCGCTTCCTGCCGCAATTCCGCAGCCTGAACAACGAAGCCGCCGCCCAAGAGCAGGCCGCACCCGCCGCAACGCGTTACGAATACAGTCCCGATTTGGCCGGCTGGCGCGCCCTGCGCAATACCTGCCGTGCCTACATCCTGCGCGCCGACCCCGCGCACATCGCCGCCGTCGCCGAAAAATACGGAGAAATGGCGCAAAACATGACCCACGAATGGGGCATACTCAATGCCGTAAACCATATCGGCCGTCCCGAACGCGACCGCCTGCTGGCGCAATTTGCCGAAAAATTCGCCGACGATCCGCTGGTGATGGATAAATACTTCGCCCTGATTGCGTCCTGCCGCCGCGCCGATACCCCGCAGCAGATACAGGCCGCCCTGCAACACCCCGCGTTCAACCTGCAAAACCCCAACAAAGCCCGCGCCCTGCTCGGCACATTCAGCCGCAACGTTCCGCATTTCCATGCCGCCGACGGCCGGGGCTACCGCTTCTTGGCCGACAAAATCCTCGAAGCCGACCGCTTCAACCCGTCGCTGGCCGCGCGACTGGCGCACGCCTTCAACATCTGCCGCCGCCTCGAACCCGTCCGCTGCAACCTGATGGCGGAACAGCTGCGCCGCATCAACGGCACCGAAGGCCTGTCGGGGGAAACGGGGGAAATCGTCGGCAAAATCCTACAGGCCGTCTGAAAACGAAGCTTCCAAAGGAAGCCGAGTTGCGGAGCTAAAACAGATTTCCGCCGGAACATCGGGTTTCGGCGGAAACAAAACACGCCCCTCACCGCACATAAACTTTTCAGACGGCCTCTGCTTTCTGTATCATGGCATGCTTGAAATCCGAAAGCCGATTATGTTACCCAGCATCCCCCTCCATAAAGACATCGTCCGACCGCCGGAAACCGTGTTAGTCAATATCACGCCGCAGGAAACGCGCGTGGCCGTGCTCGAAGAAAACAACATCTGCGAACTGCACATCGAGCGCAATTCCGGACACGGCCTGGTGGGCAACATTTACCTGGGCGTGGTGCGGCGCGTCCTGCCCGGGATGCAGAGCGCGTTTATCGACATCGGCTTGGAACGCGCGGCCTTCCTGCACATCGTCGACGTATTGGAACAGCGGCAAAACCCCGACGAAACCCAGCGCATCGAACACATGCTGTTCGAAGGGCAGACCGTGCTGGTGCAGGTCATCAAAGACCCGATCAACAGCAAAGGGGCGCGGCTTTCCACCCAAATTTCGCTGGCCGGACGCTTCCTCGTCCACCTGCCGCAGGAGGAACACATCGGCGTTTCCCAACGCATCGAAGACCACGAAGACCGCCACAACCTGCGCGACCGCCTGCAAAACCTACTGCCGCCGGATGCCGCGCACGGCTACATCATCCGCACCAGCGCGGAAACCGCCGGCGATGCCGAACTGCAGGCCGACATCGACTATCTGACCAAAGTGTGGGCCAACATCCGCCAACAGGCCAAAACCTGTCCGGCGGAAAGCCTGCTGTATCAGGATTTGCCCCTCAGCCTGCGCGTGCTGCGCGACATGTTCAGCGACAACACGCGCGAAATCCTGGTCGATTCAAAAGAAAACTTCGCCAAAATGCAGCATTTCGCCACCCAATACGTTCAAGGCGCGGCGGAAAAAATCAAGCTCTTCACCGGCGAGCGGCCGCTGTTTGAAACCCACAACGTCGAAGCCGAAATCAACCGCGCCCTCCAGCCGCGCGTCAATCTCAATTTCGGCAGCTACCTGATCATCGAAGCCACCGAAGCCATGACGACGATAGATGTGAACACCGGCGGCTTCGTCGGTGCGCGCAATTTCGACGAAACCATTTTCAAAACCAACCTCGAAGCCTGCCACGCCATCGCGCGCGAACTTCGCCTGCGCAATCTGGGCGGCATCATCATCATCGACTTTATCGATATGTCCTCCGACGTACACCGCGAAGCCGTGCTGCAGGAACTAGCCAAAGCCCTCAGCTTCGACCGCACCCGCGTTACCCTCAACGGCTTCACCAGCCTCGGCCTGGTAGAGCTGACGCGCAAACGCACGCGCGAAAACCTCAGCCACGTCCTGTGCGAACCGTGCCCCGCCTGTCAGGGCAGAGGCCGTCTGAAAACCCCGCAGACCGTCTGCTATGAAATCCAGCGCGAAATCGTGCGCGAAAGCCGCCGCTTCGACGTGCGCCAGTTCCGCATCCTCGCCTCGCCGGAAGTGATCGATTTGTTTTTGGACGAAGAGTCGCAGTCATTGGCGATGCTGATCGACTTTATCGGCAAACCAGTGTCGCTGGCAGTGGAAAACAGTTACACGCAGGAGCAGTTCGACGTGGTGCTGATGTAGGTGGAAAGCCTGTCGGCAAGAAAACAAAAGGCCGTCTGAAAACTCGGCTTCCTTCGGAAACTTCGTTTTCAGACGGCCTTTAACGAATCGAGAGAAACGGAATCCCGCCGTCAATGACGGTTCGCGGCGGCACGTGGGCCTTTGCCGTTAATGTGCTGCTGCTGCGTTTCAATCCACTCTTCGCAGCGGGCGGTCAGTTTGGCCTCGCTGCCGTCTTCATGTCGGATAACGGGGCCGATGATGACGTCCACTGTGCCGGGGTATTTCAAAAACGAATCTTTCGGCCAAAATTCGCCGCTGTTGAGGGCGACGGGGACAATGTCCATTTCAAACAGCTTCGCCATCCGCGCCGCGCCGCTTTTGTAACGTCCCTTGCTGCCCGGTGCGACCCGCGTGCCTTCGGGAAAAATGGTAATCCAATAGCCTTCGTCGCGCCGCTCCCTGCCTTGTTTGGCCAATTGGGCGTTGGCCTGCGCGCTGCCGCGTTCGATGCCTATGGTTTTGACGATTTTCAGCCCCCAGCCGAAGAAGGGGATTTTAAACAGTTCGCGCTTGGCCACGAACACCTGCGGCGGGAAAATTTCCTGCAGGGCGAGCGTTTCCCAGCCGCTTTGGTGTTTGGCGCAAATAATGGACGGTTTGTCGGGGATGTTCTCCGCGCCGACCAGCCGGTATTTCAAGCCGACGATGTTTTTCAGCGACCACATCAGTATTTTCACCCACTGCCGGGCTACCGCGTGCGCGCCGTTGGGAACGACTGCGGCCAATAGGATGAAGGGGAACATGGCAATCAGGCTGACCACCAATATCAGCCAGTAGATAAGGTTACGCAACAACAGCATGGCCTGCCTCCGTTTCGGCTTCGTCCTGTCCCATCAGGTATTGTGAAAACGCCATCAGGTCGTCGAAAACCTGCGTACCTTCGGGCAGTTCGGCGGCGTGTTCCGCCAACGTTTTCTTTCCTTTGCCGGTCAGCACCAGCACGGGTTTGCCGCCCGCCCCGGCCACGGCCTGCAAATCGCGCAGGCTGTCGCCCACCATATAGGTGTTTTCGGCTTTGGCGTTGAAACGGTCGAGAATGTCCAACACCATGCCGCTTTTCGGCTTGCGGCAGCCGCAGTCGGCGGCGGCGGTGTGTGGGCAGAACCAAACGCCGTCTATCACGCCGCCTGCCTGCTGAACCATTTTGTGCATTTTGTTGTGCATTTCGGTCAGTTCCTGCATGGTGAACAGGCCGCGCCCGATGCCGGACTGGTTGGTGGCCACGGCCACGGTGTAGCCCGCCTCGGAGAGGAAGGCGACGGCATCCATGCTGCCGGGCAGGGGAATCCATTCGTCGGCCGACTTTACAAAGTCGTCCCGGTCTTGGTTGATGACGCCGTCACGGTCGAGAATTATCAGTTTCATATTGGTTTTCCAAAAAGGCTGCGGCATTGTAGGGCCTGGCGCGTGCCTGTCAAGGTTTTATGCATGGCGGCAGAAAGCCTGTCCCATCATGTGTTGCGGTACGGATGGATATTTTCAGACGGCCTGAAGATACGGTTGCGGTAAGATAATCAAAAGCGGGTATAATGTCGTTTCCCAATAATCCGTTACGAACAGTGCGTGGTCAGCCATGACTCCGAAAACCTCATCTTCTGCCGCTTCGAGCAAAAATCAAAACATCCTGGCATCGGTCAGTTTGGTTTGCGGGCTGCTGGCGTGGACGCTGTTGCCCATCCTCGCCGCACTGGCCGCCATCCTCACCGGCCATATCGCCTACGCCAAAGACAAGCGGTTGAAAGTCGGCGGCAAGGGGATGGCCTTAACAGGGCTGGTGCTGGGTTACAGCGGTTTGGGCACGGCGATGATGTTGATCGGCATTTGGGCCGGCATGCCGGAAGGCAAATCGCTGTGGCCGCAGGAGGCCGCCGCGCCGGCCGAACAAGCCGCTTCGGCAGTTCAAGCCAAACCCGCCGCACCGCAGCCACGCAGTTCGGAAAACCAGGCCGCCTCCGCCGTACCGGCAAAAAACGTCAAACCGCTTCCCCCTGTAATTCCGCCGGCAGCCGTGCCGATTTTGTCCGCCCAGCAACGGGTGGAAGAAGCCTTGAATGAAGGCACGCCATTGGACGAAATCAATGAAACCCACGAAGAAGCGGGGGAAGACGATCCCAGCCTGCGCTATTGGCAACGGATTGAAATCAAGCAAGGCAATATCGTCATCACGCCGAAGCCGAATATTTACGGCCTGTCCGCACAGATTATGCTGTTCTCCACCCGTGAAAACGGCGGCCTGTCTTGGACTTGTGTCGGCGAATTGGACAAAACGGTGGAAGAAACCGTTTGCCGCTGACCCGTCGGGCCATCTTGTATTGAAAAGGCCGTCTGAAAAGCCGTTTTCCGGTTTTCAGACGGCCTTGATGCTTTTATTGTCCAACGTTTGATTCGTCTTTTATTTATCTTTGCGGATACGCAGGAAGGTGGCGAAACGGGGTTTGCCTTTTTGCGTGAAACTTCGGTAACGATAGGTAATGACCGAGCCGACCGGCGGCGGGTTGGCACGCTCGGCATCTTTAAACCCGCTTCCGATACGGAATTCGCCTAAATCGTTGCGGCAGCCGACCGCGCCGAGTTTGCCCGCATATTTCCCTTTGCCTTCGTAATGGCGCGTTACCGTACATTCGGCATCCTGCTGCGGTTTCAGTTTCAGATAACCGCTGCTGCGGCCTGCGCGGTACGGCAGTTGCGGATTGCGCAAAATCACGCCCTCTCCGCCAGCCTTCACGATTTTTTCCATCATCGCACGCGCTTCTTCAATATTTTTGACCGGCGTTTGTTTGACAACGACAATGTTCGCCGGATATTTTTTCAGACGGCCTTCCAATACGGCCAGCCTTTGATAAAGATTTCCCTCTGCTTTCGGCAAGTCGAAAACGTACAACTTGATGCCGCCCCAATCTCCGTCGGCCGAACGTGTGGCGGCGGAAATCCGCTCAAACTGCCCGCGCGAACTGTAAAGCTCGCCATCCAGAGGATAGGACGGAAAATTGCGGGTAAACCCCGGCGGCGGCGTAAAGGCATAACCTTGGCGGCTAATCAGCTTTTTGCCGTCCCAATAGGCGCGTACGCCGTCCAATTTCTCGCTGGCCGCCCAACCCTGCACATTTTGGTTGCTATATTCTTCCGCCAACATCAGCGGCGGCGCGGCCCAAGCTGAGGCAGTTATGGAAAAAAGCACACAAAAAATAGGGTTTTTCATGACTGTTTTGCCCAAGTGATTGGTTTGGTCGGGATTATCACATATAATTCATTATCTTGGCATAGCCGGTTATTCAAAATAAATATCTCAAGGAAAACGATGTCGCTACATGTTGAAATTATTGCGGTTACCCTGTTCCGCCAGAACTGCACACTGATGTGGGACGACGAAACCAACGAAGCGGTTTTTACCGATGTCGGCGGCAACGTTCCGCGCCTGCTGGAAGAAGCAGAAAAACGCGGTTTGCACGTTAAGGCGATTTGGCTAACACACGGCCATCTCGACCATGTCGGCGGCGTGGCGGAAATGACGGCGGGCAATCCCAAAATCGAAGTTTTGGGTCCGCACGAAGCAGACCGCTTCCTGCTGGCGAACCTCACCGAAATCACCAAACAATATAATTTCCCGCCAACCAAACCCTTTATGCCGACCCGCTGGCTGGAAGAAGGCGACGAATTGAAAGTCGGCCGATATGCCTTCAAAGTGCTGCATATCCCGGGGCATACGCCCGGCCATATCGTTTTCTACTGTGCCGAGGCCGACTTGTTGGTGGCGGGCGACGTGATTTTCTATGAAAGCGTGGGGCGCACCGATTTCGAACGCAGCAACCACGACGACTTAATCCGCAACATCCGTGAAAAAATCTTCACTCTGCCTGAAGACACCCAAATCGTTACCGGACACGGCCGGATGACGACGGTCGGCTACGAAAAACAGCATAACCCCTATCTTTAAGCTACAATGAGCCCGGTTCGGACCCTCCTTCCGAACCGTCTTTTCAGACGGCCTGGCCGTCTGAAAACGTTTTGAATGCACAAATACAAGGAACCCGCCATGACTACCCGCTTCGGCCCGTTGCTGCAAGAAAAACTCGTCCCCGTCCTCAGCCGATTTTTGACCGCCGCCGGCGAAAACGCCGAAACGGGTACGCAGGCGGCAAAATTGGTTTTACCCGCCGTTTTGGCCGGCGTATTGAAGAGTACGGCCGGTAATCCCGATTATGCAGCCGCCCTTTACCGGCAGGCTGGCGCGGAAAGCGGCCTGTCTGCGGACGAAGTCCAGGTGCAATCCGAACGCCTGATCGATTTGGGCAACAGCCTTCTGCCTACCGTGTTTGACGGTAACGCCGCCGATGCGGCGGCCGAACTGGCACGGCAGAGCGGGATTGCAAAAGCGTCTGCCGCCCGCCTGCTGGCCATGACCCTGCCTTTGGTTTTGTCGCGTTTGGGCCGCAGTAGCGGCAGCCTGTCGGACTTTTTGAAATTGCTGGCCGGTCAATCCGATCATCTGGCGGAAAATCTGAACGGCGGACTGCTCTCGGCTTTGGGCATCAGCAATGTTGCCGCCGTATCAGCCGTTGCCCATAAGCTGTCGGAGCATGCCGCTTCCCTGCAATTATCGGATGACGGTCTGCCTGCCGTATCGGGCAAATCGTCAATTGCCGGAAGCCTGCCGGTATTGCTGCTGGCGGCGGTATTGGCTGTTGTGGCATTTAAAGGTTGCAGCACCAAAGTGGTGGAACAAGGTCAGGACCGACCTTTCGAGGCCGACGTGGTTCAGCCGCATCCCGCCGCCGATCAATCTTTACCCGCCCTGCCCTTGCCCGACGAGGCGGTTACCACGCCGAACGGGCCAGTAGCCGAATCAGCATCCGGTACCGGCGGATAATAAACAATCTTATTTCTGCAAGCAGGCCGTCTGAAATTTTCAGACGGCCTGCTTGCTTTTTCATCCAAAGCAACATAAGGTTACATAAAACTACAAATATATGGTGAATTAAACGGCGTTAATGCCGAATAGTCTGCCGCAAACAGTACGGAGCGGCTTAATTGATGCGTTTCCGCGCTTTAAAACATCATTCCCGCACGCTTCCGCCTTGCTCTGTTTGAAACTGAAGCCGCTATAGCTATAAAGGAGAAACTCAAATGGAAAAAACGGCAAACACCCCGTCTGCCCGCGAAATTGCCGAAACCATGTTGGCCGGATTCGACAAGCACTACCGCCTGTTCCGCGAAAAGTCCGCCCAAGCCAAAGCCCTGTTTGAACGGCGCGACTGGAAAGGCATACAAGATTTGGTGGCCTACCGCATCCAGATGTACGACCGCCGCGTGTCGGAAGCGGCCGACATTTTGACCGAACGTCTGGAAGGCGGCTCGTCCGACCAATTGTGGGCGGAGGCCAAAAAAGAATACATCGCCCTCTTGGTGGATCACAAACAGCCCGAACTGGCGGAAACCTTTTTCAATTCCGTATCCACCAAAGTGTTGGCCAAAGAATATTTCAACAATCGGTTTATCTTCGTCAAACCGGCCGCCAGCACGGAATTTATCGACTCCGACCCACCCGTGTTCTGCACTTTCTACCCTGCCAATGCCGGTTTGCGCGGCTGCCTGCAACGGATATTGCGGCATTTCGGCTGGCAGGTGCCGTTTGCCCACGCCGCCGCCGACGTGGCCGACATCCTGCGTGCGGCGCGTCGGCATTTCGACAAGGAGTGGCCGCCGCGCGAGCTAAACCTGCACGTTCAAGTGTTGAATTCGGCTTTTTACCGCAACAAATCGGCCTATATCTTCGGGCAGATTATCAACGGCAGCAGCAGGCATCCCTTTGCACTGGCGGTGGTACACGACACCGAAGGCCGTCTGAAAATCGATGCCGCGCTGTTTGACCCGAAACAGATTTCCGTACTCTTCTCTTTCGCCCGCGCCTATTTCCTGGTGGATATGCCCGTTCCCAGCGGCTATGTGCGCTTCCTGCGCGAAATGCTGCCGATGCGCTCGGACGGCGATTTTTACACCCTGCTCGGCCTGCACAAACAGGGGAAAAACATTTTCTGGCGCGAGTTCACGCAGCACCTGCGCTATTCCGACGACAAATTCATCCTCGCGCCCGGCATCAAAGGCTTGGTGATGAGCGTGTTTACCCTGCCCTCCTTCCCCTATGTGTTCAAAGTGATTAAAGACACCTTCGGGCCAAACAAAGACTTTGACCGCGAATATGTACAGCAGAAATACCTGCTGGTGAAAAAGCACGACCGCGTCGGCAGGATGGCCGATACGCTGGAATTTTCCGACATCCCGCTACCCAAAGTCCGCTGCGACGAAGCCTTCCTCAACGAAATGCGCACCTTGGCACCGAGCCAAATCGAGGAAACCGACGATATGGTCATCATCAAACACGCCTATATCGAATACCGTCTCACACCGTTAAACCTGTTTATGCAGAAGGCTTCGCCGGAAGAAAAAGCGGCGGCAGTCATCGACTACGGCTTCGCGCTGAAAGAACTCGCATCGGCCAATATCTTTCCCGGCGATATGCTGTACAAAAATTTCGGCATGACGCGCTTCGGACGGGTGATTTTCTATGACTACGACGAAATCGAATACATGACCGACTGCAATTTCCGCAAAATCCCGGAAGCGCCGAATCCGGAAATGGAAATGTCGGGCGAGGTGTGGTATCCCGTGCATAAAGGCGACGTATTCCCCGAAGAATTCGCCCCCTTCCTGCTCGGCGAACCCGACGTACGGCAGGTTTTCCTCAAACACCACCGCGATTTGCTGACTCCGGAATTCTGGCAGGGCAAAAAAGAGCGGCTGCAACAGGGTTTGTTTGACGATTTCTATCCCTACCCGCAATCCGTCCGCTTCAACCCGGAACAAACGGCCGAAGGTTTGGCAGACGATACGGATGTTTGATTGGATAACAGTTGCCCCGACAAGAGGCCGTCTGAAACTTGATTTTTCAGACGGCCTCTTGTGGGTTTGATATATTTCGGCATGACTAAATGCTACTTGCAGGCTTGAGCGATATAGGTACCCTATGTTCGATTTTTTGATTAAATATCCGATTTCCATTTTTGAAATCAGGGAGTTTCTTGCTGCAGCCCTAAATTGTCCTTTCGATAAAATCTTAGTCGTTTCCTCTGAAGAGAATGCCGACCTGGAAATTGCCGCTGAAGAATTGGATAAGCTGTGCTGCCTTTGTATTAGCACAGAAGTGGAAGGCGATGCCGCTTGGCTTTTGAATCTATATCGGATTGAGGCGACAGATGACGAAATCGAAAAGAGGATTATCGCCGTCTCCCAAACAAAGCAAATCGCTTGCTATGTTCCCAATGATAACTAGAACGGATATTTGCTAACGGGAAGCAGTCCGACTCCGATTCAAGTTTATGAGGATGAAGAGGTAGCGGGAGAGAATAAATATATCTTTACGAACGCCATTTAAAACACAGGAATATTTCAAAAAACCAAAAACAACAGCCGGCAATCATTCGAACCATAACAAAAAAGCGCGAACCTTACGATTCGCGCTTTTTTCAGACGGCCTCAATTATTTCTTGTCGTCTTTTACTTCTT
>ERZ772979.775-NODE-775-length-20676-cov-71.282576_pt1 | contig 20676 bp, 16 predicted proteins | sample MGYA00511130_ERZ772979 | MGnify/ENA primary metagenome ERZ772979 (study PRJEB29015, sample SAMEA2738103) | human oral metagenome | biome: human oral; feature: human-associated habitat; material: saliva | place: China | collected 2186 ... | reverse complement strand
GACCTTCTCCTTACCATGGAGACGCTCTGCCTACTGAGCTATCGGGGCAACGCCGCAAAGCGTATCTCATGCCCGGGTGCCGAAGCAATCCCAGAACCTGAGAATGACCTCACAGGCGTTTCTCACTGGAACCAGTGAGTGGTGGCAGGTGAGGGATTCGAACCCCCGAAGCACGAAGCATCTGATTTACAGTCAGGTCCATTTGGCCGCTTTGGTAACCTGCCATGCGCCGCTCTCGCGGTGCCGTGAAAGAATAGCATTAAAATAGACTCGAACGCCAATCGAAACACAGATCGGCGGAATACCAACGAAAGGTGCCCCTCATGGCAGACTCCTCCTTCGACGTCGTCTCCAAACTCGACCGCCAAGAAGTCGATAACGCCGTCAACCAGACCGCCAAGGAGATCGCCAACCGCTACGACTTCCGCGGCGTCGACGCCGCCATCACCCTCAGCGGGGACACGATCGCCATGGAGGCGAACTCCGCGTCCCGCGTCATGGCAATCCTCGACCTCCTGCAGTCCAAGCTCATCCGCCGCGGCCTGTCCCTGAAGGTTCTGGACTACAAGGACCGCGAGCCCAAGGCCTCCGGCAAGCTCTTCAAGCTGGTCTGCCCACTGAAGGAAGGCATCCCCCAGGACACCGCAAAGAAAATTTCCAAGCTGATCCGCGAGGAGGGACCCAAGGGAGTCAAAGCCCAGATTCAGGGTGACGAACTTCGCGTTTCCTCCAAGTCTCGCGACGACCTGCAGGCCGTCATTGCCCTTCTGAAAGGACCCAAGGGCGAGGAACTAGATGTCGCACTCCAGTTTGTGAACTACCGCTAATCGCCTCCCGCGCGTGTCAGGCAGGCCGCCTTTGCGCCACATTACGGTGAGTGGACGCGGGGCGACGGGACAAGCGCCACAGGGGAAGGCGCGGGGCGGACGCGTTAAGCGAACGCGGAGCGGGGTGATGAGGTGATCCTGCCCGTAGTCACCCCCCTACCGTTTTGTTGCCAATTCCACTGGATCACCAAGCCGATCTCACAGGGTTCCCGGCAGGTGGCAGTCGAAGAGCGCCCTCATAGCCCCCTACGACGCGACGCGTTGATGACGCTGGGCTCTTTGGCTTGCAGGCGCGGAAACACTGCCGGAAACGATCGTTGCAAACGCTTCGCCGACGCAAAGAAACCATTGTAGGCGCGCGTCATTGCTTAATAACTCCTTACGGTACATGGCTCAACACGTGAGCACATAACACCAACGGACGGCCAGACAGACAGGTCGACGCGCGACCAGTGGCCTCAGTACCCCGCGATCTCCTCCAGGCGAGCGACGCGCTGCTCCATCGGCGGGTGGGTGGAAAACAGGCGAGCAAAAGAACGCCCTCTGAAAGGATTCGCGATCATCATCGCGGCGACAGTGCGAGTGCGAGGAGTGTCGGCCATCGGACGCCGATCCGTCATCATCTCCAATTTGCGCAACGCCGAAGCGAGCGCCAACGGATCCTGGGTGAGCATCGCCCCGTCCTCGTCAGCGTCAAACTCGCGGGTGCGCGAGAGCGACAACTGAATAAGCATCGACGCGATCGGCGCGAGGATACTCATCGCGAGCAGGCCAAGGACGCCCACTCCCCCGTCCTCGTCATCGCGGCGACCGCCCCCAAAAAACATCACGAACTGCGCGACCGACGTCACGACCCCGCCCATCGCCGCTGCCACGGAAGAGGTGAGGATGTCACGGTTATACACGTGCATGAGTTCGTGCCCGAGGACCCCACGCAGCTCACGCTCGTTCAAGATTTCGAGGATACCCTCCGTACAGCACACGGCCGCATTGTTGGGATTACGGCCGGTCGCGAACGCGTTCGGCGTCATCGTAGGTGCAACCCAAATGAGGGGCATAGGCTGTCCCGCGCGCTGCGACAGTTCGCGCACAATGGCGTAGAGTTCAGGGCGCTCAAACTCGCTGACCGGGTAGGCATTCATGGAACGCAGCGCAATGGAAGCGGAATTCCAGTAGGAGAACGCGGTCTGTGCCAGGCCGATACCGGCGAACACCAGGATCCATATTGCACGCCCAGTGCCCTGCGCGACGAGTGCCCCAATGCACACCAACAACGCCCACATGCCGCCCAGCAGGAGCGTCGTCTTCAGTCCATTGTGATAGTTGCGATGCACCATGATCGAGAGCCTAAAGGGGTTACCTGGGAAGGCCCTGAAAGCCAGCCGCAACACGAGTGGGAATCTTTCAGACAAACACAAGGACGCGGACGAAACCTGGGCACACTACCAGCAGTACCGTTCCCCCTCGGACACCGGCAACTCCACCGCGCGGACGAAGCCACATTAACAGCCGCCGCCTTCACCTCCCCCACACAAACGAGGCCGCAACCGGAGTAACCGGCCACGGCCTCGTCAGGAAACGAAACGACCTCAGTTGCGTCGTCCCGGACCCGTGTAGTCGTCGAAACGTTCGGGGGCGGTAGGCACGCCCATCTCGCCCATCTCGCCGATCAGGTCGGCGGAGGCGGCGTCCACCTGCGCGCCACGCGAAATGTCGGTCATCGCGCGACGGGACACGACCTTGATGCGCTCGCGCTTGCCGCGACCACCGGGCAGCTCACCGTAACCCTCGCCCAAGGACTGCTCGTAGGCGTCGAGGAGCTCCCAGCCCTCCCAGGTGGTGAACTGGACGCCGCGGGACTCCAAGAGCGCCACCATCGCATCGTGCCCCACCTCGGCAGTCTTCGCATGCAGGCGCCCCTCAGACGCATCCTCGACGAGGTGCGTGATCGTCTGCTGCGCGTCGGACTTCGTCGAGCCAATGAGGCCAACAGGGCCACGCTTGATCCAGCCGGTCGCATACACGCCAGGAATAACAGGGGCAGACTCATCCTTCGTGGTGTCACCCTCAATGACGCGCCCCTCAACGTTAGGGACCACGCCGGCGCGAGTGTCGAAGGGCAGGCCCGGGATCGGCGACGAATAGTAGCCCACCGCGCGGTAGACGGCCTGCACGGGCCACGTCGTGATCACGCCCGTGCCCGACACCGTGCCGTCGCCGTTCAGGGCGGTGCGCTCGGTACGTAGCGCCTTCACGTGACCGCGCTCGTCGGCGACGATCTCCACGGGCGCCTGGAACAAGTGAATATGGATGCGACGCGACGCCGTGTGCTCCTCGGGATCGGCCATCGCGTAGTTCGTCAGCGTCTTAACCACCTGGCGCTGCTGGTTCGACGCGCGCAGCGCCTCCTCAGACCCCTCGTCGAAGTCGAAATCCTCCTCCGAGACGATGACGTCCACGTCCGGCACCTTGCCCAGCTCGCGCAGCTCCAGCGGCGTGAACTTCACCTGCGCCGGACCGCGGCGGCCGAACACGTGCACGTCCGTGATCGGGTTGTCGGCCAGGGCCTCGGCGACATTAGCCGGCACCTCGGTCTTGAGCATGTCCTCAGCATGCTTGGCGAGGACGCGCGAGACGTCCAAAGCCACGTTACCAACACCCAAGACCGCGACCTCGCGAGCCTTCAGCGGCCACGTGCGCGGGTAATCCGGGTTGCCGTCGTACCAGGACACAAAGTCCGCCGCACCGTAGGACTCGGGCAGGTCCACGCCAGGAATGTCAAGCGGGTGATCACGGTCCGCGCCGGTCGCAATAATGATCGCGTCGTAGTGGTCGCGCAGGTCATCGATCGTCACATCACGGCCCACCTCAACATTACCGAGCAGGCGGATGTCACCGCGCTGAAGAATCTTGTACAGGGCCACAATGATCTGCTTGATGCGCGGATGGTCGGGGGCCACTCCGTAGCGCACCAGTCCGTACGGGGCGGGAAGCCGCTCAAACAGGTCGATGTTCACCTCGAGCCCAGACTTCGAGAGGATGTCCGACGCGTAGATGCCAGCGGGACCGGCGCCGATGACGGCAACGTTGAGCGGTGCCAAGCGAGTTCTCCTTCTTCGTGACCGCGCGCGAATGCGCGCACCTGGGCACCAAGTTTAGCGCCCCAAGGCCAAGGGCATCCTAAGCTGAGACACCAAACACAGCCTCGGCCGTCGCGCGGGACGAGGCCTGGGCGGCTCCCCCACGGACGAGGCCGGGGCGCGGCGGATCCCCCACGGACGAGGCCTTGGCATGTTCGGTTCAGAGGCAACCTCTGCGCCGCCCTCCCAAAAGTCGCATGCAATTCGGTTGACTGAACTTTTCCCATCACCCAGAAACGTTGGAATTGCAACGACACTATTTCAATACATAAAAGGTTAACAAGGAAATTGCATGCGACATTGTTGGGGAACCATGGCGATTACAACGAGGCCGGGGCCAGCCGCGCGCAACAGCACGACCGAGCCCCGGCCTCGTGAAAAAATCAAGCCAAGCGATCCACCATGAGATGCGCGAAGGCCTCCAGCGCCTTCTTCGGCTCGCCCTTCGGCAGCGGCGCGAGCGTTGCAACCGCGTCATCCGCCCACGTGCGCGCAAGCTCACGCGTCTCTCCAAGCACGTCATGGCAGCGCAACTGCTCCACGACGGACGCGAGAGCCTCATCGGACGACAGATCTCCGCTCAGATCCCGCAGAATGCGCTCCCCCGCCTGGTCGATCGTGCCGGCGGCTTCCCGGCGACGCAGCAGCAAAACCGGCAGCGTATCCACGCCTTCACGCAAGTCAGTGCCGGGCGTCTTACCGGACTGCTCACCCGACGAAGCAAGATCCAGCACGTCGTCAGCGATCTGAAAGGCGACCCCCACCTTTTCCCCGAATTCGGCCAAGACATCACTAACGAGCGACCCAGCGCCCGCCAGCAGCGCACCGAAAGACGCGGCGGCTGACACAAGCGAACCCGTTTTGTCGGCCAAAACCTGCAGGTAGAAGTCCACACGATCCACCCCGTCGGTCGGCCCGAACGTCTCATTGAGCTGCCCCTCGCACAGCCGTTCAAAGGTACGCGCATGGCTAGCGACCATGTCAGGACCCAGGGAGGCGATAAGCAGCGACGCACGAGCGAACAGAATGTCGCCCGCCAGGATCGCGCGATTATTCCCCCAAAGGTGCTGGGCGGAGGGCACCCCTCGACGCGTCGGAGCAGAATCCATGACATCGTCGTGATACAGCGACGCCAGGTGCGTCAGCTCGACAGCCGTCGCGGCCGCGATGACCTTATCGCCGAGTGCGCGCTCGGGATCACCCAACTGCGCACACACGAGGGTCAGCAGCGGACGCATCCGCTTGCCGCCCGCCACCGCCAGATGACGCGTCATCTCGTCAATGAGGTCACGAGACGAGGACACCGCCTCGAGCAAACGACGCTCGACGACCTCGAGCCCCGGCGTGATACGGGCCTCGAGGTCGGGAACATGAAGATCGGGTGTTTGAGCACTCACGGGATCAGTATGACGATCTTTTCAAGCAGGCTCAACACGGGGCCAGGGAACACGCCAAGCGCAACGGTTCCGACGGCACACACCACGATCGCCAAAGCGGACAGGCCTTCAGAGCGAACCACGACAGAATCCTCACCAGGCTCGGTGAAGAACATGACGCGCACCAGGCGGAAATAGTAGAACGCGGTAATCGCCGAAGCAACGAGGCCAACGACCGCGAGCCAGCCGATGCCACCCTTGATCGCATCGGAGAAAATCACGAACTTCCCGATGAATCCACCGGTCAGCGGGATACCCGCGAAGGAAAGGAGGAAGACCAGCATCGAACCCGCGATCCACGGGTTCGTGCGGCCAATACCCGCCCACTTACGCATGCTCGTCGCCTCACCCAGGACGTTGCCCTCGGAATCGCGACCGCGCACGAGCGCAACCACACCGAATGCTCCGACCGTGGCCAGGCCGTAACCCAACGTGTAGAACAACACATGACCCGTGCCGCCCTTCTGGATCGCGAGGATACCCATCAGGATGAAGCCCGCGTGAGCGATGGACGAGAAGGCCAGCATCCGCTTGACGTCGTCTTGCACAAGGCCCGCGAAGGTACCGACAATGATCGTCAGCACGGCGACCGCCGCGAAGACGTACAGGAAGTCCCACTGCAGGTAGGCGGCAACGGCCTGATAGAAGCGCGCCATCGCGGCGAAGGCCGCGATCTTCACGGCTGCGGCCATGAAACCCGTCACCGGGGTCGGGGCGCCCGTGTAGACGTCCGGAGTCCACGCGTGGAAGGGCGCGGCACCCACCTTAAACAGCAAGCCCACCATCACGCAGAACACGCCAACCAGGACCATCCAGTCCATGTTCGTGTGAGTGGAGATAGCCGCGCCCAGCGCGGACATCTGCAACGTGTTGCCGAACCCGAAAAGGAACGCGATACCCATGAGCATGAAAGCGGAGGAGAATGCGCCGAGCACGAAGTATTTGAGTGCAGACTCGTACGACAACTGTCGGCGGTAGCGTGCCGTCGCGGCCATTGTGTACAGAGGCAGCGACATAACTTCGAGCGCCACGAACAGGGTCACGAAGTTATCGGCTGCTGGGAAGATCATCATGCCGCCCAGCGAGAAGAGGGTGAGCGGGAACATTTCAGAACGCTGGTAGTTTGCGCGTTCCGTGAGTTCCTCAGCCGCCGATTCAGGACGGTCGGAGGGCTGGCCCGCAAACGCGCCGTCGCCGACGCTGGTACGGTCCGCCATGACCAGGACGGCCAGGAAACCGATGATCACGAGGATGGACTGAGCGCCAACCGAAAGCGGGTCCTCGATGTACTCCCCCAGCGAGGCCGGGGAAGCGAGGACAGGTGCCCAACGCAAAGCAAGTATGACGGCGGCGCCAGCGGTCGCTAGGACCGACAGAGCGATGACGATGGGGCGGCGCGCCTTGGCTGGGGCGAAGGCCTCAACGAGAATGCCGAAGACGGCACCACCCAGCACGAGGAGGATAGGCGCGAGGCTCAACCAGTTAACCTCGGGGGCCTGGAAGTTAGCCATGGGTAGGACGTTCACTGTGCGCTCCCTTCAGAGGTGGCGCCGACCTGCGAAGTGGCCAGGTCGAGGTCTGAAGCAACCGGGGTCAGGGCGCTCACGAGGGGCGCCGACCAGATACCAAGGATGAGCATCGCGGCCACGAGCGGTGCCATGACGCCGCGTTCGCGCGCCCCAAGGTCCGCCAGGTCCTCCTTGCCTTTGCCGGGCGCGCCCGTGAAGACACGCTGGTAGGGCATGAGGATGTAGAGGGCGGCGATGACGACGCCGAGGACCCCGAAGAGCGCCAGCGGGCCGTTGACCGTCCATGTGCCCATGAGCACGAGGTACTCGGGGACGAAGCCGGACAGGCCTGGCAGCGCGATGGAAGCAAGACCAGAGAAGAGCCACAGGCCGGCGAGGACCGGCGTAACTTTCTGCATGCCGACGTACTCGCGCATATCCTGTGTGCCGCCGCGACGCGAGAGCCAGCCGGACAGGAGGAACATCGCGGCGATGGAGACGCCGTGAGCGACCATGTAGAACATGGCGCCAACCAGGGCGATCTGCGAGCCGATGAAGATGCCCAGCACCATGAACCCGAAGTGCGACACGGAGGTGTAGGACACGAGGCGCATGATGTCGTTTTGTCCGTTGGCTGACAGGCCGCCCCACAGGATCGAGATGACGGCGAGGACGCACATGACCCACTTGGCGGACGCGGAGGCGCCGGGGGTGAGCTGCAAGCACATCGTGATCATGCCGAAGGTGCCGATCTTGTCCAGGACGCCGACCAACAGCACGGACGTGCCGGGGCGAGCAACGGCGGCCGCATCGGGCAGCCACGTGTGAACGGGAACCATCGGGGCCTTGATCGCGAAGGCGACCATGAAGGTCACGAAGATGACCATCTGCGCGGGCATGGACTGGGTCGGCAGGATACCTGCGAGGGTGTCCATGCGGAAGAAGGCCGTCGTGTCCGCCTGGGTGGCGGCCAGGCGCGCCCAAATGTAGATGATGCCACCAAGCATGACGAGGCCGCCGAAGAGCGAGTAAAGCAGGAACTTCATCGCGGCCTTGTGGCGCGCTGACGCCTCGCCGAGGCCGTAGCGTCCGATCATCAGGTAGAGCGGGACCAGCATCGCTTCGAACGCGATGTAGAAGACCGCCAGGTCGAAGGCCGCGAAGATGAGGACCATGAAGGCCTGGAGCGACAGGACCAGGGCGGGCTGTGCTCCTCGGTCCTCGTTCTCGTTCCAGCCTGCGACCAGAACGATCGGGACGAGGACGAGAGCCAGGAGAATCATGACGAGGCCGAGAGACGTAACGGCCACGGACCAGGTCACGCCGATCTGCGGGATCCACGTGCGGGACTCGTAGAGCTGGTACGAGGCCGGGGCGGACCAGTTGAACGCGGTGGCGGCCACGTACACGCCGAGGCAGAGCTCGACGAGGGCGATAACTAAGGCGACCAGGCGCCCAGCGGCGCGCCGCAGGGGCGGGACGAAGCCGAGGAGGGCCGCGCCCGCGGCCGGGATGGCCACGAGGACGGTCAGCCACGGGAAGTTAGCAGCAACCATTGCACTTTCCATTGTCGTAAACCCCTTAGAGCCTGAATCCGAGGACGATGGCCAGGGCGAGGATGACGCCTCCCAGGATGTAGGCGGCGTACGTGCGTACGAGGCCGTTCTGGGTGACACCGACGAGGCGTCCGAGCAGTTGCGAGCCGCCTCCGAGGCCGTTCAGTGCTCCATCGATGGCACTCGCATCGCCGACGGTTGCGACGGTGACGAGGCCTTTGGCGGGCATCATGAACAGGGTTTCGTTGACGGTGTCCTGGTAGAGGTCGCGGCGAGCGGCCTCGGTCAGGGCGTTACCTGCGGGGACGGAGGTGGGGACTTCGTCGCGCCCGTACTTCATCCACGCGATGAGCGCGCCGACGATGACGAGGGCGAGCGTGGCTCCCTGGATAACGTACTCGTTCATGACGGGGTGTCCGTGTTCGAGCTGGCCGATAGAGGGGGCCAGCCAGGTGACGAACGCGTCGCCCACGGACAGGGCACCGCCCAGGACAACCGCGCCGATCGCGAGGATGATCATGGGGATCGTCATGAGGGGACCGGACTCGTGCGGGTGCACGGGCGCGCCCTCAGCTTCGGTGGTCCAGCGGGCCTTGCCGTGGAACGTCATGAAGAAGAGGCGGGACATGTAGAACGCTGTCACGCCGGCGCCAACCAGCGCGACGGTTCCGTAGACCCAACCGATCCAGGTGGCTTCTGTGGTGGCGAAGGTGTGGGCGCTGAACGCGGCCTCGATGATCTTGTCCTTCGACCAGTAACCGGCGAAGGGCGGGACGCCGAGGATCGCGAGCCAGCCCATCATGAAGGTCAGCCACGTGACTTTCATGGCACCGCGCAGGGCCCCAAAGCGGCGCATGTTGACCTGGTCGCCCATGCCGTGCATGACGGAACCAGCACCGAGGAACATGAGGGCCTTGAAGAAGCCGTGCGTGAAGAGGTGGAAGATCGCGAAGGCCCAGCCGATGGGACCCAGGCCCGCGCCGAGCATCATGTAGCCGATCTGGCTCATGGTTGAGGCTGCGAGGACCTTCTTCATGTCGTCCTTCGCACAGCCGACGATCGCTCCGAAGAGGAGGGTGATCGCACCGACAATGGCGACAGCGGTGGAGGCCACGGGCGCGGCGACGAAGATAGCGCCTGAGCGGACGATCAGGTAGACGCCTGCGGTGACCATCGTGGCCGCGTGAATGAGGGCGGACACGGGGGTGGGACCCGCCATGGCGTCGCCCAACCATGCTTGCAGTGGGAACTGAGCGGACTTACCGCAGGCAGCCACGAGCAGGAAGAAGCCGATGAACGTGGCGGAGGCGACGGGAATCGTCGAGGCCTGGGCTGAAACGTCCGCGAAGGACACGGAATGGAAGGAGGCGACCATGGCCATCATGGCGATGAGCATGCCCATATCGCCGACGCGGTTCATGACGAACGCCTTCTTGGCGGCCACCGCGTTGGCGGGCACGTGGTTCCAGAAGCCGATGAGCAGGTACGAGGCCAGGCCTACGCCTTCCCACCCGGCGAAGAGGCCGACGTAAGAGTCGGCCAGCACCAGCGTGAGCATCGCAGCGATGAAGAAGTTCAGGTAGGCGAAGAAACGTCGGCGGGCCTCGTCGTGCTCCATGTAGGCGATCGCGTACACGTGGATGAGCGAGCCGACGAAGGTGACGAGGAGGACGAAGGTGATGGACAGCGGATCGACGAGCAGGCCGAAGGTGACGGTGAGGTCACCGGCGGGGATCCACGTGAAGAGGGTTTGCGCGTAGCGACGCGCGTCTTCGGGGGAACCCCACATTTGGGCGGCGATGGTCGCACCGATGACGAAGGTCGACCAGGATGCGAGGGTCGCCAGCAGGTGGCCCCACTTGTCGGCTGAGCGTCCCGCCAGCAGAAGCAGTCCTGCGCTGACGAGCGGGATGAGGATGAGGAGCCACGCGTAGGAGGCGGCTCCGGTGACGCCGACCGTCTGGGCGGCGATGGGAGCCTGCGCGGACATGAAGGTGGTCATGAGTTACGTCCTCCTTCAGTTCTTCAGCAGGTTCATGTCGTCCACGCTCGTGGTCGAGCGGGAACGGTAGATGGACACGATGATCGACAGGCCGACGACAACTTCAGCGGCCGCCACGACCATGACGAAGAACGCCATGATCTCTCCGTCGACGTTCGAGTTGATGCGCGAGAACGTCACGAGGACGAGGTTCGCGGCGTTGAGCATCATTTCGACACCCATGAGCGCGATAACCGCGCTGCGGCGCACGAGGACCGTGGTCGCTCCGATGGCGAACAGCACACCCGCGAGGATGAGGTACCAGGCGAGACTCATTTGCTCTCCTCCTTCTTCTCAGTGGGGGTGGTGGTGCGCGCCTTTCGGGCCCGCGGCTGGGCTAGTCCGGTGGGCGCGGCGGCGCCGGGCATCCCGAAGGAACCGGAGCGGGGGACGTCGGGCGTGCGCCCGATGGTGTAGGGCGATTCCTCGAATGCTTCGTCGGCGTCAGCCTCGCTGCGCGCGATGGCGAGCTGTTCGGACACCTCGGGGGTGACTTCACCGATCGTACGGACGAGGCCGCGCACGCGCAGCACGCGGGGCACGGATTCTTCGAGGGCGCCGAGGGTCTCACCCGAGATGGCGGGCACGTCGGCCGCGTTCGACTGGGCGTAGACGCCGGGGGCGGGCAGCTGACCGATGCGCGCACCCTTGTCAGCGAAGGCACGCATCTTGGAGCGCGCCGTCTCAGCTTGGTCGGCTTTGGGGCGCAGGCGGTCAGAGTGGGTGAGCAGCATCGCGCCGACGGCGGCGGTGATGAGCAGGCCACCGGCGAGTTCCATGCTCAGCCAGTGCTCCTGGAACAGGGTGATCGCCAGGTCGGTGATCGGCTGGTCGGAGTAGGGGTCGGCCTCTCTGGGCGCGTAGGCGGCGTGCATGGACTTCAGGATCGCGGTCGTCATGATCACGATTATGCCGAGGCCGCCGAGCACCGACGCGACGATCGCGCCGCGGCTCTGGCGGGCGTAGTCGTCGGAGGTGCCGATGCCGATCAGCATGATGACAAAGAGGAAGAGCATCAGGATCGCGCCGGTGTACACGACGATCTGCGCGACACCCAGGAAGGGGGCGCTATTGGCGATGTACAGGACGGCCAGGCCGAGCATGACGCCGACCATGCAGATGACCGAGTGTGCGGCCTTCTTACAGAAGAGGACACCCAGAGCGCAGGCAACCATCACGATGGCCGTGCATGCGAAGAGGATGATCTCCCCCGTTGACCCCATCATGGGCCAACCGTTGGACAGGTTCATCAGTGTGTCTCCTTCACGACTCTTACCGTCTCGAGGGACGGGTCGTCGGGCCGACGGCTCGCGACCCAGTCGACCTGGGCGGCGGTGGGGCCGGTGACCTCCCCACGGTAGTAGTCGATGTCATTCTTACCCTCGACCATCGGGTGGGGTGCTGCAAGCATGCCGTCTGCGAGCGGGACCAGCAGGTCTTCCTTCTGGTAGATGTCGTCCGCGCGCGTGTACTTGGCGAGTTCGAAGTCGTTCGTCATCGTCAGAGCGCGCGTTGGGCACGCCTCGATGCACATGCCGCAGAAGATGCATCGCAGGTAGTTGATCTGGTAGACGCGACCGTAACGCTCACCCGCGGAGTACTGCTCGTCGGGCGTGTTGGATGCGGCCTCCACGAAGATCGCGTCGGCGGGGCAGGCCCAAGCGCACAGTTCACAGCCGACGCACTTTTCGAGGCCGTCGTCGTAGCGGTTGAGCTGGTGCCGTCCGTGGAAGCGGGGCATGACGCGCGCGGGTTCGCGCGGGTACTGCTCGGTGACGGTGGGCCGGAAGAAGGAAGCCATGGTGACTCCGTAGCCGGCCATGGGCGCGACGAACTGGGCGAACGCACCCTTGGGGTCATGCTCGAAGAGCATTTCCTCGTCGGTGGTCTTCTCACTCATCGGTGGCCTCCTTCGGGTTCTTAATTGCCGAGGCCGTGGCCAGTTCGCCGTCAATGGTGACGGTGGCGCGCGGGCTGGGGATGGGGGTTTGTCCTGGCAGCGGTGGGACGGGGAAGCCGTCTTCGAAGCCGGTGTATTCGCGTTCGGACGCTGGGATCGGCTCTGGTTCGGGTTTGTCGGTGAGCCAGATGATCGCCAGGGCAATCAGGAAGAGTCCGCCGACGCTGCCGAAGAGGACCGGCGTGGAGAGCTGGACGAACTGGGTGATGCCGCGCACGAGGGCGACGAGCACGAGCCAGCCCAGTGCGATGGGCATGAGGCGCTTCCACCCCAGGTTCATGAACTGGTCGTAGCGGAAGCGCAGCAGCGTGGCGCGCGTCCAGATGAGCAGGAACATGAAGAACCAGATCTTCAGGAAGAACCACAGCATCCCCCACCAGCCGGAGTTGAGGAATTCGACGTGGGAGAACGGCCAGGGGGCGTGCCAGCCGCCGAGGAACATCGTGGTGGCCACGGCCGAGACGTTGAGCATGTTGACGTATTCGGACAGGTAGTACCAGCCGAACTTCATCGAGGAGTACTCGGTCATGTGGCCGGCGACGAGTTCGCCTTCGGCTTCGGGCAGGTCGAAGGGCAGGCGGTTAACTTCGCCGGTGGCGCTGATGCAGTAGATGACGAACGCGGGGAACAGGGTGAACGCCCACCAGAACTGTCCCTGAGCGGCCACAATCTGCGAGGTGGACATGGAGCCCGACATGAGGAACACGCTCACGAGGGACAGTCCCATGGCCAGTTCGTAGGAGATGACCTGCGCGGAGGAACGCACGGCGCCGTACAGGGGCAGGGTCGAGCGGGTCGACCAGCCACCCAGAACAATGCCGTACAGGCCCAGCGAGGCGATCGCCAGAATGTACAGGGAGGCGACGGGCATGTCGGTCAGCTGCAGCGGCGTCGAGATGTTTCCGATCGTCACGTTCGGACCCATCGGGATGACCGCGTAGACGCTGAACGCCGCGAAAGCCGCGATCGCGGGAGCCAGGAAGTACAGGAACCTCTCGGCTCGGCGGGTCCACATGTCCTCCTTGAAGAGGAGCTTACCGGCGTCGGCGAACGCCTGGAACAGGCCGAGGGGACCAGCCACGTTCGGGCCGGGACGCGTCTGCATGCGGCCCAGGCCTCTGCGCTCGACCCACAGGGCCAGCAGCACGTTGGCGATCAGGAAGACGATGATGAACACGGCCTTGATGAGGCTGAGCCACCATGTTTCGTCGCTGAAGTCCGCTGCGGTGTATTCCGGAACTGCAAAGGGTGTCAGTGTCATCGTGCCACCTCCTGCGAAGGACGCAGGGTTACGACGGTGCCGACACCGCCGAGGTTGTCGTGAATAACGGAGCCGGTCGAGCACTCGGGCACCCACGCGACGCAGTCGGGCAGGTCCGCGATGGCGGCCGGGAGAGTGACGCGTCCACGTTCGGTCTGAAGCGTCGCATCCGCGCCGGGTGCGATACCCGCGGCGGCCAGCGTCGCGGCCGAGGCCAGGAGGATCGGGCAGCGGGCCGAACCGGCCAGCCACGGGGCACCATCCTGGAGTCGACCGGCGTCGATCATCGGCTTATGGGAAGCGAGAACGACCTCGCCTTTCCCGGCGGTGACGGGGACCTGCGCCGGAACCGGGGTAAAGCCCTGCGGTGCTGCGTCCCACTCCATGAGGGGGTTGACTTCCTCGTACAGGTCGGCCAGGGTGGTGATCCCCAGGTCAGTATCGAACTCCTCGGTGAGGCGCACGAGCACGTCGCGGTCCGTCAGGGACGTCGCGGAGCGGGCCTGGCCGAAGGGACGCAGACGTCCCTCCCAGTTGATGAACGTACCGTTCTTCTCGACCGCGGGGGCCACGGGAAGGACAACGTCGGCGCGCTCAGTGACCTCAGAGGCACGAACCTCGAGGGAGACCAGGAAGGGGACCTCGTCGAGCGCGGCGCGCACGCGGGCCGGATCACTAAAGTCGCGCACGTCGACGCCGCCGACGACGAGAGCCGCAAGCTCACCGGAGGCAGCCGCCTCAATCATGGCCGCGGCATCCAAGCCGCGCTCAGGCAGCTCACCCCACCCCAGGGAGGCGGCCCCGGCCTCGTCGATCGTACGGCCGAAGGGAAGCAGACCCGGGAGGAGACCGGCCTCGACGGCGGCACGATCACCGGCGCGGCGAGGAACCCACGCGAGGCGGGCGCCCGTACGCTCCGCGAGAGCAACGACGGCTGAAAGCAAGCCGGGGGTCTGCGCAGCGCGCTCGCCCACGAGGACGACGCCGCCAGACAGGGCCTGCGCCAGGTCAGCGCAGGCGCCACCCGCCTTAATGGAGTCCACGACGCCCGGCTCAGCGCCGGGGGCGGCGTGCAGAACCCGCGCGTTCATCTTACGCGAACCGTTGGAGGTGAAGGGCGCGACAGTCGCGACCTTGACGCCCGACTTGCGCGCTGCCTTACGCAGGCGCAGGAACACGGCACCGCACTCGTCCTCAGGTTCGAGAGCGACCAACAAAACCTGACCCGCGCTCTCCAGGTCCGCGTACGTGACCTCGAGGCCGGACCCCGCCACGAACGAGGCCAGGAACGAGCGTTCCTCCTCGGAAGACGGGCGCGAACGAAAGTCAATCGAATCGGAACCCACGACCATGCGCGCAAACTTCGACCACGCCCACGCGTCCTCGAAGGTGAGGCGGCCGCCGGGCAGGAAACCCACGGACGAACCGGCCTCTTCGAGGCCCGCGCGCACGCGGTCAAGCGCGTCAGACCAGGAGGTGGGCACCAACTCGCCATCCACGCGCACGAGCGGGTACGTCAAACGATCAACCTTGTCCCACTCGAAGGCGAAGCGGTCCTTGTCGGTGATCCACTCTTCGTTCACCTCCGGGTCGTTGCCACTCATCCGACGCACCACCTCACCGCGACGCATATCCTGACGGATCGCGGAGCCGGACGCATCGTGTTCCGTGACAGAGGCCGTGGAAACCAAGTCGAAGGGGCGCGCGCGGAAGCGGTACGACGCGGCAGTCAGAGCACCAACCGGGCAAATCTGGATAATGTTGCCCGAAAAATAGGACGCGAAAGCGCGGCCCGACACGTCGCGCTCGGCGACGGAAAGCTCACCCTCGTTGAGCGAACCGACGATCGCGTCCGTGCCGAACGGAGACGACAATGACGAGGTCGAGGCCTCCTTGGCAGCAGGGTCGAAGAAGCCGAGGGTGGTCGTGTCGAATCCGCCGACCTGCTCGCCCATGAAGTAATGGTCGTCCGTGGGGGCGGTGCCACCGCCACGACCCTGCAGGTCCATGAACACGTCGCCCGAAATTTCCTTGCCGAAACGCACGCAGCGCTGGCACAGGATGCAGCGCTCGCGATCCAGCAGAATCTGGGAGGTCAGACGCAGCGGCTTCTTGAAAGTGCGCTTAGCGTCCGTGAAGCGGGACTTGCCGCGTCCCTCCTTCATCGCCTGTTTCTGCAAGGGACACTCGCCGCCCTTGTCGCAGACCGGGCAGTCTAGCGGGTGGTTGATCAGCAGGAACTCCATGACGCCACGCTGAGCGCGATCCGCCACCTTGGAGGTGTGCTGGGTCTTGACGACCATGCCCGGGGTAACCGTCTGCGCACACGAGGGCTGAGGCTTGGGCATGAAGCGCAGCTGACCCGTGTTGCGGTCGGGCATGCCGACCTCGACCAGGCACTGGCGACACGCGGCCACCGGAGCCAGGAGCGGGTGATCACAAAAACGCGGGATCCTGATGCCGGCCTGCTCGGCCGCGCGGATCACGAGCGTACCCTGGGGGACAGAAACCTGAACGTCGTCGATGGTGACGTCGATCATCTTGGGCGCGTCGCTCATCGGCCACCTCCTCGCGCGTAGTTAGCGGACGCCTCGTAGGGGAAAAGCTCGCGTGCGGGCGTGGCCAGCCCGGCCTCGAACTCGTCGCGGAAGCGCTTGATGCCCGACATAATCGGAGTTGCTGCAGCATCACCCAGCGGGCAGAAGCTACGGCCCGCAATGTTATGCGCGATCTCGTCAAGCAGATCCACGTCGCCCGGGCGACCCTCACCCCGCTCGAGACGCAGCATAATCTGCTTCATCCAATAGGTGCCTTCACGGCAGGGCGTGCACTTACCGCAGGACTCATGCTGATAAAACTCCGACCAGCGGGCGATGACGCGCACAACCGAGACCGTCTCATCGAACACCTGCAGCGCACGCGTACCCAACATCGACCCGGCTGCGCCCACGGACTCATAATCCAGGGGAGTATCCAGCTCATCCTCGGTGAAAATCGGGGTAGAAGAACCGCCGGGGGTCCAGAACTTCAGCTGGTGGCCCGAACGGATACCGCCCGCCATCTCAATGAGCTCACGCATCGTGATACCGAAGGGAGCCTCGAACTGGCCTGGGTTTTCCACGTGACCCGACACAGAGAAAATGCCGTGACCCTTAGACTTCTCAGTGCCCATCGACGCATACCACTCAGGCGAGTTACGGAAGATACCCGCCACCTGGGAGATAGTCTCCACGTTGTTAACCACCGTGGGACGAGCGTACAGGCCGGCAACCGCGGGGAACGGGGGCTTCAGACGCGGGTGGCCTCGACGCCCCTCAAGGGAATCCAACAGGGCCGTCTCTTCACCGCAGATGTAGGCGCCGGCGCCCGCGTGAGCGGTGATACGCAGGTCGCCGAGCACGCCAGCCTCACTGGCCTCACGCACAGCCTGAAGCAAACGGCGATACACGTGCGTAACCTCGCCGCGCAAGTAGACGAACGCGTGGTCGCAGCCAATCGCACGCGACGTGATCGCGATACCTTCAATGAGAACATGCGGGTTGCCCATGATGAGCGGGATGTCCTTGCAGGTGCCCGGCTCGGACTCGTCAGCGTTCACCACGAGATAGCGGGGACCACCATCAGCGGGGGGCAGGAAGGACCACTTGAGGCCGGAGGGGAAACCGGCGCCGCCACGGCCTCGTAGACCCGAATCCTTCACGGCCGCGATAATGTCGGCGGGCTCCATCGTACGGGCCTTCTCGAGGCCCCGGTAGCCTCCTCGCGCCCGGTAGGAGTCCAGCGTCCAGGAACGTTCCTCTCCCCACCCATTCGTGAGGATCGGGGTCAGCGGCCCAGGCGCAACATATGTGGTGCTCACTTCGCCTTCACTCCCTTCTTATTCGAGGCCTTCGCGGATGCCTTCGTGGCCTTCGTGGGGGCCTTCGTGGCCTTCGTGGATGCCTTCGAGGCCTTCGTGGGGGCCTGGTCGGCGGCCTTGTCAGCCACCGGCTCGGTCCAGCCGTTCGCCGCGGCGATCTTTCGGCCCAGCAGGGTCGAGGGTCCAGCGGAGGGGCCCTCGTCCTCGTGGCCGTCCAGGAAGCCAGCGAGGACTCGCTCGTTCTCCTTGAACGTGGGGGCCACGATCGGTCCGCGCGTCGGGTGAATATCGCGACCAGCCTGGATGTCATCAATCATGGCCAGCGCCGAGGACGGGGTCTGGTTGTCGAAGAATTCCCAGTTGACCATGACGACGGGCGCGTAGTCGCACGCCGCGTTGCACTCGATGCGCTCGAGCGTGATCCTGCCGTCTTCGCTGGTCTCGTCGCTGCCGACACCGACCTTCTCGGAGACCTTTTCCCAGATCTCATCCCCGCCCATGACGGCGCACAGCGCGTTCGTGCACACGCCCACCAGGTAGTCACCGGTGGGGTGGCGCTTGTACTGCGTGTAGAAGGTCGCGACCGCGCTGATCTCTGCGCGGGGCAGGTCCAGCGTGGCGGCGATGAAGTCGATGCCGTCCGGGCTGACGTAGCCGTCGACGGACTGGACCAGGTGCAACATGGGCAGCAGTGCCGAGCGCGCGTGACCGTCCGGGTAGCGGGCGATAATCTGGGCGGCATCCGCCTCCAGGCGTGCCAGTGTGTCGGGTGTATAGCTCATCGATCAACGCCTCCGAGAACGGGGTCGATAGCGGCCAGGGAAACAACCACGTCGGCCAGTTGGCCGCCCTCAGTCATCATGGCCAGTGATTGCAGGTTAGCGAAGGAGGGGTCGCGGAAGTGTGCGCGGAACGGGCGGGTGCCACCGTCGGAGACGAGGTGAACGCCCAGGATGCCCTTCGCGTGCTCGACGGTCTGATAGACCTGGCCGGCGGGCACGTGGAAGCCCTCCGTGACGAGCTTGAAGTGGTGAATGAGGGATTCCATGGACTCCCCCATGATTTCACGCACGTGCTCGGCGCAGTTGCCCTGGCCGTCGGTGGCGACTGCCAGACGCGCCGGCCATGCGATCTCCGGGTCTGCAACCATGGTGGGCGCGCCCTCGCATTCGTCGAGCTTGGCCAGGGCCTGCCACACGATGCGCATCGACTGGTAGCACTCGTCGAATCGAACCATCGTGCGGTTGTAGACGTCGGAGTGCTCGCGTGTGGGAACGTCGAACTCGAAGTTCTCGTAGCCGCAGTACGGCTGGCTCTTGCGCAGGTCCAGGGGCAGGCCGGCGGCGCGCACGCCGGGGCCGGTGTGGCCCAGAGCCATGAGGGCGCTCAGCGGCATGACGGCCACGTCGCACAGGCGCTTCTTAAAGATCGGGTTCTCGACCAGGATGTCCTGCAGCTCGCCGATGTCCTTGCGGGCCCGGCGCAGTCGTTCACGGATGTAGTCTGTCGTCCCTTCGCCGATGTCCTGTACGACGCCGCCGGGGCGAATGTACTCGTGGTTCATGCGCAGGCCGGTGATGCGTTCGAAGACGCGCAGGATTTCCTCACGGGCGCGGAAGCCGATCGTCATGATCGTCGTGGCGCCCATTTCGTTGCCGGTGGAGCCGATGGCGACCAGGTGTGAGGCGATACGACACAGCTCCATCATGACGACACGAATGAGGGTCGCGCGCTCGGGTACGTCCTCTTCGATGCCGAGGAGCTTTTCGACGCCGAGGCAGTAGGCGGTCTCCTGGAAGAAGGGGGCGACGTAGTCCATGCGCGTGCAGTAGGCGACGCCCTGGGTCCACGTGCGGTATTCCATGTTCTTCTCGATGCCGGTGTGCAGGTATCCGGTGTCGACGCGGGTCTCGCGGACCTTTTCTCCGTCGAGCTCGAGGATGAGACGCAGGACGCCGTGGGTCGAGGGGTGGACGGGACCCAGGTTGACGACGATACGTTCGGATGTGATGGCCTCGATCTCGTGCAGGACGTCGTCCCAGTCGCCGCCCTGGGTGAGGACTTCGGGGATGTCTTCGATGGGCAGGTCGGCCTGGCCAGCAGGCGCGTGGAAGGCGGTGGTCATCAGTTCACACTCCTACGGACGTCAGCGGAAGCGTTGACGGCGCCCTTGAATTCGACGGGGATGCCGCCCAGCGGGTAGTCCTTGCGCTGGGGGTGCCCAACCCAGTCGTCGGGCAGCGCGGTGCGCGTCAGCGAGGGGTGCCCGGTGAAGACGATGCCGATGAGGTCCCAGGTTTCGCGTTCTTGCCAGTCGTTTCCGGGGTAGACGGAAACGATGGAGGGGATGCGGGGGTCTTCGTCGGGGCACGTGACTTCGAGGCGGATCATGCGGTTGTGCGTGATCGAGTACAGGGGGTAGATGGCGTGCAGCTCGCGGCCCTTGTCGAGGGGGTAGTGGGCGCCGTTGGTGCCCAGGCACATTTCGAAGCGCAGGTCCGCGTCGTCGCGCAGGTAGGTGGCGACGCGTTTGATGTGCTCACGCGCGATGAAGATGGCGAGCTGTCCGCGGTCGATCGTGACCTTTTCGATGACGTCGGCGACGTTGAGGCCATCGGCGGCGATGAGCTCTTCGAGGACGTCGACGACCTGGTCGAACCAGCCGCCGTAGGGGCGGGAGGCCTCGCCGGGCAGGAAGGAGTCGGTCACGAGGCCGCCAAAACCGGAGGTTGAGGAGTCGGTGCCCGCGCCGAAGAGGCCCTCGCGGTGGGCGATGGGTTCGGGCAGGGCGAAGCCGCGCTGGGACGAGGCCCGGGTGGCTTCGGCGGGCGCGTCACCTTCGGGGATGGACACGTCACTCATGCGAGGAGTCCCTTCATCTGGTGGGTGGGGGTCGCTTCGAGGGCGGCTTTCTCGGCTGCTCGGGCGATCTCGCGGCGGTGGACGCCGAGGGGTTCCTTGCCGATTTGCTCACGCAGGACGAGGACAGCGTGGATGAGGGCCTCGGGGCGGGGCGGGCAGCCGGGCAGGTAAACGTCGACGGGGACGATGTGGTCGCAGCCCTGGACGACGGCGTAGTTGTTGAAGA
>ERZ772979.774-NODE-774-length-20686-cov-69.431487_pt1 | contig 20686 bp, 21 predicted proteins | sample MGYA00511130_ERZ772979 | MGnify/ENA primary metagenome ERZ772979 (study PRJEB29015, sample SAMEA2738103) | human oral metagenome | biome: human oral; feature: human-associated habitat; material: saliva | place: China | collected 2186 ... | reverse complement strand
GTCGGTGGCGGAGGCGACGGCGGGGTCGGGGCTGAGGCCGTACAGGCCGATGCCGGCGCGCACCATGTCGTAGTGCGTCTCGGGGTGCCACAGGATCCCGGAGGTGGCGGCCAGGTGGCGGATGCGCGGCGTGATGCCCGCGTCGGCGAGGATCGCCAGGCCTTGTTCGAAGATGCGCACGTGGGTCGCGGTCGAGGCGTTGCCCGCCTCGCTGGGGTCGTCGGCCCGCGACATGTGGCTCCACGCGCCGACGACGTCGACGAGGCCTTCGTCGGCCGCCATGCGCAGGGCCGAGGCCAGGGCGGGCAGGTCGGCCAGGGTCGAGCCCGCGCGGGACATGCCGGTGTCGATCTTGACGTGGACGCGCGCAGGGCGGCCGACCTGCCGGGCTGCGGCGCAGATGTCAGCGAGGACCCACGTCCAGGACACGGACACGTCGATGTCGGCGTCGATGGCCGCAGCGAAGTCGGAGGAGGAGGTGGAGATCCACGCGAGGAGGGGCGCGTCGGCGCGGGCAACCCCGGCCTCGTCCAGGCCTTCGCGCAGGGCGAAGGCCTCGGCGAGCTGAGCGACACCCAGCCAGTCGGCGCCGCCCTGAAGGGCGGCGAGCGCGACGGGGAGCAGGCCGTGCCCGTAGGCGTTGGCCTTGACGGTCGCGAGCTGGAGCGCGCCGGGGGCGGCTGCCCGCAGGACGCCCAGGTTGTGCCGGATGGCCGTCAGGTCGACGACCGCTTTGGACGGGTAGTCCCGTCCCTGACCGTGTTCGTTCGTGGAAGTCACTCCCCTAGTATCTCACGCGGGCCCGAGCGCGCCGCGCGGCTGCGCCCGAGCCCTCCCGCCTCACAGGCTGAGGGCCGCGAGCGCTTCCGGGATTGCGTCAGCGATGTCACGCGCCTGAATGGGGGCGCGACCGTTGTATTCATCGGTGGCCAGCTTCGCCGCGCGACCGTGGAGCCACACGGCCGACACCAGTCGTTCGGGCGTGACGGCCTGCGGTTGTCCGTTCGGTCCTGGCAGCGCGTGCTCGTCCCTGACGGGGCGGGCGAGGATACCGGCGATCAGGCCTGCCAGGACGTCGCCGCTGCCCGCGACTCCCGCCCACGACGTGGTGGTCGGCGCGACCAGCGTGGAGTCGCAGCGGGTCACGCTGTCTTCCATGCTCTCCAGGTCGGGGAAATCCAACTCCGGGTCGATGAAGCTGGCGAGCAGCGCCTGATCGCGGAGCATGTCCGCGTATTCGAAGGAACGCACGATGGTCACCGGACCCTTGAGCACGACGTGGCAGCCCGTGGCATCGTGGAGGAGGTTCGCGTAGCTCAGGGGGGCTGCGGCGACCTCGTCCCGCTTCGTTGGCGTGCCGAGCCCCGTCAGCAGCCGCGCGGCCTCACCGTGGTGTGGGGTGAGGACGGTGGTCTCGGGGTTGATGGTGTCCGCCAGCTCCGGAATCAGGTCGAGGCCCCAGGCGTCGATGACGAGCGGCACGCCGGACTGGCCGCAGAATTGCGCGAGTTCGAGCGCGTCCTCGCGGCGATCCTCGTCCAGTCCGGGGCCGATGAGGGCCGCCTGGATGCGCCCGCCGACCGTGACGACACCCGGCTCGGCGGACAGCACGAGGTCTTGGACGCGCCGGGTGGAGTTCAGGCGCACCATGCCGACGCCGGACGCCAAAGCCCCGCGCGTGGCGAGCAGGCCGGCGCCCGGGTAGGTGTCCGATCCAGCGACGAGGCCGACGACACCCCGCGCGTATTTGTCGTCGTCAAAGTCCGGCACCTGGGCGAGCCGACCCGAGCCTGGCCCTTCGTAGAAGTACACCGGCCCTGCGGCGCTCGCACCGTCGTCGGGTGGTAGGAAACCGCTCAGCCCCGTCCATTCCATCTCGATAAGAGACAGCGCGCCGCAGTATTGTGCGGCGGGCGCCAGGATCTGGGCGCGTTTGAAGCAGCCCACGGCCATCGTGTGCGTGGCGCGCATGACGGAGCCCTTCACGTTCCCCTCGTCGTCGGTCAGGCCCGATGGCACGTCAATCGACACAACGGCGGGGCGCGTCAGGCTCGAGAATCCGTTGAGATATTCAACAGCCTCGGCGAGGTTCCCCTTGAGGGCCCCCTTCCCACCGATACCAACGATGCCGTCGATCCACACTTTCGCGAATGCCACCAGGGCGAGCTGGGGGGAATCAAAAACTGTGGTAATCGAGCCCCCTTTGAGGTCCACGATGGTGACCCCAGCGGTCTTAGCGGCGTGCAGCGCACGGGAGTGGCGCTTTCGTTTGAGCAGGATCGCCGCCACGTTGAAGCCCATGTCAGCGAGAGTCGCGCAGGCGTAGAGTGCATCGCCACCGTTGTCGCCTCCACCGACGAAGGCGACGACGTCCGCCCGCGGGCCGGGGACGGCGGGTTCGTGAGGCTGTGCGAACAGAGGGGGCGTGTCACCGACGAGGCGGGCAACGCGCTGCGCGACCGCGTCGCCGACCTGGCGCATGTACAGGTCTGGGTCATCGATCTGCGCTGCCTCGCGGACAAAGCGCTCTTCGATTGCGCGCGCCTGCTCGAATGTCACAGATGGACCATCAAGTGTTAACATAGGCACATTGTTTCACACTAATCTTCATCACGGCCTGCCTACCGAATCTTTCATTGGCCCGATGCGTCGCCATCGCCTGCAGACGTGTCATCGAGTGCGAGCGTTGCACTACGGGTGAGAGAATGACGACGCATGCGAGAACAACCGGGGGACAAACGAAGGGACGGATTCATCCTCGCAGGATGGACGAAGTCTTCGCACAGAGCACCCGAGCGGTGTAAACTACCGAATGTTAAAGTTCCGTGCGCTGTAGAGAAATCGGGAGTTTACCCATGGAATGCACACCGTCCGAGGCAAAGCAATGAGCACGCCATGCCCCTCACCTGGCCCCTCCCCGAAGGTGACCCCGAACGCGGAGCAGTCATTTTCATGGGCTTTCTCGGTAAATCCTGACGCTGCATCAGAAGCCGACTCCCAATTCCCTGATCTTGAGCGGGATCTAACAGACGCCGATACTAACATTCGAGGGGCAAAGGACCTCATGTCGCATCAAAGCGCGATGTGTGTCCCGGTCATCACGGATGATTACTCGAGTCTATCCGACGTGTGCGCGGACGTAAGCGCACAGGCCACGAGGCTCCGTTCTGCCCTTAGCTCCTTCGCGGGCGCGATGGGCGTCGTACGCAAGAAGTATAAGGAAGTCGTCACCGATGCGCAGGCAGCTGGTCTCTTAGTCAGTGGCGACTACACAAATTGCACGGTCACGCTTCAGGCTAACGCGCCCTCTGCGAACGTCAGCTCCTACTACTCCGCTCGCTCACAGCTCAGTGGCGTTCAGAGCCTACAGCGCACAGCAGAGCAAGAGTTTGCCACTGCTCTGAGCAACGTGGACGCAACCATATGGGACAAAACTCTTCGGGCGCTCATGGACCAGTTCAAGGGGAACTTCATTCCCAGTTCCGAACATCCCCTTGCCACGGCGCCGGGCGTCGCAGGCGGTTGGGCTGACCTTATTAGCAACACGTGGCGCGCTGGGCACGCGTGGTTCCATAACGGCCACTATGCCCCTCCCGAGGACTTTGCGCAGTTATCGAAGTGGAAACAGTTCACTGCGAAAGGCGACCTGTCCAACTGGACACGATACGGAATGCACCGCGCGGGCGAGGTACCAAAGGTGCCCGGGGCCATCGAGGGACTTGAGAAGGTCGGCAAGGTAGCCGGTGTCGTCGGCGCCGTCGCAGAAGGCGGCATCAACGCCTACAACTCCTACCAGTCCGACACCATCAACCATCCGGACATGGGTGAAGGTGAGAAGATCACGCGTGCCGGAGTCAAGGGGGTTGTGACGGGTGCTGCCAGCTGGGCCGGCGCGACCTACGGCGCGGAGCTGGGAGCCACGATCGGCGCGGCGGGCGGTCCGGTCGGTATTGTTGTCGGAGGAGTCGTGGGCGGCGTCGTCGGAGGACTAGCAGCGAGCAAGCTTGGTGGAGTCCTCGCAGACGCTGTAAATGACGGTATCGTCAGTCCTATTGCCAGTTGGTTCGGAGGAAAGTAGATAACATGTGGAGCGGAATCGGCTGCGTGGTGTTTGGCTGCCTCCTTATTCATGCGTGGTGGTTCGAAACATACACGGACTCGCCGCTTGCCAGATCGTGGCGGAGGATGTCCGCGGCACTGTCCCCCACGCGCAACGCCCAGGCGATGCTGCGCCCCTGCGTCGGCCTCATGTTCTTCTTCGGAGGAATCGCTCTTCTTCTCGAACCAATTGGGGCCCCTGTCTTTATTGTGAGGGTTCTGCTCTTCATCGCTTTGTTAGCGCTTGTGGTCGGGGTCGTGTATTTGTTGCCGTTTCCTCTGCCTCGTTTCGCCGATGCTCGTTATCAGTACTTGAAGCGTCACGGTTTGCTTGATGCGACGGGGCGCCCACTGCCAGACGAAGTCATTAATCGCATTCTCGCTCAACGTGAAGGACACCCATTCTCATGACTTTTTCCTACCAGGCTCCCGATCGGTGGTCTCCGTTGCCCGAGGAGGCCTTCGCGGCTATCACCCCGGCTGGCTCCGAGGCGGGTACGCGCGTGCTAGGGGGTTTAGTCGGCCCCCTCGACGCTACGCACAGTTTCGCGGCCACGATCATGACCGTGGCCACCACTATCCCTGACGATCAGGACGACGCGGTGGTCCTGGCCGACTCGGCGCGCCTGATTCGTCAAGACATCGGCGGTTTCATCATGCTGGAGGACATGGCCTGGCCCGCTACGCCGAGCGGCGCTTTCCTGCGCACCGGCATCTACATTGAGGGCACGGTACCCATCACGATGTGCCAGTGGGCGTGGGTCCACCGCGCCCAGGGCGGCCAGCGCCACCTCGTCACGGCGACGGCCACGTCAACGACCGACCAGTTCCCCTTCGTCGCCGACGACATCGTCACCATCGTTCCCACCATCGAGGTCGCCCTATGAGCCCCAACGACTCCTTCCGCCCCGCCCTGAGCCTCCCCAGCGAACAGGCAATGGCATTCCTATCCCTGGCCCCACGCAACATTCCCCGGGCCGAGCAGCTCGACACCGCCCGCGACCTGGGCCTTAGCACAACGCCCGCCGTCGACGGCAACGGCTTCAGCGAAACGGCTCTGGCCCTGTGGGAACCCATGAACCAGGCCAGCGCCATCATGACGATGGCGTCCTTAACCCCCACCCAACCAACCCACCGCAACCTACGAATTTGGCTGGGCCGCCCCTACGCCACTGTCGCTCGAGCGCGGGGGGAAAAGATCCACGTCTACCGTATCGACGCCGAGGAAATCCCCCACGTCGTCGCCGCGAACTCCCCGCTCGGCCCCCGCCCCGAGACCTTCGACGGACCGCCCTACCTGCCCACAGAGTTCATCGAGGCCGCCACCGACGGCAACCTTGACACCGCCCAGGCCATTTTGTCCCACCTAACCACCTTCGGGCCCGCTAGCTCTCTCTTCTCCCATGCCCTGCTCAACGGCCATTGGGAATACACCACCTGGACCCGCGACAATATCACCCCCAACGGCGTGGTCCCCTGGGCTACACTCAGTGCCCTCTCTACCCCCACGGGTTCCTACCTGGTCACTCCACCACAGGACGATTCTTCCGACGAGCAAGCCACTATGGAACCCGTCCTCCAAACCGTCCTGTGGGGGCAGCTTGCACAACTCTTCACGCCCCCCGCCGACAATGCAAAGGATGGTGAACGCGCATGATTTCGTGGGACTTCGAGGAAGTGAGCAAAGCCCAACAAGACGCCGCCTCGGCACAGACGACGATGCAAGAGATCACGCTCAATTCGCCCGCAACAGGCAGCGAGCATCAAGCTACCCTGGATGAGAAGGTCAACAAGATCACGCATGCCGTGAGCGTTATAGCGCAGGTTCTCGGCTTCATGCAAGAGGGAGTAGACCGCGCGGACAAAGCATTTCGAGAAATCGACGATAAAAATAAAGCCGACATCGTAGCATCCGTACGCTACCTCACGGCATCACGAAAGTAACCAAGGTGATACGAACGAACAATTGGACCAACCCGACGCTGCGCGCATACCCACTCAAGGGACCATATAGCTGACGGAGCGTGTAGGGCGTTCGGAAAGGACACGAAACATGTGGGGCGGAATTGGCTGCGTAGTGTTTGGTTGCCTCCTTATTCATGCGTGGTGGTTGGAGACGTACACAGACTCGCCACTTGCCAGATCGTGGCGGAGGATGTCCGCGGCATGGTCCCCCACGCGCAGCGCTCAAGCGGTGCTGCGCCCCTGCGTCGGCCTCATGTTCGTCGGCGCCGGAGTGGGAATGCTCCTGCAGAAGATCGGTGCACCCCCTCTCCTCTGGTACCCCATCGGCGCCGTTGGCCTACTGTCCCTCTTCGTAGGCGTGGTGTACCTGTTGCCCCTGCCATTGCCTCGTTTCGCCGATGCACGCTATCAGTACTTGAAGCGCCACGGGTTGCTCGACGCGACAGGTCACCCCCTGCCAGATGAGATGATCGAACGCATTCTTGCTCAGCGCAACGATACGGCGAATTAGACTACCGGCTGTTAAGCTCGACATGTCAAACCTTCGATCGGGGAATCATGACCAGACTAACAGCATCATCAGACGCCGGGGTAGGCGCCGACCCCGGCAACGCTGAACCACGGGCTAACATAACAAATCTCACCATTAGATGGACTTTCGCTGCGGACATCAAAGCCACCCAGGCCGCAGATATACAGTTCCAGTGCCTGGAGAGCGCACTCGAAAGCGCCGACAGCGACATCCGAGATGCCCTGCATCTCATGAGGAATCAGACGGGAGACACAGCCGCAGACGCGAATAGCTCCCTTCTGGATTTAGCTATGTCCTGTTTCAAGGTTGACACACAAGCGAAGGCGCTCCGCGCAGCACTGAGCACCTACGCGTCGGCGATGGACCTTGTCCGCTCACGCTTCGAAGGCTTCATCAGCGAAGCGAGCACTCACGGGATGACGGTCAGAGGCGACTACCGCGGCTGCACCCTCAGCTACGAGGACTACCCGCCGCAGTCGCACGCCCAGTACTTTTTCGACCTCAAACCTCGCGTCGACAGCGCACGAAACCTGTACAAACTGGCAGAAAAGGAGTTTACCGACGCCCTCGGCAAGATCAATACCAACGAGTTGGTCCAGTTGTTCAACGAAGGAGTGGATCACAGCAAATCAAGCTTGGTCCCCAGCTCCGACGACTACCTCTGGACAAGTGTGGGTCCCGTAGGCACGTGGATAGAATCAGCTGGTAACTTCGTAAAGGGTGGACGCAGTTGGTGGCATCGCGCAAAATACAAAAACCCTAAAGACTTTGCAAAACTCTCCCGGTGGAAGAGATTCACCGCTAAGGGAGATCTATCAAACTACACAATGTACGGCAATCGTGTCGCCGGTAACACATCTCGACTTGCCGGCAAGGTCGCCGGCGCAGCCGGAAAAGCCAGCAAGATCCTGGGACCCGCCGGTGCCGTTGTCGACGGCGGTTTGAGTGCTTACGACTCCTACCAATCCGACACGATCAACTACCCGAAGATGGGCGAGGGTGAGAAGATTACGCGAGCAGGAGTGAAAGGGGGGCTATCTGCCGGTGGGGCCTTTGCGGGAGCCGCGATCGGCGCGAAGGGAGGCGCCGCGCTCGGAGCATGCGTTGGCGGCCCCATCGGGGCAGCAGTGGGAGGCTTCGCCGGCGGCTTGATCGGCGGGTTCGCCGGGAGCAAGGCTGGCCAAGCCACCGGCGATTGGATCAATAGACACTTGACGAAACCTTTCGTTAAGTGGTGGAACAGTTAGGCTGACGCATGTGGGGTGCAGTTGGCTGCGTGGTGATTGGTTGCCTCCTTATTCATGCGTGGTGGCTCGAGACATACACAGACTCGCCGCTTGCCAGATGGTGGCGGAGGATGTCTGCGGCAATGTCCCCCACGCGCAGCGCTCAAGCAATACTGCGCCCCTGCGTCGGCCTCATGTTCGTCGGTGCCGGATTTGGGATGCTCCTACAGAAGATCGGAGCTCCCACATTCCTCTGGTACTCGTTCGGGGCTGCTGGTCTGCTCGCCCTTGTCATTGGTGTCGTGTATTTGTTGCCGTTTCCTCTGCCTCGTTTTGCTGATCCGTATTATCAGTACTTGAAGCGCCACGGGTTGCTCGACGCGACGGGTCACCCCCTGCCAGATGCCGAAAGGCACGGTACCCATCACGATGTGCCAGTGGGCGTGGATCCACCGCGCCCAGGGCGGCCAGCGCCACCTCATCACAGCCACATCCTCCAAGCCGACCAACTCAACACCGCCCGCGACGAACCCACCATGGAAACAATTCCCCAGACCATCCTATGGGGCCACGTCAACCGGCTCCTCACACCCCAGGAGACACGCAAATGACCATCATTCAATGGAACCACGCTGAGGTGCAACGGGCGGCGACGGACGCCGCCTACGCAGCAGCTTCCCTCAACGGGGTCTCTGTGCACTCTCCAGCAACTGGGAGCAAAGCGCAGGCGACCCTGGACGAGAAGATCCGGGGTCTCAAACAGGCAATCACGGACATAGCGACGAAGGCGAAGACCACGAGTGAAAACTTGACGACCGCCGATAAAGCCTTCCGGGACAACGAATCACACAGTGGAGGCAAGATTACAAAGTCGGGCCGTTATCCTCCCAACACCGCAGTGGAAACTCACCCTCCCTCGCCGAGGATGAACATCCCGTATTAAGACATCGCCGTAACCAACGACGAACGGGCGCGCGGCCGGGAATCCCGGTGCCGCGCACCCGCCTCGCTCAGGTGGAGGCCCGTCAGGCGACCGCCACGTCGAGGGTCTTGGCGACGCCCGCCAGGACAGCGCCCACGATGACCAAGGCGACGCCGATGATGGTCCAGCGCAGCTCCTTGCGCGAGCGCGTCTCGTGGAGCCAGAGGATTCCCAGAGGCGTCGAGATCAGGATTCCCAGCTGGGAGAGCGTGAAGCCGGTGCCCGCCCCCAGGTTGTTGGAGTTGAGCTGAAGGAGCAGGATCGCAGTGCCCCACAGGACGCCGTTGAAGGTCGAGGGGATCATACGGCGGTGGCGCAGCGAATCCTCAGGGTCGACGCCGCCGCGCCCCTGGATCGCGAAGAAGATCGCGCAGTACACGGTGTAGCCGATCGCCTGAGGCAGCAGGAACTCGGCGGGCTGGATGTCGAAGTATTTGATGATGAGCGGGAAAGCGACGAGGCCCAGCGTGGAGGTCGTCAGCAGGAAAGCGCCGCGCTTCCAATCGAGCGACGCCGCGTCAGAGCCCGACTCGGAACGCGACAGGAACCAGATGCCGACGATCAGGACGATGATCGCGGCGATGCCGTAGGGCAGCGCCCCGCCGTGGAGCCACTCGCCGAAGATCGCGATGCCCGCCAGGGACATGAGGACCAGCTGACCGCCGGTCGACAGCGGCATCGTGCGGCTCATGCCGAGGACCGAGTAGGAGCGCAGCTGGTCGCACACGCCGACGCCCAGGAGCAGTCCGGTCAGGAAGGAGACGCCCAGGTTCAGGGGCGTCCAGGCGGGGTGCAGGAAGGGAGTGGCGACGGCGGCCATGAGCAGGCCGCCGAGGACGGCGCCCATGACTCGCTGGCGGTCCGAGCCGCCGGTCTTGCCCATGAGCGTCGTGGCGACGCCAAAGAAGACAGAGGGCAAGATGCCGATAAGGATCGTGGACAGGGTCATGTGCGCACCTCCTGGGGTGGTCGCGGCCCCGATTGACGAGGCCGGAGCTTGCTTGTGTTGTTGAGCGCGGCGGGCTGGCCGCCACCTCTTCCACGCTAGTCGAAACCTGCCCCACCTGTGCACAGCCAATCACGGTTTTGGCTACTGTTTCACAGGCGCACCGTCAATCCGTTCACCGGATCAGCTCTCATCAATGGTGCAGCACACTCAGGTGTGGGTGACCGCTGCCCAGCCACACGACACAGCCCGGGCCTCGCCCCTGGATGAGGAACGAGGCCCGGGAACGTTCACGGGGCTTCAGCCTGGCGTCAGGCTATAGGGCGAACAAAATGCGGAAGAGACGCGCACAGCCCTTGTATGAAAACCGCCTAGACTACTTATTGGGAGCGAAAGTGATTTGGCCGGGGCGAATGAGAGGCAGTAGAACTGCCGTGCCGGTAACCCGTGTGGTCAAATCACTGAGGGCTTCACGAACGTAAGGAAACGCTGCCATGAGCGCAACTCTCGATGCAAAGTCAGCAGGCGCTTCGGGGGAGAGAACAAACTCCTGACACCCCTCATAGTAGGCAATGACCGCGATAACAGCCTGCCACTGTGGAGCCGCGATCCGGAACTCAAACCGTGTTCCGAAGCGTTTGTTTTCCTGCCGAGTGCCGAGCATGCAGTTGATCTCGATCGGCGTAGGCTCACTACCTTCAAGATCGGAACCAGCCTGGGGAGCATCATCCACAAGATCAATCGACAGGCGATCAAAGCGAATGTCCACAAGTTGGAGTTTCGCAGTTGCAAGCATTTCTTCGACGCTTACCAAGAGGGGCACATCAGACATAAGCTGGCTCCTGCGTAATACTCCAGTCGTCGGTGACCGCCTGCGTCTTACGCGAGGGTGCAGGCACACGAACAGTTGCCTGGGCGGCTCCGGTCATCTGCCACGTAGCGGGTACGCCGTCACCACAGTCATCGACAACCTTGATGTCGAGGAGCGCATTGACGGCCATCGCGTACCGGATGATGGATGACACAGTCGGGTTAGCGTCATAGCGCTCAAACGCAGCGACCGTAGGCTGACTGACGCCCATGCGCTCGGCGACAGTCTGCTGGCTGAGCTTATGCTCCTTGCGGAGCCTTACCAAACCCTCGAGAAGACGATCCCTCGCATCGACCAGCAGATCTGCGCGGCGCTCAAGGCTCTCATCACTCACTGAAGTCATAGATTAAACTATATAAACCTGAGCATAGGAGTCAATCCCTGAGGAATTAACTTCGCGAACATCAATGTCCCGCCAGCGAATTTCGAAGAGAGTAACACCGCCACGCAGAGTTTTCAGTTCTCCCGGTGGTCGAAGTTTGCCTTGTGTGGCTTTTTCAAGGCGCTTTCTAAAACTCGCGCGGATCATCGCCTCTTGGTACGGATTCCAGCGACGGTTTTGGCTCCTTGATGGCCGCCATAAGAGCATTTACAGCTAAGCTGATGTGCTCTTGAGCCGTTCCATTACCGCCGCCATACCAATAGAAGTCCGCAGGCAGGTCGAGACATGCATTCGACCTGGAGGAATTATCTGCGACACTCATGAACTCCATGGTAGCCGGGTGGTATTGAATTGTGAGCGCGCATGCCGTCGACGGCTTGCCTCGTACAACACGCAAGGGGAACTCACAGTCACCCCCGAGCATGAGGAATCTGACACCGGTCCACGCAATGCGACCCGGGCCTCGGCCCTGGATGAGGAACGAGGCCCGGGAACGTTCACGGGGCGCCCACCCCGCGCGGGTGGCTATTCCACGGTCACGGACTTGGCGAGGTTGCGCGGCTGGTCGACGTCCAGCCCCTTGACTGTGGCGAGTTCGCAGGCGAAGATCTGCAGCGGCACGACGGTCAGGAGTGGCGCGTACAGGGTCGGCACGGGGGGGACGCGGAAAACGACCTCTGCGAACTCATCGACGGAGGTGTCTCCTTCCTCGGCGACGACGATCGTGCGGGCGCCGCGAGCGCGGACCTCGGCGATGTTGGCCAGGACCTTGCCGTGCAGCTCGGGGCGACGCGGCGTGGGAACGATGACGAGGACCGGCTGCCCCTCGTCCACCAGGGCGATGGGGCCGTGCTTGAGTTCACCGGCGGCGAAGCCCTCGGCGTGAATGTAGCAGATTTCCTTGAGTTTCAGCGCGCCCTCGAGGGCAACAGGGAAGCCGACGTGGCGGCCCAGGTAGATGACAGAGGTCGCGTCTTGCATCGTGCGGGCAAACTGACGGACTGTCTCTCCGTTCTCCAGGATACGGGCGATGGCGTCAGGTACGCGGGCGAGCTTGTCCATGTAGTCGGCGATCTCATCGGCGTACTTGTTGCCGCGCACCTGCGCCAAGTACAGGCCCAAGATGTAACATGCAGCGACTTGCGCAGTAAAGGCCTTCGTGGAGGCGACAGCGATTTCGGGACCCGCGTGGGTGAGGATCACAGCGTCAGACTCTCGTGAGATCGTTGAGCCGGGCGTGTTGACGATGGCGACAACCTTCGCTCCCTGTTCGCGGGCATGACGAATCGCCTGAATGGTGTCCATGGTTTCGCCGCTCTGGGAGATGGCGACAACCAGAGTCTTTTCGCCTACGACCGGGTCGCGGTAACGGAATTCGCTGGAGAGCTCGACCTCGACGGGGATGCGGCACCAGTGCTCAATGGCGTAGCGGGCGACTTGTCCCGCGTAAGAGGCGGTGCCACAGCCGATCATGATGACCTTGTCGACTGAGCGCAGAACGTGCTCAGGGATGCGCACCTCGTCCAGGGCCAGGTGGCCACGGGAGTCGATACGGTCAGCCAAGGTCGCGCGCACGGCGTCGGGCTGCTCGTGGATTTCCTTCTCCATGAAGGTCGGCCAGCCGTTCTTGGTGGCGCGATCCGAAGAGAAGTCAACCTCGTACTCCTTAAGGGCAACGGGACTTCCGTCGGGGTCGATGACGGTCACGTCGGTCGCGGATACGACGACGACCTGATCCTGACCGATCTCGACGGCGCGGTTCGTGTGCTCAACGAAGGCCAGCACGTCGGACCCCAGGAAGTTCTCTCCCTCGCCCAGGCCGATAACCAGCGGTGAGGAGCGGCGGGCAGCGACGATGACGTTCGGCGACTGGTTGGAGACAACCAGTAGCGTGAACGTGCCGTGCAGCTGTTCGGTGACCGCGCGCATCGCACCAACGAGTCGGCGGGCGACCTCCTCGTCGGCACCAGTTAGTCCGGCGACCGGCCCCAGGTACGAGGCCGGGGTAACGTCGTCGTAAGCGCGCGCCAACAGGTGGACGACGACCTCGGTGTCGGTCTCGGAGGCGAAAACCTCGCCGTCAGCGATGAGGGCTGCGCGCAGGATGTCCGCGTTTTCGATGATGCCGTTATGCACGAGCGCGAAGCGCCCGTCGGGACTCATCTGGGGGTGAGCGTTAGCGACCGTGGGGCGCCCGTGGGTGGCCCACCGCGTGTGCCCGATGCCGGCAATCGCGTCGATGGGACCATCCGCGTCGACTTCCTCGATCAGGTTCACGAGCTTGCCGACCGCGCGGCGCACGTACAGGCCGCTGTCGGAGGCAAGGGCGATACCCGCCGAGTCATAACCGCGATACTCCAGGCGTGCCAGCCCGCCGAGGACTACCTCACGACTGCGCTGGGACGCCTTACATCCAATATGTCCAACAATTCCGCACATGCCTCTAATTCCAACACATCCGCCCCCACCCGGCATCACGAACGTGTGTCGCTTCACGTGACGCACGTGTGTTGCACATGGCGCGCGCAGGAGCACGAGTGAGGGACAATAAGCCCGTGAGCACCACTGACGCTTCCTCGCCCAACGCAGCCCCGGCCTCGTCGGAAACAACCCCGAACGTGGGATGGCGAGCAAACCCCAGCCCCTACGCGCGCTTCGACCGACGCACCTGGGACGCCCTAGCGGACCGCACTCCCCTGCCACTGACGCAAGACGACATCGATCAGATCGCGTCCCTCGGCGACCCCATCGACATGACCGAAGTCAACGCGATCTACCGACCACTGTCCGCTCTTCTCCAGCTTTACATCGACGGGCGCAAGCGCATCTCAGCGGAGCGCCACGCATTCCTGGGCGAACCCGACGCCCACTCCACACCCTTCGTCATCGGCATCGCCGGGTCGGTTGCAGTCGGCAAGTCCACCGTCGCGCGTCTCCTCCAGCTCCTCCTCTCTCGTTGGGACTCCACCCCGCGGGTCGACCTAGTGACAACCGACGGTTTCCTCTACCCCAACCGTACTCTCCAGGAACGCTCACTGATCGCCCGCAAAGGATTCCCCGAATCCTACGACCGCGCCGCTCTCATCTCCTTTCTCGCAGCCGTCAAAGCGGGGAAACCTCACGCGAAGGCACCCGTCTACTCCCACGTCACCTACGACATCGTACCCGGCACCTCCATCGACGTGGACCGGCCCGACATTCTCATCGTCGAGGGCCTCAACGTCCTCCAACCCCCGCGCTCGACGCCCGGTTCCATCTCGGTTGCCGTCTCCGACTACTTCGATTTCTCCATCTACGTCGATGCCGACGAGTTGCACATCGAACAGTGGTACGTCGACCGCTTCCTGAAACTGCGCGCAACCGCTTTCTCGCGCGAGGATTCCTTCTTCAAAACCTACGCATCCCTGACCGACACCGAGGCCGTGTCCACCGCCCACATGGTGTGGAACGCGATCAACCTGCCAAACCTTCGCGAAAACATCCAGCCCACCCGCGAGCGCGCCACACTCATCTTCACCAAGGGCGCCAACCACCGAGTCGAATCCCTGGCGATCCGCAAGGACTAACCCTCATCTACAGTGCCCGCGGGCGCACTGTAGAATCGGACCATGGAGCGACCGGAACTCGTCGAACACACCTTATCCTTCCTCATCCGGCGACTGCACGACGCCGGAATCGAGGCAACTGCGACCGTCGACCCGACGACGGACCAGTCGGCGCTGGTGCTCGAAGATGGCGGCCTGCTAAGCGTCGAAAACCTCGTCAACGAACTCGCAGTGTCGGCCCCTGTCACGCACACGGAACGGATCGAACGCTGGGTTGCCTTCGTCATCGAGTTTGGCCGCGTCACCAAGACGCCGATCACTGACCCCGACGAATTGCGTGGGCGCGTGCGCACCCGCATCCTCGCCCCGGATCTAGCCGCCAATACTCACTTCAGTTACACGCGTCCCTTCCCCGGCGGCCTCGCTCTGGGCCTGTGCCTCGACTTCCCGAGCACGGTCACCACAATCACGGATAACGAACTCGCGCAACTCCCCCTGTCAGCAGACGAACTCTTTCACTACGGCCAGATCAACACCGACAACGAACCCATCGACGAGTCCGCTTGCGCGGGTCCCTTCACCGGAATCGCCGGGGAATCGCTGTTCATCGCATCGAAAGCTGCACACGTCGCCAACCTGGTCGCAACACTGCACATCGACGCACCCCACGGCTTGTTCCTATCGATCCCCGAACGCTCTGTCCTCCTGTACGCGCCCGCCGACCCTTCCTCCATCACCCAGCAGTACCTTCGCCTCCTCGACTATCTTCGCATAGACTTCATGCGGCGATTCCAAGCCACCCCTTCGCACACGCTCAGCAAGGACCTGTTCTACTGCGCTCCCGACGGCGAGTTCGGTGTCATCACCCGTGGCAACCACCCCGACGTTCAGGAGCTTTTCACGACCCCAAATCTGGCCGCGGACCGGCTCGTGGAGCTTGCCGTGAAAAACATGAACTTCTTCGATGGTTTCCGCTCCCGCTTCTACCCCTCGAACATGTCCTGACGGCCAACGCGTCGGTATCAACGGCGACGAGAGGGACCACGCCCACACGATACGCGGTGGGCGGGCGCCAACCGGCACCCGCCCACCGCGCTGTAGAAAAGCAACGCTTACAGCGACAAATTCTCCTTGACGACGTCAGCCAGCGAGCTAGCCACGGCGTCAGCTTCTTCCTGAGTGGCAGCCTCAACCATGACGCGCACGAGAGGCTCCGTGCCCGAGGGACGCAGGAGCACACGTCCCGTCTCACCAAGACGCGCCTCAGCAGCAGCCACAGCATCAGCTACAGCCTGGTTCGTGGCAGCAGCGCCACGATCGACGCCGCCAACGTTAATGAGGGTCTGAGGCAGTCGCTTGACGAAAGACGTGAGATCAGCCAGTGAACGACCTGACTCCTTGACCATACGCGACACAAGCAGAGAAGAGAGAATACCGTCACCGGTTGTCGCATGGTCGCGGGCGATGATATGCCCAGACTGCTCCCCGCCGAGACAATACCCGGATGCCAGCATCTCCTCCAGCACGTAGCGGTCACCGACACCCGTCTGCACGGTCCTGATACCCGCCTCACGCATCGCGATCAGCAGGCCCAGGTTGCTCATGACGGTCACGACCAGCGTGTCCTTCGCGAGGGCACCGCGGCTACGCGCGTTCACGGCCAGAGCACCCATGATCTTGTCGCCGTCAATGAGATGACCCTCGTGGTCGACAGCCAGACACCGATCCGCATCCCCGTCGTACGCGACACCGAAGTCGCATCCCGACTCCACCACCGCTGCCTGCAATCCTTCGGGGTGAGTAGAACCGGCATTCAGGTTGATGTTGCGTCCGTCCGGGGACGCATTGATGACAGTGATGTCCGCGCCGAGTTCACGGAACACAGCCGGAGCAAACTCGTACGCAGCGCCATTCGCGCAGTCAATGGCGATCTTCATGCCACGCAGGTCCGTGCCAATCGCCTTAATCAGGTGTTCAAGGTAGGACTCGCGAGCCCACGCGTGGTTCGCATTAACGTCCCCCACGGAAGCGCCAGTCGGACGATCCCACTGCACGCCCACGAGCGCCTCGATCTGGTCCTCAACCGCATCGGCGAGCTTGTAGCCACCGTGAGCGAAGAACTTGATGCCGTTGTCCTGCATCGGATTATGAGACGCCGAAATCATGACACCCAGGTCCACAGTGTCCTCGGTGGCTGTCAGATGCGCGACGGTCGGCGTGGTAACAACACCAATACGCGTCACATCCATGCCAGCGCTCGCCAGACCCGCCGCAAGAGCATGGTCAAGGAACTCGCCAGAAATACGCGTATCACGACCAATGATCGCCCGTGGCTTCGAACCGTCCGCTCGCGCCCTCCCACCGAACTGGCGGGCAGCTGCCTCGCCAAGCTGCAGCGCGAGTTCCGCTGTAATGTCAACGTTCGCCAGTCCTCGCACGCCATCCGTGCCGAACATCCTGGGCATAGCTTCTCCGTTCAGTGGGTCATACGACTGCACTAAGAGTACCGCGACTACGCTCACTCATTCACACGAGGCCAGCGCACGGACAGGAAAGGCACGCATCCCACGGCACACAGATGGGCAAACGAAAGCCGCGCCCCGCTGTCGCGGGGCGCGGCCAACGCAACGGTTGCCCGATACGATCAGCGCTTCGAGAACTGCGAAGCCTTGCGGGCCTTCTTCAGGCCAGCCTTCTTACGCTCGGTGGCGCGGGCGTCGCGTGTCAGGAAGCCAGCCTTCTTCAGGGCCGGACGGTTCGCGTCGCGGTCAATCTCGTTGAGTGCGCGCGACACGCCGAGGCGCAGAGCACCGGCCTGGCCGGAGACGCCGCCACCGTTGATGCGGGCAACGACGTCGAAACGACCGTCAATGTCGAGCAGCACGAAAGGCGACTTCACCAGCTGCTGGTGCAACTTGTTGGGGAAGTAATCCTCGAGGGTGCGACCGTTGATGGTCCACTTGCCGGAGCCAGGAACCAAACGAACGCGGGCGACGGCCTCCTTGCGGCGACCCAGGCCCGCGCCGGGCGCAGTGATGGACTGGCCGGCACCCGCGGGGGCCGACTCGGTCTCGGACGTGTAAGAGCTGGGGACGACTTCCTCATCCAGCTCAGCGGAAACGATGGTCTCAGCCACGGTTCTCCTCAGTGTAAAAGGTGCTCAGCGACCACAGGTCACTGCGCGACCTGGGTCAGTTCATAGGGAACCGGCGACTGGCCGGCATGGGGGTGCTCCGGGCCAGCGTAGACGTGCAGCTTCTTGAACTGCGCGCGGCCGAGGGAGTTGTGAGGAAGCATGCCCTTAACAGCCTTCTCAACGGCGCGCTCGGGCGCCGCGGCGAGGAGGTCACGGTAGGCGGTCGCGGTCAGGCCACCGGGACGACCGGAGTGGCGGTACGCCATCTTCTGGTCGAGCTTCTTGCCGGTCAGGGCAACCTTGTCCGCGTTGATAATGATGACGTAGTCGCCCATGTCCATATGAGGGGCAAACGTCGGCTTGTGCTTCCCACGAAGGAGGGCAGCGGTCTGGGCTGCCAGGCGACCGAGGACGACGTCAGTGGCATCAATGACGTACCACTTCTTGTCCGCGTCCCCAGGCTTGGGTGAATAGGTGCGCACGGGCGTAACCTTCAATTCTTGTTTGGTCATGGGACGCCGCGCCGAGTTTTCGGGGGCGTCCGCGATGAAACGGTTCGCGCGAGGCGTCAGCGAGCGCTCCTAGCGAGTGGGAGACACCAGGTACTCTGCCAACGCACAGCACTTGCCATATTATCGGCACGTGGGCCAACGGTCAAAGCACGTCGGCTACTGTGTCACATTCCTCAGCTGTCGTAGCCGCAGCAGCTGTCGCGCCTCGCACGGGTCTGGAATGCACGCGCCGCCCACTGGGTTGGGTCAGGGTAGTCGACACCTTCGAGTGTGAGCCCATGGGCTGGGGCAACCGGCGCAGCCTCACGACGCGAGCGGGCACGCAGGATCCGCGCCGGATAGCCGACATCACGCGCCCCGTGCCCGACGGGGAGGAGCGCCCCCACGAGCGAACGGACCATCGAGTGACAAAAAGCATCAGCCTCGACGGTGAAGACGAGGGTCCCCTCGAAGTCGCGCTCGGCACGCAGCGTGCGCAGCGTTCGGATCGTCGTGGCCCCCTCACGCGGACGACAGAACCCCAGAAAGTCGTGCTCCCCGAGGAGGGCAGCCCCCGCCTCGTTCATGGCGTCCTCATCAAGGGCACTATCAACCCACAGGCGATCCCACCTGCTCAGCGGTTCAGGTCGATCAGACACACGGTACGCGTAGCGACGTCCGAGCGCACTGAAGCGCGCGTCAAAGCTCGGGTCGACGACCGCCGCCGAGTAGATGCGCACGTCGCAGGTGCCGTGTGCAACGGCCACGCCGCGCGCACGCGCACGCTCCCCGTAGCGCCCCGAGAGGATTCTATTGAGGCGACGCACCAGTAACGAGGCCATGGCCTCCTCCCCGCCCGGTCCACGCCGAGGAACCAACCGCGCCCAGACCTCGTCGTCGACATCGAGGTGACAGACCTGGTGGCGCGCGTGCACACCCGCATCGGTGCGACCGGCGACCGTCGTCACGACGTCCTCGCGCGAGACCATCGCGAGCGCCGCCTCAATCTCACCCTGGACGGTACGCAGGCCAGGCTGGGCGGCCCACCCGCGAAAGTCCGTGCCGTCGTAGCCGAGGTCCAGGCGCAGGCGGCGAGCGCTCACAGCTCCCACGCCCGCACGCCGCCGATGATGCCCGCATCGTTAGGCACGACGATGACGTCCTCGCCCATCAGGCGCAGGTTCGAAGCCGTGATGCGCTTCGAGTTACCGCCACCCAAGTAGAGGCGATCCCACATATACATAGGACGCAAACCATCCACGACGCGACGAACCCGCCGCGACCAGTGCACGTCCCCCAGACGCAAACGCTCATGCTCACCAATGTAGTCGTCGTATGTTAAACCCCATCGAACCGGACCCTGCGACACCTCGACGTGGGGCGCCAACTGCCCCCCATCAAAAACCGCGTTACCCAAACCCGTACCCAGCGTGATAATCATTTCCAGGCCCCGCCCCGTAATCGCACCGGCCCCCGCAACCTCAGCGTCGTTAAGAACCTTCGTGGGCAAACCAAGAGCCGCCTCAATGGCCCGGCCCATGTCGAAATGATCCCAACGCTCCACCAGCTCAGGCAAGACGCGCGACCGGGGACCATCACGCGTAATGTAGTGCGGCGTCGCAATAACGACACCGTGGCGAATCATGCCGGGCATCCCCATCGTCACGCGCGTCGCAGGAGGCAACACCTTCGCCAGACCGACGACGGTCTCAACAAGCAGCTCGGGGGGCAAAGGGTAGGGGGTGGGCACCCTGCGTGCCGGAGCCATCATGGTCCCACGTTCATCCACAACGGAACCCTTGATACCCCCGCCACCGCAGTCAATCGCCAACGTCATCTCGCGAGTCATGCCTTCAGGCTACCGGATACGACGAGGGCCGGGCACCCCGTTGGGGATACCCGACCCTGCGCTCGCGCAACTCAGTGACGAGTCGTCACTTCTCCTCGGCGGCCTGCTCGGCGGCATCTTCAGCCTTGCCGGCCTCCTCAGCGATTTCCTCAGCCTCGTTAGCCTTGGCCAGATCGCCGTCCTCACGGGCCTCTTCGGCGCGCTCGGCGGCAGCCTCAGCGGCCTCCTCGGCCTCAGCGGCAACCTCGGCCTCAGCGGCCTTTTCAGCCGTCTTCGCGGCCGCCTTGACGACAGCCTTCTTCTCAACCTTTTCCATGACGAGCTCGATGCGCATCAGAGGGGCGTTGTCACCCTTGCGGTTGCCGACGCGAATCAGACGGGTGTAACCGCCGGCGCGTTCGGAATCCATGGCGGGAACCAGTTCCTCGAACAGGATCGCAACGATGCCCTTGTTCGGGATCTTCTTCAGGACCGTACGGCGAGCGTGCTGATCGCCGCGCTTGGCCTTCGTGATGAGCTTCTCGACGTAGGGGCGCAGCATCTTGGCCTTCGCCTCCGTGGTCGTGAGGCCGCGGTGTTCAATGAGCTGAGCCGCCAGATTCGACAGAATCAGCTTCTGGTGTGCCGGGCTACCGCCCAGACGAGCACCCTTCTTGGGGGTGG